>Ga0099364_10009799_pt2 | contig 10658 bp, 17 predicted proteins | sample TergutTh196P3_FD_73070 | JGI IMG/M metagenome (GOLD analysis project Ga0099364, IMG submission 73070) | Microcerotermes parvus P3 segment gut microbial communities from Pointe-Noire, Republic of the Congo - Th196 P3 | ecosystem: Host-associated > Arthropoda: Insects > Digestive system > Gut ...
TTTTTTTTGTTTATCCGGCGGTGCAAATCGCCTTCGTTGGAATAAACGGCGTAAAGGGACTTGAAATGGAGAGGATGCAAGGGGACAACTGGGCGGGCAGCGGGGCTGGACAGGGAAAAAAAATGTTGTAGAATGTGGTGGTGTATTTTTTACCGTTTCGGGTAGGTAGCTCAGTAGGTAGAGCAACGGACTGAAAATCCGTGTGTCGGCGGTTCGATCCCGCCCCTGCCCATTGCATCGGGCCGTTATACGAACCGCTCAATGCATGGTGTATGGGGTTAATGTCGTAGCAGTTAGCGACATTGACGCTGCTAACCCGTGCATCGCTTGCCCCGGAGGCGTTTCTGTACGCCTCCGGGTTGTTTCTTTTTCCCCTTCGGGAAAGGAGGTGCACCATGACTAGCACCGCCATCAGAACCTCCCACGTCGGAGAACGCATTCTCGAAAAACTAGCCGAGTTTTGCCGACCGATGCAGTTGTGCGAAATCGTCCGGGCAGTCGGATGCAACCGCTCGCACTGCTCCAATTTGCTCAAGCAATTCGTCGAGCACGGCCTTGTCGTCCGCCTCGACGAACTCGGCAAAGTCCTCTTCCGCCTCGCATCCCAACCGGTACGGCCACCAGCCCAAGATGCATGCCCACCATCCCACTATGTATGGTCAGACGCCCTTCAATCCGTCGATTCCAGCCTCAAATCCATCGCCTGGACGCTGGAATCGGCATTTTCGGCCAGGGAGGCGGGCGACGCAGGCGGGAGCCTCATCTCTCCGATCCCGACTGCCGCCGCCGCCGTGCCCGTCGAAAAATTGGCCGACAATATTGTCTCCGAAAATTTCGCCGAAAAATTGGCGGACAATATTAACTTAAATTTAACTAAATTTAATCAACCAATAGAAAAAGAAATTTCAGAAATTTCGCAAGCGGCAGTTGCCGGCGATCCGGTCGAAGATTCTTTTTCTTTGACCACGCAAGCGAAGGCAAAATCGAAGCCGCTTGCGTCCCGCGGGAACTATCGCACTTCAAAAATCAAGTGCAAGCAGCAGGAAACCCTTTTCAAAATCATCGGCGATCCGAGCAAGATGGACGGGGCGGTATTTCTGACGGATACGGCAACGGACTCGCTCTACTTTATGCTGGCCAATATGGAGGGCAAGACTGCTGCCGATCCTTATTTTGTGCCGGAGTATGACGCAAATCTACTACCGACGAATTCGCCGGAGGCGTTGCCGATGGTAGAAGTTTTTCAAAAGTATCTTCGTCTCGTTTTCAATGCAGCGAAGATTCACACGAAGCCGAACAAGCCGGTTTACGATTTTGTGTTGCACCGAGCGGCTTATCTTTTCACGGTGCAGAATGTGAATGAATTGCCTTACAGTTGGCACGATCCCGAATCGCTTGTAAAAGTAGCGATGTCCCAAAAAGGCGAAAGAACGACAGTAGGCGGTGCGATGGCGTGTGAGTTGCGAAAAGCATTTGAGTATCTTGGTTTTGGCTGGGACGAAACGATCTTGCGAAACGATGCTACTTATTCGGCGGAGTTGGATAATGTGCGATATAAGCGTGAAGTGCTTGGCGAAACGAATGCGATGCCGCGGAATAATTTGTTTTTGTCGTATATGAGTCAGAAACTTTTTAGAAAGAAGCCCACGGCTACTAACACCCAAGAGAGCATAACGCAACCTGCTGCCGTCAATTCTGACGGCAATGGCAATCATCTACTTACGCGCATAGCGGAGAAGGTTGGCGAAAAGCGATTCGCATTATGGTTCGGCACGGATACCATTTGCAAAGTAGATGAAGCGAAGATGCAAGTAGTATTTTCCGTGCGGAATGAGTTTGCTATGAAGTCGATACGCACGCATTGCGGTCTGGAAGTAAGAGAAGTGATCGCGGAGCATTTGCCGAACGGTTTTCGCGTTTTTTATGAATCATAAAAAACCTCCTTCCCTTTATGGGGCGTTAGAGTGATGTTGACACGCCATTTTACACCATTTAGGGGGGAGGCCTTTTGAACGATACTTTTAACCCCTTAACAAGAAAGGAACTACTATGAGCGAAACTACTAACACGAATGAAGGAGACCGTGCGGCAACCGCCCATTTCCAAGCCGAGGATGAGCGAGCGAAACGCATTGAAATGGCGGCCTGCAAAGCCTACCAACTTTTTGTCGGCTACGGCCTCAAATACAAGGAAGCCTATCGAGCCTGCGAAAAGATTGTTGGCTTGCTGGGCAAGACGCAACTAACGCAAATAGCGGAAGTAGATGAGCGTCTTGCTGCGTGCGAGTGATGAAGTTGCCAGAGTCCGTGGCGCAACTGATGCCACGGGTTCTGGCAACTTTTAACCTACTAACCCAAACAAAAGGAACCTACTTATGCCCAAGCAAATACGCTACGGCAAGAACACGCTTGAGCGTGAACACATCAGCGATATTGAAGTGCTGTTGAATCATGACAAGTTCAAACGCATGATTACTCGGCACTTGGAGACCATGCGTCAACATTGCGAACAATATCCGGTGTTAGACAAAGAACGAAAAGTAACGATCACCCTTACTCTGAAGCCGAATGTCAATCCTCACGCCAAGAGTGAAGGCCGTATCGAGTATGATCGGGCAGTATTTTCTGCGTCGGTCAACAGTCCCACGTTGCCTGCAACGTCGGTCGAGTTTAACTGCTTCGTTCATCAGGGACAACCGTACTTCAACATCGAAGACGGCGAAAATCCTATGCAGTTAACGTTCCGTGATAGTGTCGCGGAAATGGAAGAGGACGAAATGCCGATGACATCAGACCGCAAATCGGCAGCGGTCAAAGAATAGAAAATAGATAGTAGAAGAATTTGCTACTATCTCTAAACCCCTTAACAATGAAAGGAACTTGATGATGGACATTAACCTTGAAGTATTGAATGAAATCACCGCGACTGCCGTGAAGGCGGCGGGAATGAGGGACTATACCATTAGTCCGCTCTTGAAGAAACACATCCGCCCGGATGGAACGACGTTTGAAGTCGAAATCGCTCCGCCCCCGGAGATGAATGAACTGTATGACATTGATGCATGCGTGAAGGCGTACGCAGATGGTGTGGCCATTTACGTCGGTGAAGAGTGCATCACGATTGTGCACGATGCAAGCCGAACACAAGGATACAGCGAGTGTTTTATGAAACAATCGGAAACGATTCGTTTTATTAAGGAATACTCCAACATGGACATCCCGCCGGAACGTTTTGAACGGATTGCGAAATTATACTTTGGTGCAGATTCGCTGTTCATTGATCGTTTGCGTAAACTTCAATGGAAGCGGAGCGGCGAGGAAACAAAGAGAATCGCAAACATTTCCAAGTCGGCAGACATCCATGAGATTGCACAAGTCATGGATGAGAATGAAATTCTTTTCCAAGATGTAACGCTTTTGGTAACAACGCCCTATTTTGTGTTGCCGGTGGAAACGATGCCGGTGGAGATTGAACTTCACATTGTCGCGAATGCGGTATCGCAGACGATTTTGTTTGCTCCTGCGCCGGGCGTGATGATGAAGCATCATTTTGCGGCAATGCAGGAGATACGCTATACATTGGATGCTGCTATTGGAAGCGATGTTGTGGTGTTGGGGAAACCGAAGATATAGCAAAGACCGTCCGGCGTCGCCGTGAGCCACGGAGGGTTTTGTAAACTTTTAACCTACTAAAAGGAGATGAATTGTGCGATTGATAGACAAAATACGAGTGTTCGCTTATCGTTGTTCGGGTAAACAGAAACGGATGCGACGGTTGAGGCAGGAAAACCGTATTAAATTGGTAATGATAAAAAACACTATTGATTTGGTGTTTCGGAACTGTTCCGACTACAACGAGGAATGGCGGGACAAGGAAGCAGAAGCGTTGTTTTCGGACCTTCACAAATATAGTGTCGAGGCCGTGCTATATGCGATGAGAAGTATCATCTGCGTCATGATGGAGAAGAAATACGATCAAGCAACTAACGTAGGAGGCAAAGAAGCATGAAATTTGAAGATTTGACCGCCGAATATATTATGTCGCAAAAGTGGTATTGTGCGAATGAGAACCACCAAGGTGCCATTTACATAAAATTCCACTGCGACATGTTGGGCAAGACGCGTTGCGGCATCCTAGCTCCCAATCCGAACTTCAAGCATCCCGAAGTCTATCAGAGGCTTTGCGAACTGATATGCGAAGAACATAACAAGAGGTTGACTGCCTCGCTTGCAGATACAAACGAACAATAAGAGAGAACCATGAACTACTTTAGCGTATGCGATGGCATTGGAGCAGCACATGCGGCATTGTTGCCGCTGGGCTACCGGTGCGTCGGCGTGAGCGAAATCGATAAATACTGCAAACAACTCATCGAGGAAAAATATGAAGGGAAAATCAAAAACTACGGAGACTTCAATGAATGGAGAAGATCTGCGAACGAATGGAAAAGAAAAGAACTCGGAGAAGCGATACATTCCGCTAATCTCATTATCGGAGGCACTCCATGTCAACCGTTTTCCATTATTGGAAAAAGAGATGGTACAAAAGACCCAAGGTCTGACGTTACCTTTAACTTCATTTGTGCGACTTGTTGGCACTTTCCTCAATGGTTCGTCTGGGAAAACGTCCCCGGCATTCTTTCGATTGACGGAGGAGGATACTTTCGGCGGATGCTTGCCCAATTTACGAAATGCGGGTATGGCGTGGCGTGGCGAGTGCTTGACGCTCAATTTTTCGGAGTGCCCCAGCGTCGCCGTCGAGTCTACGTTGTCGGATGTTTTGGAGACCCAGTCCGTGCCGGAAGGGTTTTATTTGACACCGAAACAGTGCCGCTACTTACTAAGAAGTTGCCAAAAGCGAAACACAACAATTCACGCGCCGCTGCGAAATATTTTGGAAGCAACCGCCGCGTGTCAGGAACAGTGATGTCGAATTATTCCAGTGGAGTGAACAGCGATAGGGTCAATATGATTGTCATTGACAAGTCGGGAACGATATTGGCAAGACAAGGGCGTGGTGTGTGTAAGCAGACTATCAACACATTGGCCATTACCAATGGTCGGGCTCGCCGGCTGACTCCATTGGAGTGCGAGCGATTGCAGGGTTTTCCTGACGGTTACACGGCGGGATTTAGCAATCATCAGCGTTACAAGATGTTGGGTAATAGTATGCCGGTGCCGGTAATCCGCTGGATCGGTGAAAGAATTTTGCGAGAGGAAAGTCAAGACCGACAATCATTGCCAGAAAAATTAAACAACGATTACATAAAGGAAAATTGACATGACAAATGAAACGAAATATACACCGGGAAAGTGGAATGAATGTGATGACTGCGAACATTCAATCATCGCCTATGATGCCGAAAGCGACAGCATGAATGAACTTGCGCTAGTGTACGCATGGGACGGCAAGAAAACTCATCTTGCTAATCGTCGCCTGATAGCCTGTGCACCGGAACTGTTGAATGCGTTGGAGATTATTGAAAATAGGTTATCCAACATTCCTATCGCTTCTCGTTCACCAGAGGAACGACTGGATGAATTACTTGACTGGATCGACAAGGATATTTTACCGCTGTGTAAACAACTCATTGCCAGGGCGAAAGGAGGGACACAATGACACTAACGCTATTGAAAACCCATCGTGCTACGAAGAATAATTTAACGGTATGAATGAAAAACAACTTTAACCATTAACCCGAAAGGACCACTATGATAAGCAAAACATTAACGAAAGAGCAACTGGCTGCAAAACTCGACAAATTGGAATACGGTGATTGCATGCCGGAAGAAGTCATTCAAGCCGCAAAGGAAAACAATCTCGTGATTGTTTACGGCGGAAGCGATGACGTGGTGCTATTTGAAGGAGCGATTTGCGACGACGGCAGCGCATACGACGGAGGGATTACTTATCTTTCACGCGAAGGAATTCCCGAAAATGACTGCGAGGAAGAAAATTGCCCCTATTACGACCGCTGGTTAAAATCCGCAATCAAAAGCGGTGAAGTGCAGTTGCTGGAGGTTTACTGGTGTGGTAAATGCGAAGACAAGAAGATGGATGAGGAAGAGTACACATCACTCGGCGAGCCGATGTGGTGCTACAAAACGGCCATGCCGCATGCCGTCTTTTCGATATACGACACCGAAAGCGATAAGCAAAATTACTACTGTCGCGGCATCGTGATTGACCTTGATGAGGTTTGGGAAACAACAGAAAACAACTAACCGTTATTACAACATGACCAGCAAACTTACGAAAAACCTTTATGCCGATTCGGAAGATGCCAATTTCGTCGAAGAAGAAGCCTACGATGACTTCGACGATGAATGGGACGAAGATTTTGAAGAGGATGATTGGGACGATGACTATGACTTCGACGATGATGAAGACTTTGATAGCATTTCGGCAAAACGCTTTAGCGGAAAGCATGAATGCTATGAAGATGATTGACAAACATAACCGCCATCACGGAGCCGATGGCGGCTAACACACATGGACGTGATGCAAGGATTACAACATTTCACCCTTGAATCACTATGACAAACATACAGAAAATTTTGACTTCCCATTTTGGGAGTCTTGAAGTAGACGTTGTGAAAGCCGGACAATCAGAACCGGGAATCACAGAAATTCAACTTGGAGTGATGTTAGGATCGGACGATCCTGAACAACATGTAAAACGAATTCGCCGTCGTAATGCCGAGCGTTTCGACGATGGTACAAAATGTACCGTCGTCAAAATGCCTGATTCGATAGGACGTTACGTCGACACCTATGTCTATCCGTTCAAAGGAGTGTTAGAAGTATGTCGCTTTTCGACACTTCCCAACGCCAACGCTGTAATGGATTGGGCATGGGACACACTCGATAAATTGCGAAAAGGAGAAACAATCCTTTCACCATCACAACAGATAGAAGGTCTCGAACTTCGCCTGCAACTTGCGGAACAAAAATTGCAACTGTTTGAAGAATACAACGAGGACATCCTCTACGACTTCGACCAAGTAGCATCAGCAATGCGGATTTATCGAAAACCGCCATTCGGTGCCAATCATCTAAAGAAATGGCTTGCTGAAAAGAAAATCATTTGCAATCGCCATTACAAAAATGACAAACCAATTCAGCGTTATATTGACAATGATTGGTTCCGGCTGGTGATGCATGAATGGAAACGGCGGGGCGTTCGGCGATATGAACCACGTTACTTGATTACACAACGCGGTTTCAATGCGATGATTGATATGGCAATTCGTGAAAAAGTGATTTGCCTTCCCGCTCCGACACATCATTGCTTGCCTTATTTTGAAGAACCATTGCATCCATTGCATCCCGAAGCAGGCGGTGCGTTAACCGTTCACGACGAACTCGGAAACGATGTTCGCATAACGTGACTTGTCAGTGATTCGACAAGGGTGCCCTGTCCGGTTCGGCGTTTGCTTTTTTCACCGGGCCGGCAGGGTTTTTGAAACAACTTTAACCAACATGGAGGAACGCATGCTAGTTTTAACAAGGAGAAAAGATCAAATCATACGCATAGGCGATGACATTGAAATTACTATCGTCGATGTGAAAGGCCCGGCGGTGCGTGTCGGCATTACTGCACCCAAAAACATTCCGATATACAGGTCGGAAGTTTGGGATGCAATTAAAAACATGCAAAACCGCACAACCAACCAAATACCAAATGTCCATTTTAACGGCGATGAACCGTTAGACTGGAGATGCTAACCCAAATGAAAGGAGAAGCACCATGACAATAGACAACGGAAAACTTAACCGCGAGGCAATCAAGATGGCAGAGAATAATGCCGTCTTGCGATACCGGTTATACACATTAACACCAGCATTGAAATTATTGTTGGATCAATGTGTTCATATTGAAGCACAACTAATCATCGAAGACTCTCCGTCGCTCAACATGTTCAAAAAGTTAAGGCACGAGATCATCGACCTGCTCAAAATACAAAAACAGGAGGATGCCGAATGATAAGCATAGTAGAGCAATTCAATATCAAGTGCGAGTTAGGCGAAGGCGATGTGATATGCCCTGATTGCAATGTCGAAATCGGGCAGTACGACGATTTTGTATTTGCATGGAATCATATAGAGCGAGACCGATGTCCAATTTGCGAATGCAATGGAGATAGCGACGGCACGTATCCATGGTGCGAACATTGTAAGAATTGGTGTGATGCCCGCAAAGAGCAAGAAGAGCAAGCGGAATATGAACAATATATCGAGCATGATAAGTACGTGCTGGTTTGAATTACTAATTAGAAGAGTTTGCCTTGCAAGTAGAAAAAACGCACGGTGACAATAAACACGGACAGAGTTATCGCCTGCTGATTGAAGTGGCGAAGTTGCGGATTAAAGAGAAAAGAGCAAGATGATGAGTGAAAAAACAACGGGATTGAGTTTTATCGAAGCCGTGAGAGCGGCGCAGGAAACGGGATGCAAGATACGCAGACCTTGTAAGTCTTATGAGGTCTACTTATCTTCGAGCGGTTATAATCTCACTGCTGTACATTGCAGCGGTGCAGATCCAAAAGATTACTGTCCTTGGGTGGAGGACGTCCGTAGCGACGACTGGGAAATTGTTCCCAAGCCGCCGAAGATGATCCGCTTGATGTCATTCACCGAAGCGATGGCAAAAGTGAGAGAGGGGGCGTGCGTCCGCAGAAAAGACTGGGTGCATACTTTTATTGCAAAAGATAATCCGCACGGCATCGGCATCATCGCTCGTGTGGGAACAGAGAAGAACGTTAGGCAGTGGCGCAATAATTTCATTCCGTCGTTTGACGAAATCGAGGCGACGGATTGGATTATAGTAGAAAAGGAGGACAACGATGAGTGAAACAACCGAACCGAAACTGTTGCCGATACCACTGATTTGCAATTAGCACTGGACGCCAAGGCCGATTATGCGCATGAACATGCTGGCCTTGCTGACCTGGAACATTTACATGAAGTGGATGATATTAACGGCTTGCAGGATGCATTGGATGACAAGGCCGATATGAACCACACACACGGAGAGGCATCGGATGGACATGAACACGACATCACCGACACCATCGGTTTACAAGATGCACTGGACGGCAAAGCCGATGCTGCTCATACACATGATTCTTTGCCTGCGGCGGAGCATACCCACGTGATTGACGATGTTGCCGGTTTGCAGGATGTGTTAGACGACAAAGCCGATACCGGGCATGAACATGCCATTGCCGACACCACTGATTTGCAAGATGCACTAGATGGCAAGTCCGATACCGGGCATGAACACACCATTGCCGACACCACTGATTTGCAAGATGCACTGGACGGAAAGTCCGATATCCGAATTGACAGAGACAGGTCGGTTGCCTATCTTACAGATGGGACCCGGTGCGTCATTGGAGATGTGGAAGAGGAAATTGTGCATACCGACAATGCAACTTATGCTGTCGAACATGTGGTTACCTGGAAAACAGACAATCAGTATGCATGGCACTTTCCAGACATACCGGACATAAGACGCTATGATGACCGGCGTCCCGATTTGATGGCTTTTGCGAAAGCCCATTTGAATTTTCGCATCAAGATCAACAATACAAGATGGGCCGCATTGTATCATTGCGGTAACCAGTTGGTAGTAGACCGCCGGCTGGAATCAATCGAGTGTTTGCGGTGCGGCGATGATACCTTTGCGATGTGTCCTATCATGGATGACATCGACCTGCAACGCTGGAAAATTCATGAGTCTTATTACGTCAAGACCGGCGGTCTGAATGGCGAATTGGAATGTGAATTGTGGGGCGAATTGTGGTTTGGAAAATGGATACACAATCCGCAAAAATACACTCATCGACAGCCGCCGAACCTCACAAAAGAGGAAAAAGACCGCCTGGCCGCCTGGCTGGATGCCTACCCGATGATGGGCATCTATATCGCACTCAATGGACAGATTGTTTCAATCAACCCTGGTGCCGAGTCGCAAGGCGGACGGGACATACAAGAAAAAATGCCGCCCAATCCCGACACTAATGAATTCACTCCAAATGGTAACTATTGGTATATCAATGATAGAAATGCGGCAGTACGTTTTGATAAACAAATCGAACAGACAGACCAAGCCTGGCCTCATAATTGTTACAACATGCCCGTTATATTGTCGGCACAATCATTAGACAACTTGCATGCAGCACCGGCATCGCAATGTCAGGGAAGCCGGGCGGAATTTGGCGTCGAAGGAACGAATCGAGGCCGGGTGGTGATCAGCGGAAATAATGTCTTGTCCGTGTTTGATTCCGAACAAGGACGAATGGATTTTAGTGCATCAACAGGATGCAGATTACGATGAGAGTATGCGAATTGGCAAAATCAACGGGCAAGCCATGTGATGATGGTTGGTCCAAATTGATTTTATGTAGTAAGGACAATGTCTTGCGTTGCCTGCGTGATTGTATGCCCGGCTGTCCGGCCTATCGTGCTCCGGCGGAAACAGAGGCCGGACAGCCTGCCGACCGCCGACCGCCGATGCCAGGAAATGGAATGTCGCTATCAGCAACACCAAATTCATCTACTTGTACTGTCGGAGTTACTCTCTTCTATTCATGCGTCTTGGTGGTATGCGTTTCATTGAGTAGTAATGATAGAAGTACGCCAGTTCCCGGCGT
>Ga0099364_10014135_pt1 | contig 10657 bp, 8 predicted proteins | sample TergutTh196P3_FD_73070 | JGI IMG/M metagenome (GOLD analysis project Ga0099364, IMG submission 73070) | Microcerotermes parvus P3 segment gut microbial communities from Pointe-Noire, Republic of the Congo - Th196 P3 | ecosystem: Host-associated > Arthropoda: Insects > Digestive system > Gut ...
AGTCTGTGAAATCTCTGTTTTGCTGTATTTTCCTGTTAATTCAGTGCCTGGATTGCTTCGCTTTGCTCGCAATGACGAGGGGTATTTTGAATAGTCACGACGGACATTTTATGGACATTTTATGGACATCCCCGCGTTCTATTTCATAGGCGCTTGCATTTTATCCTGCGAAATACTATAATGGTGCATACATATCTATATTTATGCAATAGCTCACTAATAGTGTTGCCAAATGTAGAAAAACAATGCAAAATAACGGTATTTGATGATGATCTGGATAATGTCCCGATAAATAGGTTGGAAAAAGACCCGTAAAACGATAAGGGAAACGATATAAAAACGACATAGAAAACAATGTGTTTTTTATTTGAAAATAGTGAAAATAGTGAAAATAGTGAAAATAGTGACAAAACAAAAGTATTAAGGAGGACGAAGGGTATCATGAAAAAGAAATTGATTGTATGTATTTTAGTACTATCGCTGGCAATGGCACTTTCCGCGTGTGGCGGAGGGGGGTCGGCAAGTGCGATAAAAAGCGTCGATGACCTTGATGGCAAGAGGATTGGGGTTCAGTTGGGGACAACGGGCGACATTTACGCCGAAGACATTGAGGGGGCTCAAATCGAACAGTTTAAGACGGGGGCCGAAGCAGTCCTCGCGCTCAAACAGGGAAAGATTGACGCAGTCATTATTGACGATCAGCCCGCCAGGGTCTATGCGTCGCTCAATAACGACATTACCGTGTTGGATGAGCCGTTCACCGAGGAAGAATATGCGATATGTATTTCTAAAGAAAAATCTGACCTAAGGGACAAAATGAATGGAGCGATCGCTGAGTTAAAGGCCGACGGCACGCTACAGGGCATTTTGGACCACTATATTGGACAGGTGGAAGGTGCGGAAGCATACAAGACGCCGCCAGGGACGGCGTACCCCAATGGCCAGCTGGTGATGGCGACCAATGCAGAATTCCCGCCATATGAGTACTTTGAAGATGGCGACACGATAGCCGGTGTCGATCCCGATTTTGCAAGGGCAATATGCGACAGGCTTGGCTATGAGCTCCGTATAGACCATATGGACTTTGACGCGATAATAGTAGCCGTTCAAAGCGGAAAAGCTGATTTTGGAGCCGCAGGTATGACAGTTACTGAGGAGAGGCTCACAAACATTGACTTTACCGATTCGTATTGTATGGCTTCACAAGTGGTCATAATAAAAAAATAGCCAAGGCGTCGAGCGCGTTTACAATTGAGGAGGCTAACAACTGAGATGGCAGACATCTGAGATGGTTAACAACTGAGATAGCAGACATCTGAGATGGTTAATAACTGAGATGGCAGATATCTGAGATGGTAGGCAGCCGGGTAGTAAGCGCGTTTTACGGAGAAGCGGGAGGCGTAAGATAAGCTGTGTCTTTTCAAGATAGCTTTAGGCAAAACTTCATTGTTCAAGACCGTTGGAAACTTTTGCTCGGCGGGCTGCAGAACACCCTGACTATTACATTGTTTGCGTTGATGCTTGGCCTTGTGCTTGGCCTGGTTATCGCCGTTGTTAGGGTGACATATGATACCACTGGTAAACTGAGAATTCCCAACATGTTCACGAAAGTATATGTTACTGTTATTCGGGGTACCCCAGTGATTTTGCAACTGATGATTATTTATTATATTGTGTTTTCTTCGGTTAACATAAACAAGGTGTTGGCAGCCATCCTGGGGTTTGGTATTAACAGTGCCGCATATGTGTCGGAAATATTCCGTGCAGGAATAATGAGCATTGACACGGGGCAAATGGAAGCCGGGCGCAGCCTTGGCCTAAGCTATGGCCAGGCGATGTGGAGGATAATCATGCCTCAGGCTATCAAGAATGTACTTCCTGCTGTTGGGAACGAACTGATTACCCTTTTAAAAGAGACTTCGGTGTCTGGGTTTATCGCGGTCCAGGACTTAGCAAGGAGCGCGGACATCATACGAAGCCGGACGTATGCGCCATTTTTTCCGTTGATGGGCGCGGCGGCTATTTACCTTACGCTCGTAATGATTCTGCAGGCATGTTTCGGCAGGCTCGAAAGGAGGCTGGCGAAAAGTGATAGACGTTAGGAACCTTGTTAAAAACTTTGGTGACAACTGTGTGCTAAAGGGAATCAACGAACAAATAAACAAAGGGGAAAAGGTAGCGGTTATCGGCCCATCCGGAAGCGGCAAATCAACGTTTTTGAGATGCTTGAATATGCTTGAGGCACCGACGTCTGGCGATGTTTTCTTTGAAGGGGAGAGAATAAGTTCCCCCGATACGAACGTCAACCTCGTTAGGCAGAAAATGGGGATGGTATTCCAGCATTTCAACCTCTTCCCGCATTTGACGGTCAGGCAGAATATCACGCTTTCCCCCGTGCTCCTAAAGCTTCAGACTCGTGCGGAAGCAGACGACAAAGCAGAGGGGTTGCTGAAGAGAATAGGGCTGTTAGACAAAAGAGACGAATACCCTAACATGCTGTCAGGCGGGCAAAAACAAAGGGTGGCGATTATCCGCGCCTTGGCTATGAACCCTGACGTAATGCTGTTTGACGAGCCTACTAGTTCCCTTGACCCCGAGATGGTCGGCGAAGTGTTGGAATTGATGAGGCAGCTCGCGTTGGAAGGGATGACGATGGTCATGGTGACTCACGAAATGGGGTTTGCGCGGGAGGTAGCCAGCCGGGTGATGTTTATGGACGACGGGCAAATAGTAGAGCAGAACCCGCCGAAAGAGTTTTTTGGAAACCCCAAAAGCCAGAGGCTGCGGGACTTCCTGTCCAAGCTGTTGTAAAAAATTAGGCTAGATAGTCTGGCTTTTGGGCAAATGACATTATATGGGCAGATCAATATCCAGACTCACGGGGCAATGATCGCTGCCATATATGTCTGCGTGGATGGACGCACCGGAGATCTTTTTCGTTAGTCGTTCGGAGCCTAAAAAGTAGTCAATGCGCCACCCTATATTCCGTTCGCGTGCTTTTGACATGTAAGACCACCATGTATATGCGTCTCGCGTATCAGGATGGAGGTGCCTGTAATAGTCTGTGAAGCCTGTGGCAAGCAGCTCTGTCAGCTTGATGCGCTCTTCTTGTGTGAAGCCAGCGTTTCGAGTGTTTGCCTTCGGGTTCTTGATATCGATCTCTTTGTGGGCACAGTTCAGGTCGCCGCAGATTACCACGGGTTTGTTTTTGTCTAGCCCGCTAACATATTTGCGAAAGCCGTCCTCCCAGTGCATACGGTAATCGAGCCGCAAAAGCTCCCTCTGGGAATTAGGGGTATACACGTTGACTAGATAGAAATTGTCAAACTCCAGCGTGATAACGCGGCCTTCGTGGTCATGCTCGTCGATGCCTATGCCGTAAGCTTCGGACAAGGGGGCTATTTTTGTAAAAATAGCTGTTCCGGAATACCCTTTTTTTTCAGCGCTCAACCAATACTCAGCATACCCGTCAAAGGCGATTTCGGCTTGCCCGCGCTCCATTTTTGTTTCCTGCAGACAGAATATATCCGCGCCGATTTTTGCGAACGAATCCACAAAACCCTTTTTCAAACAAGCCCTAAGGCCGTTTACATTCCACGAAGCAAGTTTCATAAAATATCCTCCGAATCAATTATATGTGTTACCGCTATAAATTTGCCGCGCCACGCCAGCGGCGCAGGTGTAGCTTGCATCGTTGTTATGTGCTTTCTGGACGCCATTGACAAGACGCCATATCAACCCGCCCATCAGCCAGAAAAGCTACGTTTTCAGTTTCCAGTGCCGTTCTGCGCAAATCGGCATAGCCACCTCCTGTTATGGAGCCGTCAGCCATGACCACCCGTTGCCACGGCAGATGCTCCGGGCAACAGCTAAGTGCCCAGCCAACCATACGCGCTGAACGGGGGTTCCCCAGCATCCGGGCAATTTGCCCATATGAAGCCACCTTGCCGTAAGGTATCTTTGCTACAATGCCATAAACCTGTTCAAAAAAAGTACCCACAAATCGTTTTTCCCCTGACTCTAAATCGTCTCTATATCCTATGCAAATCAGTTCACTATAGAAGACGTGCATAGCCGCGATAACTATTCTAACGCATTTGCAAGGAAAACGCGACATAAAACGTTCACAATATACTGAATCGTGAAACGTTCACAATATACTGAGTCAAAGTAGGGGCGGATTCCATATCCGCCCATCTAAGCGGATTCAATATCCACCCGTAAGGGTATCGAAAAATTTACAATTTTGAATAAAATCTCGTCAGTAGGGGCGGATTCCATATCCGCCCGTCTATGCGGATTCATTATCCACCCGTGAGGATAAAACCGATGTTCATGCATAAGGGCGGATATTGAATCCGCCCCTACATCAAGCGATATTGGCATTTATATGCATAATACAAGTAGGGTGTGAACAGTGAGTGGACAATGTTAAAGGGATGCGGTAACTGTAGCGAAATGTATGATAGAATGTCTAATGTCTATTAAAAATGCCGCTGCCGGAGGCGGCAGATTGGGGGGATTATGAATAAAAAAGCGGTAGTGCTTTTGGCGGAAGGGTTTGAAGAGATAGAAGCCCTGTCGGTAGTTGACATACTACGCCGGGCGGGGGTCGAGTGCAAAATGTGCTCTATTAGCGGCGAGATGAGGGTCAAGGGGGGCCACGGTATTGAAGTGGTAGCGGATATGGCTATCGGCGGCTTGACTCCGCATGGGATTGACGCGGTGATATTGCCGGGAGGGCTTCTGGGTGCAGAAAATCTTAAAGACAGTTTGGAAACGTCGCGCCTAATTAGTGAATGCGACGAAACTAAGAGCATTATAATTGCCGCAATATGTGCCGGGCCGATGGTCATTGAAGCCTTGGGGGTTCTTGCGGGAAGAAAAGCCACGTCGTACCCCGGGTCGCTTAAACAGCCTATGAGTTGCGACTACGTTGACGACAAGCTTTGTGTTGTGGACGGTCATGTCATAACTAGCCGGGGCCCAGCTACAGCGCCTTTTTTTGCGTTCGAAATACTTGCAGAGCTTGGGCTTCGCGACAAAGCGGATGCGCTGAAGGAGGGGATGCAGTACAATTTCATGGCTTCATGTCTGTAATCAAACTATTCTATACCCGAGAGCGATAACCTTTTCGCGCTCGGGTATATTTAGCAGTTTTAACAACTGTACCAAACTGTGCATTGAGAGCGAAAACCTCTTCGTTCTCGTGCATATTTAGCAATTTTAACAACAGCATTAAACTGAGTACTTAAAAATGGAATTAGTATGTCAAAATGGAAAAAACAAGAATTAAACTCCTCTGATTCATTGACTTTTAGCATTGTCATGTAGTAAAATATCTATACATGTTTTGTCAAGAAAGGCCTTTGTTTTCCCTAAAGCACAAGAAACTCCTGGGGGGGAGGAAGAGAACAAGGTAAGGGTGCGCCAGCTTGGCAGTTCTGGGTTTGTGCCCTCCATTTCTATTGTACAAGACTCATTCAAGGAAGATAAAGTAAACATATGGAGGAAGATCATATGAGAAAACGTACCAACAAAGCTACCGTAATGGCGATATGCGTGTTGTCTATTGCGATAGTGCTCACAACGGTGTTGGCGTTTGGCGTTTATTCGTTTGCAACGGGCAACGAAACGTTCAGCTCCGTCCAAGATTTACCAGTTCACATCAAAAGCACTTTTACGGCAAAACCGACGGGCGTACGCGCCTTGAGGAGCGCCACACAGAAAGTCCTGCTTGTTCAAGACCACAAGCCATGGAATACCGATTCAAACGAGATTTTTTTAAATGACATTGTTGGAGCCAACTATGATCTCTATTCAACAGCAGATTTAGCTACTTTAGACCTTTCAAGCTACTTTATGGTTATTGTGGCAAACGATCAGGAACGGGCTCCTTTAGCTTATGACCAATTAACTGCGGCAAAAGCCAAACTTGAGCAGTATGTCACTGATGGGGGCGTTATTCTTTATGGGGTAGCCGATACAATAAACATCAATACGTATCCGCAAATGCAGAATTACGTTATCCCAGGCAATGTGACCAGAGTCAAGAGCACCTCAAGAGAAAACACTATCGTCAATGCGTCTCATCCGATTGTCACCGGGGCGAATACCGGCAGCGGAGCCATAACCAATGCTATGCTTGTAGGCAATTTCTGCAGCATGGCATATTTTACTGCGGCTTCGCTCCCTGCGGGCGCAGATGTTATATTACAGGATCTTAATGGCAACGCCACTCTAGTAGAATACGCAATTGGGGATGGGAAGGTTATTGCTTCGGCTTTAGTTTGGGAACCCTATGCTGACCCAAGCTTTGTCACACCCGAATATGGAGCCTTTGGGCGCGCGTTTGACGATTACCTCATATACGGGGTATCACTATCCGCCGGCCTTCCTACAGGCATTACGCTTAGCCCTGCTTCGCTGAAGTTGCTCATAGGCAGGGAAGCACAAATCGAAGCCATAATGGCCCCGAGCACAGCGCTGTCAGTTGTAAAATGGACAAGCAGCAACCCGGCTGTTGCAACTGTATCTAACAGCGGCGTGGTAACAGGGGTGTCGCTCGGCACGGCTACGATCACCGCTACAACGGTGAACAACCTTACGGCGGTATGCACCGTTGAGGTGGCCCCGGCTTTAGTTATAAACTGGGCCGGCAATGAGTGGGACACAAACGCGGTGTATGCAATAAACCGCGAGGATCCGCACGCAATGTTTTTCCCGTACTCGAATGAGGCGGATGCATTGAAGTTCCACAACTATTACCCGGACAATTCCGTGTACCATCAAACGCTAAACGGCACATGGAAGTTCTTCCACGTTAATAGCCCTGCCACCCGCCCGGTGGACAATGGGGTTAACAGTTTTGAAACCCTTGGGTTCAACGCCGCCGCCTGGGACGATATCAAAGTTCCTGGCAACTGGCAGGTAAACTGGAACGCGGACGGTTCACTTAAGTATGACGAGCCTATGTATGTAAACAGTACTGTGCCCTGGACAAGGAACACCGCATGGGGCAACACTGGCATATCTTACCCAGCCGCCCCTAAGTCATTTAACCCTGTCGGCACATACCGCAGGGAGTTTACGATCGACCCAACATGGGGCGACCGCGCGGTTTTCCTTAACCTTGACGGCGTAGACTCAAACTGCTATATCTGGATTAACGGACAGAAGGTAGGCTACGGCGAGGACAGCTACACGGGCAAAGTGTTCGACGTGTCCCCGTTTATCGACTACACAGGGCAAAACGTAATAGCGGTGCAGGTGTTCCGCTGGAGTTCCGGCAGCTGGTCGGAAAATCAGGACATGATGCGCCTTTCCGGGATTTTCCGCGACATTTACCTAGTCGCGAAACCTAAAGTTGCCCTTTACGATTTCGAAGCAATACCGAAGCCCGTGGTAGATGACAATTACACCGGCAGCTGGAACCTCAACATCAAGGCGCTCCTTAGGGACATGGGCGCATCCGCCGCTTTGAAAAACGCGGCAAGGCTCACCGCCACGCTTTATGACGACGCAGACGCGGTTGTTGGCACAGCTACGTTTAGTGCGCCGGCGTTTGTGACGAAGCAGAACATGCTGGGCAATGACTTCGACGGGGCGGATTTAAGCAATGTAATAACGGTTGCAGCTCCTAAGCTATGGTCTGCAGAGCACCCCAACCTGTACAAACTTGTCATGACGCTAAAAGACGGCGACACGATCCTTGAAACTACTAGCATTCGCGTCGGGTTCAGGGAAATAAAGGCTGTTAACATGACTGGCACCGCCGATGAAAGGCGGAGGAACTCTCGCGTGCTTCTTAACGGCTCGAGGATTGTGTTCTATGGCGTAAATGCCCACGAGTCCAACCCCGAGACAGGTAAAGTCACAGACATAGACTTTATCCGCAAGGATTTCGAGCTAATGAAGACGCATAACGTAAACGCGGTTCGTATGTCCCATTACCCGCACGACAGGCTTTACTACGACCTGGCTGACGAGTATGGGCTGTATATTATGGACGAGGCAAACTATGAGACCCATGGTTTGACAACGCCGCCTGCAGCTTCACAAAGCGTATGGCTACCGGGCTTAATTGACCGCCAGAACAACATGGTTTCGCGAACCATTAACTATCCGTCTGTCGTTTGCTGGTCGTTGGGCAACGAAGCTTCGGGGACACTGGGGACGGGAAATGCGGGGAACCTGGCAATGTTGAGCCATATCCAGACAAAAGACCCGTCCAGGATCACGCATGCGCAGTTTGCCGACAGCATGGCGAACCTTGAGCTGCACTGCGGCTTCTATGGGCCATCAAAGAGCACCACGCTGAGCCAATCTGGCGGCTGGTGGCAGAATGTCCAGAACTCCCAGAAGCCTTCCATAATGGCTGAGTACGCCCACGCTATGGGCAATTCAAACGGCAACATGGCAGAGTTCATCGAAATCTTCGACAAATTGCCAAGGGCGCAGGGCGCGTTCATCTGGGAATGGTCGGATCATGGCTTGTGGACGCCCATACCGGGCAACCCAAGCGAAAAGTTCCTCGGCTTTGACGGCGACTGGGGCGGCAATCGCGACCAGCGCAACTTCTGCATGGACGGTATGATAACATCAGACCGCATCCCTTACCCACAGATGGTTGAGGTAAAACATGCATATAGAGGCTTAACGGCTGAGTTGAAGGACAATACCACTTACACAGTCAACAACAAAAACCTGTTCTCGAACGCAAATGAATACGACATGTCATGGGAGCTTGTTAAAAACGGAACCGTGGTGCAATCGGGTGTAGGAGCACTGAACGTAGGCCCCGCGCCGGTAGGCGTAGTCCCTGTTGCAGTTGAGACCCCCGCCCCACCGCATGTCACGGCAACCAACTATGTAGGGCAGACGATGACTTCGGTTGATTTCCCCGTGCCGTTTACGGCGCCTACAGGGGTTGTTGCGGGAGACGAATTCTTCTTCAACGTATACTTCAAATTAAAAGCGGATACCGTTTGGGCAGACGCCGGCTTTGTAGTTTCCTCAAGCCAGATGCCTGTTGACTTCGGGCAAGCCGCAAAGAAATTGGTCGCGCCTATTGCCGGAGCTGTCGCAGTAGCTGAAGATATCGACAACGTGGTTCTTACCGGAACTGATTTTAGTGTCACAATCAGCAAAGCTAGCGGCGCCATCACGGCGTATAAATTCAAGGGTAGGGACCTCCTTACCACAGGCCCTGTGCCCAACTTCTGGAGGGCGCCTACCGACAACGAGTACCCCATGAACAGCGGCGGCTCGTCCGTTACCAGCTTCACCGCGTATAGGAATGCTGCCAACAACAGGACGACGACTTCGGTTGACGTAAATGGCTTTGGTAGCTATGCCGTTATCGAAGTGGCAGGCGCATTCCCGTCGAAGGGCACGTATACAACAAAGTATACCGTATACCCCAACGGCGAGGTAAATATTGCGTACGATTACGCGCTCACAGGCCCGCCGGCTCCGTCCGCGACTGAAACCGACGCAAACGCAAGGACCAGGAATTACATGTACTATATGCAGGAAATCGGCAGCATGATGACTGTCAAGTCCGACTTTAAAAACATTACTTGGTTTGGGCGCGGCCCAGGCGAGGCGTATACCGACCGCAAATGGGGCAACTTTGTTGGCTTGTGGAACAGCACGGTCGCGGAACAGTATTTCCGGTACGCGATAACGCAGGAAACGGGCAACAAGGTTGAAACAAGGTGGGTCGCACTGACAGACGACGATGGTTTCGGGATGGTTATCAAAGGCTCGGTCAACCCTGAGTCAGACTTCCTGCTCAGCACGAAAGTGCATAGGAACGCCAACCAATTCCTTGACAGGTCGATACCCAACAGCCCGTACATAGAGTTCAACGCACTGTACTATACCCCGGCTGAGCTTGGTGCGTTCCGTTACAAGCACCCGTACGAGCTTAATCCGATTGCTGATGGCGATTTCGCCCTCCGCATCAACATGACAAGCGCGGGCGTGGGCGGCGACGACTCCTGGGGCAGGATTGTACGCGACCAGTACAGGCCAATGGCGACAGGTGAGCCCCTGAGGTACAACTACAGCATCTTGCCGGTTGAAGAGTTTGACGAAGACGACGCTATCGAATTCAGCAAGAGCGACTATGGGATCTCTTCCGTAACGCTCAGCAGTGGCGGGGATCCTGTCAGCGCGACTGCGGAATTCAAGGTCGTAAACGTGACAGCTAGCCCGATTGACGCATTGTGCATCCTTGCCTTCTACGATGCAAGGGGCGCGATGATATCAGTGAAGCAGGAGATTGTCAGTGTCGCGGCATTCGGCGAAGCGAGCACAGTGTTCGTTGAACCAGTAGGCGGCGCGGTAAGGGCGGAAGGGTTTATATGGAACGGTGTGTCATATGCCCCGATGTGCCCAGAAGGAAAAATTGTATTTTAGATTATTTGATGAAAGGCGCGGCTAAGCCGCGCCTTTCGCATGCTGTAAAATGGCTTTTGAAAGAGTATTAAAAAAGTTATAGGAGAGTTTTGAAAGAGCTATTAAAAGAGTTATTAAAAGAGTTTTGAAAGAGTTATTAGAATAGTTTTAAAAGAGTTATTAGAATAGTTATTGAAAGAGTTTTGAAAGGGGTATTATTATATGAATTTCATCAGGTCATTCAAGAAACTGA
>Ga0099364_10014136_pt1 | contig 10657 bp, 6 predicted proteins | sample TergutTh196P3_FD_73070 | JGI IMG/M metagenome (GOLD analysis project Ga0099364, IMG submission 73070) | Microcerotermes parvus P3 segment gut microbial communities from Pointe-Noire, Republic of the Congo - Th196 P3 | ecosystem: Host-associated > Arthropoda: Insects > Digestive system > Gut ...
ATATTTCATGCTTTGCTTCGCAAAGTCGTAATACATAAACTCAGGATATTCAGTAAGGTAGACTCCTGATGAGCTAATAGACTCGGCATCGCGTCGGGTCTTGTTATATCCACCGTTTTCTGCTACGAATACATCATGCCTATCTTGCACATAACTCCTTGATGATAACATATTTATCTTTTGAAACGAGTATTCCGGGTCGGCAAAAAGAAAAGGAAGCCTCCAGAATGGTTTCAGCGGTTGTTCAAACGTAATGTCGAATATTTCCGGGGAGTAGGAAACTGCGCTGACAACAGGGAGGTATAGGAGCAGTTGTTGAGGCTTATGGCATTCGATTAGGTATTCGGCTAGTGTTTTGGTGTATGCTATATCGGAGCCGTAATTAAACATATTATACCATCGCAGCCCGGTGTATTCCTCCAACAATTCGGTCGAAAAGACACTGGCTCCGCTGGGTCCTATTATGAATGCGTCATATTCGCCCCGCCTGCTGTCCACATATGTTTGTTTTGCGGTTTTTGGGTTGTTGGTCATGCCATACGAATGCCAGTTGAAGACATAGTCGCCAAACACGCTGAATGGATCAACAATGATGTTCAGCAGCGGATTGAGCAGCGCAACAAGAAACATAACGCAAAGAAGCATGATAAACCAACGTTTCGCCGACATGATTATCAAAAACCTCCTTTGGTTTACAAGTTGACAGTTTTTTGTAGATGGGATATAATGCACACCATAATGAATATGATTATTAGAAAATTAGTTTTATACTCTCTAATCGGTCTGTTGACGGTGGTAATAGCCGTGATGCTTGCTGGTTGCGGCGATAACTTGTCTGGTAGGGAGGCCGTAAAAGGACCGATTATTGATGGGGAGGAAGCTTATCATGTGATCGTGACTAGCGGAGAGCCTGAAGGGGTGGCTGCTGCTTTGGCTGCGGGCAGAAATGGTATGCGAACTTTGCTCGTGGAAGAAGGCGATGCGCTGGGCGGTTTGATGACTCTGGGCTGGCTCAACTATCTGGACATGAGTTTCGGACCTAGTCGGGAAGTGCTGACTCGTGGGGTTTTCGGCGACTTCTACAATACGGTCGGCCCGGGCAACGTGGTCGATATCGAAGAAGCGCAGGAGTGGTTTACTAGCAAATGTGATGAAGAGCCAAATGTCACGGTAATGCTTAATACTGAGATTATTGCGCCAATCATGGACGGAAATACAATAATCGGTCTCGAAATCAGGGAGAAGGGGCAATCGGAATCAAGGATAGTCCGTAGCTTTGCAGTCATCGACACTACAGTTGACGGAGACATAGCCGCCGCAGCGGGGGTGCCATACACATTCGGCGCTGAGGATCGCGGGGAGTACGGGACTAAGCAGGGCGTTACGCTTGTATTCGAGGTTTCAGGCGTTGCGTGGGAAGATGTACGCTCATATCTCACAAACGACGATAATCCAAACACAGGCGCGGACGCTATATCAGCATGGGGTTACGGCACCGAGGCATCGAATTACGTATCAGTTGATGGTAATATGCGCTTTAGGGGGCCTAACATAGCCCGACTCAAATCAGGGAATGTGCTGCTCAATGCCTTGGTGATTTTCGGCGTTGACCCTCTTGATCCGGCATCGTATGCTGATGGAATCGCAAGAGGGGAGAGGGAAATCGCCCATATCATCCAGTTTATGCGGGAGAACTTCATTGGCTTCGAGAATGCTGCTTATGTGAGGCATGCACCCCGTCTTTATGTGAGGGAAACGAGGCATTTTATTGGTGAATACAGACTGACTATCACAGATGTACTGGAGAATAGGGACCACTGGGATAGTATTGGCCATAGCTGCTATGCGGTGGATTTGCAAGCGACAAATGTCAATGATTACGGCACAATCGTCTGGGTACCTGATATTTATAGCATACCGTTTCGGTGTTTGGTGCCTTTGGAGGTAAATCAATTGCTGATTGCGGGTCGCAGCGCGTCGTTTGATTCCTTGCCGCATGGGAGCGCTCGGGTCATTCCAACCGGTATGGTTGCGGGTGAGGCCGCCGGTACTGCTGTGGCTTACAGCGTACAGCACGGCGTAACGTTTCGCCAAATGGCAAACGATTCCGAAGCGGTTGCGTGGTTGCAAAATCAGCTTGTCGCACAAGGGGCTCACATAGTGGATTACACACCGCCAAGACCGAAGGTTATGGATCATTGGGCATATTCCAGATTAGTCGTGTTGCTGGAACTGGGGCTGGCATCGGGAGGATACGACAATGACTTCCGCTTGGAAAACGAGGTTCCAAATCGTGGGGTTGTGCAGAGCAGAGCCAACAGAATGATGAGCATCATAAGCGATAGGACAGCGGATAGAGGGCTTTTCCAAGTCCCTGCTTGGGAGCTGGAACTTGGTACGGATGATGTTACGTTAGGGACGCTGATGATTGCTGCGGCGCAATGCGTTTCTTTGGGTGACGAGGCTTATATATCGGAGAATTTCAATGAGTCCTCCGAAACCGTGCCTATGGTATTTGACAATGCTGATACAGCGAGAGATTATTTAGTAACTCGAGGCGTGATAGACCCCGATGATCTTCAGCATTTTCCGGATAATAACGCGACAGCAACCATGGGTCAACTGGTTTATCTCCTAGGAGCGGTTTATAATAAATTGATAATTGATAATTGATAATTGATAATTGTGGTGTCTGCTCCGCAGACTAATTTTAATTGTTTGGAATCGCATACTTGCTTTATTTTTGCTAATAATGACTAAGGCTGCCTTGCGCACCGGCAAAACGTTCCCCGTCCTAATTATCAATTCTCAATTATCAATTATCAATTGCGGTCGAAGACCGCATCAAGCATTTCTATTAAGTCCTCTGCGGTTATGTTTTCGGTTATTTGATATCTGCCTAGTTCTAGGAGGCTTTGTGGGAGGCCTTTGACTAGGGTGTTTGTATGGGGGTCTGTTGTGAACGTCAGATCTACCCCTAGCTGATTTAGCAGAATCGTGCCAATTAGCGTGGTGTCGCCATAGGGATAGGAGAAGGCCATCACACCGCCGGTTTCATATAGCAGATCCTGCATCATTTTGTGGTCGTTCCTAAATGCGTCGATATAATCCTGCTCGCTTTCATCTGGCAAAAATGCGATGCCGTCTCGAAAGGGGGTGTCAACGCCCTCGATATTGTGCATGTCGAAGCTGTGGCTTTGAATAGAAATCAAACCGGATAACGCCATCTCCAGAGCCTCGGGATGTCCGAAGCGGGGGATGAGTGCGCGACCGGTATCTTTATATGTGTCTTTCCCAAAAGTCACACCAATTGTAAATATGGTCGCATTTAAGTTGTAACGCTGAAGAATTGGGAATGCGTGAGTATAGGTACTCATATACCCATCATCGAATGTTATCAAAATCGGTTTCTCAGGTAGCTCTTTCCCCGTGCGGACATAATCGCGGACTTGCTCCAGTGTCACCGCAGTAAAACCCGCCTCCACAAGAGCTCTCATATGCTCCTCAAAGAGCTCAACCGAGATTGTGGGGGTTGCCGCGTATTCTTGCGCTATATGATGATACGTCAAAACGGGAAGCCCCGTGGTATATGTCTCAAGGGATGGATGCGGCGTCTCCTCCGCGAAGCCCTCCGCAATCACCGCATGAACGTTCCCCGATGTCATCCAAACACCGAAGTCTTCGGGAACATACACGCTTTCATCACCATATATCCGAGCAAGCATCATGTTGCCCACGGTGGGGCAAGCATGGGTGGTGTCATAGAAATACCGTGGCTCATAACTAACCGATGAGGTCGTGAAATACCAAAAATCGCTGATATCGGCTATTCCGGCGTAAAAGTTTTGCACTTCCTCACTCTGGAAGGAGCTGAGTTCATCAGCCAGTATCGGGGGGGCTACGAGGGTCAACTGAGTCCCGTTTTGCCTGCACATTTCAGCGATATCGGCAACTGCCTGCGTCGCCTCTTCTATGTAGGACAAGCTGCGGGGCGCAAACCACGGGTTAACAAACACCGGATTTGCGACTATGTAATCATCGAGCGAGCCAATCGCCTCGGCGGCTCGGCGGTCTTTATAGTATTCGCCCGTTTCCGCGATAAACCAATCGGGGTTCCATTGAACAAAACCCTGCGGGTGGACGTCTATTTTATTGAGCGAATACTTTGGGTCGGCAAAAAGAAAGGGAAGCCTCCAGAACGGTTTCAGTGGTTGCTCGTATGTTATCTCCATGATATATGGCGAATACGACAATGCGCTGCCGATTGGAACTACGAAGAGGAGTTGTTGTGGATTGTGGTACTCGATGAGGTACTCTGCCAGCCTTCGTTGGTACTCCAAATCCGCGCCGAAGTTGAACATATTATACCAGCGCAATCCTGTGTACTTTTGAAGCACCTCGGGTTGGAACGCACTGGCTCCGCTGGGACCGATTATGAAAGCATCGAATTCCCCGCGCCGTGCGTCCACATAAGCGTATTTCGCAGTTTTCGGATTGTTGGTCATTCCGTGTGAATACCATTTGTATATATTATCCCCGAACACGCTGAAAGGGTCCACTATGATATTGAGCAACGGTACAATAATTGTAACGAGAAACGCGATGCAAATGAGCATGACAAACCAACGTTTGGCTGACATAAGACTCCTCCTAGTAAGGTACTACAGACCTGCGTAAATGAAGTTAGCCGAATGCGCTTCACCCGAGTAGATGCCGAAGAATAATATGGATGCCAGCGCAATCAGCAATATGACAAACTGCAAGACAGGCTTCGATTCGTTTAGCACGGTCCCGCAATCCTTGCCGCGTTCCGTGATGAAATCCCGCACCAGCAAAACGATTACACCAAAGAGAAGCACAAAGAACCCTGAGTAATCCAGTCCGAGGTTCAGCAAGACTCCGTTCCAAAGCTCATATATTCGCGGATGCCGCACAGTCTGGCGTATCATCACCAAAGCCGTGCCAAGTGACGATGCCCTTGCGAAATATCTGAATATCCCAAGAATGGCAAAAGTGCGAAGCGCGGCAAACACTCTGCCAAAGCCCGGTTTGCTACCGTCAATGCCGGTTTTTTTGCGAAGCTTCACCATCAGAGGTTCTGCGAAAAGCGATATGCTGATGACAATTCCGTTTAACAAGCCGAAAACGACAAAGTTCCAGCTCAAGTCATGCCATATGCCAACTACCAGATACACGCAAAACGTGGCAAGACAGGGGGGGAGGAGTTTCCCGACCTTGCTTCCCAGTGTTTTGCGTAAGAATTTCCCTAATTTATTCATGGGTTTGGATAATATGATTGGGTAGAAGAGATAATCCCGAAGCCATGTACCCAAAGTGATATGCCAACGCCGCCAAAAGTCAGGCAGGGAACTTGCGAAGAAGGGTTGACGGAAGTTCTCAGGTGGATTAACACCCACGATTTTCGCAATACCGAGGGCAATGTTGATACCACCTGCGAAATCGGCGTATATTTGGATGCAATAGGCCAAGACGCCGAAGATTATTACAGCACCGCCATACTCCCAATACTCGGAGAAGACAGCGTTGACGATGGGGGCGGCGTAGTTGGCTATGACCAGCTTCATGAAATAGCCCCATATGATTCTTTGCACACCGCTGCGGGCGCGTTCCCAATCCCAACTATGCCCTGCATAAAGATCGCTTGCTATGTCGCTGTTGCGCGATATCGGACCTTGGACTAACTGTGGGAAAAAGGATAGGAACAAGGCAGTTTTTAGGATGTTTCGCTCAGGTTTCGCTTTCCCTGTGTAGATGTCGATCAGATACCCGGCAGCTTGGAATGTGTAAAATGATATGCCGGGGATTAACAAGAGCCCTAAAGATGGGAGTACGATGTTGCTGAATTTGAAAAAGGCCAGCAGCCCGAAGTTCGCCACCAAGCATAGAGCCAAGGGCAGCCTTCTTAGTGCGGGTTTAGCTTTTTTCTCCCGCAGTTTTCCAGCCCAGAGCCCTGATGCGTACACAGTCAATATGGTGAATGTTATTGCGGATAGGGCAAACAGGCCGCCGACAAACCAGTAAAACACATAGCTGAACAAAAGCAGCAAACCCCATCGGAATTTGCGCGGCGCGATAAAGAAGCATAGCAGCGCAACTATGAGAAAGATCAGAAATGAAGGTGATACGAAACTCATGCTTATGGTAATTCCTCTCTATGGTAGAAGGGTATATGCGGATTTTATATCTGCCCAGAAACCCACACAAAAACCTTTTGAGTTTCGTCATTGCGGCCTCCGAGCCGCAATCCCCCTGAAATCCGCAGGGGATTGCGGGTCAAGCCCGCAATGACGCGGGTATTAGCTTTTGCAGTTTATTTGGGGTAGGAACTATGGATTAGGAGTGACAAATCATGTTTTGGAATATTTATTTAAAGCGCATCCTCTGTACTCTCCGCGATCCCGATACTGTTATTTGGACATGGCTTTTCCCGCTCATGCTGGCGACTTTGTTCCACGCCGCTTTTGCCAATCTCGATACGGCGGGTCAGTTCAGAAGCATCCCCGTCGCTGTCATTGAAGACGACGGATATCGGCGGGATGTCTATTTTCAAGCGGCCATAAACGCCGTTTCCGGCGAGGGCGGCGATAGTCTGTTTGATTTGCGCTTGCTCTCCGACAGAGGCGAGGCGGACGTACTTTTGGAAAAAGGCGAAATAGACGGATATATACTCACTGAGGACATGCCCATACTTTTTGTAAGCGGCAGCGGCTTGGGGCAGACTATCACAAAGAGTTTTCTCGACCGATACTTGCAAACAAGCAGCGCCGTGCAGGGTTTGGTCATGCAAAGCCCGGAGGCAGCGGGGGACTTGGGCTCGCTGCTTTATCCCGTAAAATACACCGGGGAAATCACGCTTTCGGAAAATCCGCCCACGTCAAAGGTCGGATATTTCTATTCGCTGATTGCAATGGTCTGTATGTACGGCGGGTTTCAAGGCATGATGACTGTCACGTACCTGCAGGCCAACCTCTCGCCTCTGGGCGCAAGAAAGACGATGGCGCCGTGCGGGCGGCTGCGGTTGGTTGCGTATGACCTGTTGGGCGGCTTCACCATGCATTTTCTGAGCCTGTTATCTTTAATCGCGTTCATCAATCTGGTTCTTGGCGTTAGCTTCGGCCCAAAACTATGGCCGCTGCTGCTGGCTTGCCTTGCGGGATGCTTACTTGGCGTGACCTTCGGGGCTATAATTTCAGCTACTTCTAAAATGAAGGAACAGGCGAAAACTGCCGTGCTTATTACTGTTACCATGGTGTGCTCTTTCCTGTCGGGCCTGATGTTTGGCGGCATAAATTACATTGTGGCTCAAAAAGCGCCGCTCGTTGCTTGGTTGAATCCCGCTGCGCGAATCGCGGATGCGCTGTACTGCTTGTATTATTTCGACACTTATGAGCGGTATTTCTTGAACATCGGTATAATCCTGGCTATGTCCGTCGTGATGCTAGCTTTGACAGCCCTATTTGTAAGGAGGCAGCGTTATGATAGTATTTAATGCGTGCAACATCATCATAAAGCGGCGTTTCGCAACTTTTGCCCTTTACTTTCTGGTTTTTATGGCGCTTACTATAGTCATCCCCATGATTTCGTCGGAATTGTACACCACGGACTTTTCCGCAGTGAAGCCGAACTTTACCGTCATAAACCGCGACGGCGATACCCCCCTTTCGGGCGGCCTTTCGGCCTATCTCGGCGAGCGCGGGCATGAAGTCGCATTGGATGATAGGAAGGAGGTTTTACAAGATGCTTCATTTTTCAATGCTACCGACTATATCATAATACTGCCGGATGGCTTCAGGGACGCTTTTTTCAATGGGCAGCCTCTTTTGATCGAGACTGTCGCCACAACCGAGTCAGCCAAGGGGCTTTATGTAGATATGCTCGTCAACCAGTATTTAAACCAAGCCCGCTTGTATAATGACTTCTCCCCGCATCAAAGCAGCGCGGAATCAAACCGGGAAGGCATTGAAACGGCAAATATGGATGAGGCGGCGCTTGTGTCCGCTGTCCTGAACGATTTGAGCATTGAGACCGGGGTGGAAACAATGCGTTTCGGCGCCGGCGCTCCGGTGGATTTGACATATCAAATATACAACAACATGTTGTGTTATATCCTTATAGTTCTGGTTATAGTTTTCATAAGCAATCTGACCTCGTCGTTCAGGCGCCCGGATATCCGCATGCGCAACCTGTGCGCGCCCGTCAAGCCGCGCTCCATGGGCATCCAGCAGATCCTGTGCGGCGTGCTTGTCAGCTTAGCGGCTTGGGTGCTGCTGACGGCGATGGGGTTTATAGTGTTCGGCTCAAATCTTGCCGGGGCTGACAGGAGGGCCATCGGGCTGCTTTTGCTAAATTCGCTCGTGATGACGTTTGTCGCCTTGTCGATAGCTTCGCTTGTCAGCTCGTTTATAAAAAGCCCCACTTCTCAAAATGCGGCTGCGAACTTTGTCTCATTGGGTTTGTGTTTTCTCGGCGGCGTGTTTGTGCCGATCAGCCTTCTGGGGGAAGGGGTGCTGACGGTGGCGCGCTTTACGCCGACTTATTGGTATGTCATGGCGGTGGCTAATATCTGTGAGCTGACTGCTTTCAGCAGGGAGGCGCTTGCGCCGATTTGGCAGTCTATGCTGACTATGCTTATCTTTACCGCCACGCTTTTCTGCTTGTCGCTCGTTATTAGCAAGCACTTGAATCAGTCTGAAAGGTTTTCGAGCAATGCACGGACGGAGGTTGAGGGGTAGGGGGGGTGTAAACAGGTTCTGTTGTTAGCTTCTATGGAAATTAACCGACCATTCAACCTCATACCCCCCTATCTGTATTCCCGGCTCAGGATTTACATTAACCCCCAATCATCGCCACCACTCATAAATCCCATGTAAACTAAACCATCACGCGGATTAACAATAACTCCTCACGAGAATCAATTGCCATCAGCGTTCCTCTCCGATTTCAGGTTTTGGTTCTTCTGGGGCTGGCATGGCGAGATCGACAACGAAATTGTGAATCTCCAATACTTGCTGTAAAATCCTCTTTGCGGTTTCTTCATCGACTTCAATGCGAATAGGATAACGTGTTTCGGTTGCATAAATCGTAAGTTCTTCACATAATTTCTGGTATCTTGAAAATGTGCTGTCAATTTCAGAACATTGAAGATTAAGGATGCCTGTATCGTGAGTTATGCCTGCCCTCCGACTGACGGGAAAATCCGTGACGCCGCGTTGTGGGTGGCACGGATTTGAGAGGTAGGAAAACGGGGCTGGGTTTTCAAGCGGAAGCGAGAAAATCGCGACCTGTTTTCACAAGGAGGGCGGGCATATAGCTTTCGTCCTTCGTCTATCCGTTGCTGACGATCTTCACTGCAACACTTGCCAATACCCGGCTTTATCTGAACCAACACGCTTGATTAGCCCTGCCTCTTGGAGCATCTTAATATTTCGTGCGATTGTGACACGATGTTTCGAGGTTATTTCTGCTAGCTGCGCTTGCGTCACGTTTCGATCTCGCCTCATCATGTCAAGAATTTCGTTTGCTGTTTCGTTTGCTGTAGCGTTTACTGTAGCATTTACTGTAGCATTTACTGTAGCGGTACTGCGTTCATTCTTGCTTTTCTCTTTTTTTCCTTGTAGTTTTTGTTGATCATAAAAATAGTTCTTATTATATAACGTAACTTTGAAGAGTACATCGGTGATATAGAATTCCGGTTGCAGAGGAAACCCAACATACTCATTTAGTATTCTCTGAATGCCCGACGTGTAATTCTCAATGTATCTCATCTTGTCGAGAGCCTTGACGAGAACAGGGTTGCGCTTTGCGTTGGCTCCGTTTTTTATATCTTCGATGGTAAGGCCTTCCGGAGTCCCGCCGGGCGAGTATATCTCGATGCGGTCATCAAATGCAAAAACCCGGATGTCGGCGGAGAGTGTCCAATCACGGTGGCAGTAGCAATTGAGAACGGCTTCCCTTACTGCTTGTGCCGGATAATCGGGCAATACAGTGCGCTGTGGGTCTCCAGTAATGATGTTGCGTTCGCGGATTATCAGTTTTAAGTATTCCATTACTTTGTCTATTTGCTCAGCCATCGAACCTGCGTACTCTTTCTTGTCGAGAAAGACATCAACCTTCAATCCTTCAAAAACTGCAACCTTCGTCATAAACGGATTCGCTTCGCTCAGTATCAGCCCGGCATTATTGTAGTTTTCACCGGGTTTCCTGATTTCCAAGCCGGAGTCGCTGAATTCTTTGCCAAGCGAGACAAGACGTTTTGCTGTGTAGCTAAAATCAAGATCCGTGTGCTGTGTCAATTGCCGCTCATAGAGGTGCGAAACACTGGAAATCATCATGCGCTTGATTTCCTCATCGCTGGCGCGCCGTTTCGTGCTCCCGACACGAAACCTGTGGTATGGGCAACTACAGGACGCAGGGGGCGGAACCTGCGGTAAGTCCGAAAAATAAATCACAAAGAAAGGAAGTGAAAATCTATGTCCCAATACGCAATATTACGGTTTGCAAAGATGAAGGGTGGTTCCGGCGCTTTGGAGTCTCACCATGAGCGTACCAAAGAAAAATACGCCAGTAACCCCGACATTGACACCAATCGCAGTTCCCGCAACTTCCATATCGTTCACCCGACGACATCTTATAAAAG
>Ga0099364_10014137_pt1 | contig 10657 bp, 8 predicted proteins | sample TergutTh196P3_FD_73070 | JGI IMG/M metagenome (GOLD analysis project Ga0099364, IMG submission 73070) | Microcerotermes parvus P3 segment gut microbial communities from Pointe-Noire, Republic of the Congo - Th196 P3 | ecosystem: Host-associated > Arthropoda: Insects > Digestive system > Gut ...
ATCCAAAAGTGTCCATATAACTTATCGTTTGTTCGATACCTTCGGCTACTGTTTTGCCGCTTCGTCGGATTTTGAGTTCGACGGGATATTTTTCTGTTCCATAAACGATACAAAGGTCAGTACGTCCTGTTCCGGCAGCCATTTCGCGAAGAATATATCCGCCGCCATTGATTATGCGCTGCATGAAAGCCATCAAGATTAGATGTGGCGCCGCTTCTTTATATTGGAACTTTTCGACCCAGATAGCGCTGTTTTCACGCCAAAACTGTTGGAAATCCTTCATCAGGATATTCATATCAATTTTACCGTCTTTCAGATAATTCGGAAGAGTAGATTCCGGTTTTTTTTGAGTGAATTTTTCTTGCGCATCAAAGCTCAATGTACGGGCAATTACCTCGCCATAAATAGGATTTGCCGGCTGTATCTTGCCTTGAATACTTTTTATCAATCCTAAATCGGTAACATATTGGTAATCATCTGTTGTGCGACCAAAATAGCCTTCTCCCAAAATCATAGGCTCAATGACGCTACGCACACGGTCTTCCTTCAAACGTTCCAGCAAACTGTCGATATGAGTATCGCGACGCAGTATTATAGTTTGGATGGCTTCATTCACTAATGACGCAGTAACCGGACGGGAGTAATCCATTTGCAGCATTTCTATTATTATTTCGTTGGCAATGGCATTAACTAACCACGGTTGACCTTGCGTTTGTTCAAAAACCAATTCAATGGCTTCTTGTTCAAAAATTTGCCCCTTTTCATCAGTATGTTGCCGGTAAAGCGAGGTTATTTCTTCTTTGGTGAAGTTTTTTAACGTATATGTTTTTGAGACAATGTTGAACGGACTTGCACTCCCCAACGATTCGCTGTCGGGGCGAATCTTTGCCTTGTAGTCGCGTATGTTGCGCATACCTACTAATGCAATGGAATGAACAAAGGGAATCATGTCGCGAACATTATAACCCTCACGCAGTTGTCGCAAAAAACTTATCAGCGTATTTTCGCTTAAACAGTCGGCTTCATCGAAAAGAATGATCAACGGCTTGTCTAACTTCATGCAAAATAGTGTTAATTCCGTATTCAATACGCCGGTGAAATTTTCATATTCTGCTTTTTCTGCAAACATATCTCCGTCGGGAATGTTTGAAAAACGAAGCGCATTTTTTATTTTCCTGACAATCTCGGGAATCCCGTCTCTTGAATCTTCAATTTTTTGCATCCTCTCCAAAGTACAATACAAAACATAGTATTTTCCTTCTGCATTGATGCGTTGCGCCAAATCCTTCAGATAAGTCGTCTTACCGCTTTGACGCGCAGCATGAATAACAAAATACTGTTTCGTATCTATAAGGTACTCAACGCCCTGTAAGCGAGTGGAGGCTTCTATCATGTAATGGTCTGTCTTGTTACATGGTCCTGCTACATTAAAATAACGTGTCATATTTTCAATTACGAATTACGAATTTTTGGCAAAGATACAAAATAAATCGATAAACAAGAGGCATATTATGCGATTTTCGGATTTTATACTGCCTTATAGACTTTTCCCGGCAAACTGTGAACTAATCCTGCTAATTCGAGGTTGAGCAATAACGGCGATGCCTTGCTGACAGAAATCTGTAATGCAAAACATAGATTGTCGATTGGCGTTTCGCCTTTTTCTTTTAACAATTGCATGATTTTTTCTTCTTCGGGCGATAGTTCCGGAAATAATACAGGCTGTGCGGGAGGCGCTTTTTGTTCGTTGTCCCAGCCCATGATGTACTCAATATCATTTACAGACGCCAGCAGATTAGCCTTGTTTGTTTTTATCAGCCAATTGCAACCTGATGAATACGTATCAGTTAATCGTCCGGGGCAGGCAAAAACATCGCGATTGTATGAGTTGGCTATATCGGCTGTTATTAGCGCTCCACCGCGTATATTTGATTCTACGACGATGGTCAGGTCAGCCAATCCGGCAATCAAACGGTTTCGGCGTAGAAAATTATTTCGTTCTATGCCGCTGTCGCTCAAAAACTCGGTGAGAAGCGCGCCATTCCTGATTATTTCGCGCGCCGTTGTCGTATGTGCCGACGGGTAGAGTTGCGCCAATCCATGTCCAAGTACGGCGATGGTAGGCAAATCGTTGCGAATGGCGGCTCTGTGAGCGCAAATGTCAATACCGTAAGCCAAGCCGCTGACTATGACAGGTTGGTGGTTTCGCTTATACAGGTCGTCAATTAACCGGTTGCAGAGGTCTTTTCCGTATTGCGTGGCTTGGCGCGTGCCAACAATACTGACAATCTTGGCGCTGTTGAAATCTACGTCGCCCTTGTAGAAAAAGATAACGGGCGAATCGGGACAATTTTTCAGACGTTCCGGATAATTATCGTCCAAGTAAAAGGAATAACCGATACTGTGTTTGACTATAAACTCAACTTCTTTTTCTGCCTTTACAATCACATCATTGTTTATTATAGCGTTAGCAAGCGCTTCGCCAACATTGGGAATTTTCAGCAAAGCCGCTTTCTTTTCGGAAAAAACAGCCTCAACGCCTCCGCAGTAAGAAATCAATTTTTTCGCCAAAATATCGCCAATACCCGGTATAAGACCAATACCTATTTTATATTTCAAATCATCCATTTTCGTTTATACTTTATTTTCAACTATTTTCAAATTCTTCAAGTTCTTCATCTTCATCGTTTTCTTCATTTTCAAAAGGCTCCGGCGGTTTTTGAGGACCATGTTTACGGAAAAAACAAGCGCATAAGAATCCGCTTAAAGCGCCTGAAAGATGTCCTTCCCATGAAATGTTCTCTTTCATTAGTTCCGCAATGGGAAACATGTACCATACAGAACTTCCGTAAAGAAAAACGACCAAAATTGAAATTGCCATCAACGGAATATATCGCCTGAAAACTCCGCTAAAAAAGAGGAAAAACGACAATCCGTATATAACGCTGCTTGCGCCTATATGCCATGATTCCCTGCCTATACACCATGTTATGAATCCTGAAAAGACCCAAAGCAACGGGAAGACGGCATAACCCAAATCCTTATAAAAATACAGCAGACACCAACACAAAACAAGCAATGAAATCGAATTTGATAACAGATGCGTCGAGTTGGCATGAACTAACGGCATAGTTAAAACTCCCAACAAACCTGAAAATGTACGGGGAAAAGCTCCCATCCAGTGCAAATCGACGTGAAAACTCCATTCAAATAACCGTATCAAACACAAGATTATCACTAAAATACAGGGAAAAAAGGCAGAATACTTCATTCGCCTTAATTCAAACCTTATTTCTTCAGAAACAGCCATATACGAAAAACAAATTTGAGGACAAAAGTAGATGAAATTTTTGAAAATTCCAAGCGCGAGGATGAAAAAAAATTTGATATCGATATAAAAACGTTTCGTTATCTTTTTTTTGTGTTTAAATGATCGAAAAGCAAAATCGATTTTGCACCCAAACCGTTTTTTGCCACGAAAAGCGCTAATGCAATATTTTTTTTTATTTTTTTGAGAATTACGAAAAAAGCAGTAACTTTGCAAAAAATATAAAAATTGCGTATTTATGAAGCTTAACAAGACGTATATCCCTCGTCCGGTTTCCACAAAAGGAATCGAACTCGCGCCCGACCTGCTCGAACTCACCGAGCAGATAGCCACTAACGTGCACGAAGCGTGGGCAGCCAATCGTATTGCCGAATGCCGGCAATACGGCAAGGAGCGAAACGATACGCTGAAACATCATCCGTGTCTTGTGCCATACGATGAATTGACTGAAATAGAAAAGGACTATGACAGAAATACGGCAATGCAGGCGCTGAAATTGATACAGAAGTTGGGGTTTAGGATTTATAAGTAAAGTTTTTAAGTTAATATGGTAGATCTGCACATACATACGAATTATTCTGACGGGCAATATTCTGTCTCTGAATTGCTTGATAAGCTAAAAGAAGCAGGCGTCACCGTTTTTTCAATAACAGACCACGATGAAATAGGCGGTTGCATTGAGTTTGAAAGCATAAAAGACGAGTTTTCCGATGTCCAATTTATCAGAGGAATAGAGTTTTCTACCGTACACAATGGCGTTAAAATGCATATTTTGGGATACGGCTTCGATTACAGCCATACGGCATTTCAAAACATTTTGACCGAAATAAAGGAAAAAAGAAAAGCGCGCATTTTGAATTTGGTAGATAGTCTAAACGAAAAATTCGGTATTGAAATTGCCCGAAAAGAGATAGATAATTTGCTAAACTCAAAAACAAGCGTAGGTAAACCAGATATTGCCAAAATTCTAATAAATAAAGGCTTTGCCGAAAGTATAGAAGATGCGTTTGCTAAATATTTAGGTCAAATCACATTTCCAAACCTAAAAATCACGGCGCAACAGGCAATAGAGGCAGTTTCAAAATCAGGCGGAATAGCCGTTTTAGCGCATCCAAAAGAAATAATGCAAGATTACGGTTTGTCGTATTTGCAAATAGAGGAGTTGATTAATGACCTAAAAAATATTGGATTGCGAGGAATTGAATGTTATTATAGCACACATTCAGAAGAGAATACTTCAGAATTTATTGGAATCGCAAATAAACACAACCTGCTAATATCCTGCGGAAGCGATTTTCACGGAGAAGAAGTGAAGCCTGCCGCAAAATTAGGGGTGGTATGTAAAAATATTAGCATCGTTCAAGATATATTGGATACATTTAATATATATATGTAAAATGAAAACCAACCTAATAGAAAATCGGCAAATACGAATTTTTATCTCATCTACGTTTAGATATCCATCTTTTTGATAATTCTGCTTGTACGACAATGGTCATTTTATTTCGTAACATTTCCTAAGTCTTATGAATAATGCAGGCTAAAAAATATAAAAAATAATTTTTTTTTTCAAACAAAAAAATTATCATTATCTTTGCCCCGCTAAAATGTAATGTAATGTATTAATAAATTTTTGTATGACAGAAAAAATTGGTAAGTTATCGCTCATATTCGGAATGATATTGAGTGTTTTATTGGCGATAGCGGGGTGGGCGTCTCAGGCAACCGAATTGTTTTCGAACTTTTTCGATAGCGACTCCGGGTATTATCCGTTCTTTACGCTAATGCTGTTCTTTGCTATGCTTTTATCGAATTTAGCGGCATGGCTGATTTGTTTTCTCAAAAGAAAGAAAAGCGATGAACCGCAACAGGAAATGCCTAACTCAATCGGCGTTTTGTTCAAAACCTATTTCTATTTATGGACAATTGCGTCCATTGCAATCGTTTTATGCAGTTTTTTGTTTTTAGGTTTTCATATTTACTCTGTGTCAAATATTTTCGGTCTCAACGCGCTTTTGGTGGGTTTCGTCTGGCTTTGCACGGTAATTGTCTGCATTATGGTTTGGGCTGCCGTAAACGCATGGAAAGCTTCCGAAATAATGGGCGTAATATTGGCTGTTATCGCATTTATCGTATTTGCGAGTTCAGGTGTTGTGATTGGCGCCTTTTATCATGAAAATGCATACAGTTTCAGGACTTATGATAGAGATTATGCTTACGAAGCGCACGAAGCAGCGATTCGCGAAGCACAACGCGAAGCGCAGCGACAAGCAGAACAAGCAGAAACCCAACATTACGAATCTAACGAAGAGTACGTTGAATACGTTGATGAATCTGAATCTGATATTGACAGGGCATTACGCTATATGAAATTCAAATTTGAACTCGAAACAGAACAAAACGCCAATGACCTGATTCGCCGTTGGACATATTATTGGACATCATATAAAGAATCTGATTTTGGTTTTTGGAATAGCGACCATTTTAATGGACCGATACATTTTTTTAAATCCAAAGCTGATTTTTATTTCATTACTGGCGGAAACATGAAAGATAACGCGATGTTGACAAATAATGTCAATAATCACTCCGAACGCATCGACCCGCGGGGAGGTTTCCTCAACAGAAACGCTTTTGTACGTTCGGGAGCAAGCGACTGTTTACAAATTCTGCTGTGGGCGTATGACGATATCTATTCAAAAGAAGACAGCGAAGGAACATTGAGAGATATGTACAATTACATGACGCGGGATACCGAATCTGAATATTATTACGGAGTTGTTGAGGCTCATTATGAAGGATTGCGTACTTTCATGTCAGACGATGTTGTTTCCAATATACGCAGAATATGCCGGCGCAATACTCACGACGTGGATTGGGCAACGGCAAGTCTGGCAACATGGGCTTATTCCTTTTGGGCGCGCCGTCATCATGACAACATTGATGGAACGGTTCACAGGGTATTGAAAGTCGTTGAACGAATGTATAACTAAATGGATTTATCTATCTAAACAAGTCCTCTATTGTACGTTCGGGCAAGTATTCTTCCAATTCGGTTGCTTTTCGGAAAAATAGATGCTCGGCTTCTTCCAATTCTTCGAGGTTTGTAATATTTCCCATGTCGAATTTTATTGTTGTAGCATATTCGCCGTTCTCCTGATAGCGTATCCAATCGCCGTCGGGTTCGTTATCGCGATACATTCCGTCAATTTCTTTCACTCCGTCGGGGTACCATGATGTGAAAACGCCCTGAAGTTTTCCGTCAATGTAATTTGCTGTGAATTTTACCTGTCCATCTGCAAAATACTGTTTCCATGCACCATGTTTGATACTGTCTTTCCATGAAAATTCTTCTGCTATGTTTATTCCGTCGGGATAAAATTTTTGTTCTGTTCCGTGACGTTTTCCTGCCGAATATTCTATACGCGACGATAAGGCTCCGTTTTGATTGTAATAGAGCCACACGCTGTCGCGTTTAGTATCAACGTAGACGCCTTGTGCCGCTATTCCTCCGTTTGTCCAGAAAAACTGTGTACGAGCGTTAACGCTGGTATTGTCGTAATCCATGATTACCCTTACTTCGCCCGTTGGGAAATAGCGCGTCATTTTGCCTACAGGCTTGTCGTCCTTAAAATAACCTCTGTAAACGGGCATTCCTCTGCTGTCTACCGCTTCCCAGTAGCCCTGTTTGAGTCCGGCAGCGTCGCGCTGATTCATTGTTTGACAATGTGCATGGCATGTCAATATTATTAACAAACAAACTGAAAAAAATCTTTTAAGCATAACTAATTTAAGGTTTTATGGTTTGATTTTCGTTTCTGTAATCTGCCAAATCCTGTAACAAAACATTGTCGGGCATACTGTCCATTGCTTGCAAAAATTTTTCCTGAATAACCAATATTCGGTTCATCTCTTCGGTCGTTTTTTTCAGGATATTATTGCTACCTCTTTTGTCTAACGATTCAATGACATATTTGACGGTATATCGTTTGACGTCTTTTGCCGGCGCGTATGCGTGTTCCTTATCGGAGTTGCCGATGCATACTTTCGAAATCAGGTTGGCGGTAAGCAAATCGGAAATTATTTTACGAACAAGACTTATTGACAAATTCATCTGTATAGCCAACTCGTTAGCTTTCAACGGCGTTTTGTCGTCAATGAATCGTTTTACGATTATTTCCAAAAACAGTATGCAACATGTTCTGTGTGCAAACGGACTGATATTCAGCAACTCATTTTCACTTTCATACTGACCAATGTTTTGGTGTGCAAAAGACAGTTCGGCTCCCAAAAGCACTATCAGCCAACTTGCTCGTAGCCAAAACAGCAACAGCGGCAACGCGGCAAAACTGCCGTAAATGACGTTATAGCGCGACATACCCATTTGCGCATAGATATAAAACCATTGCACCACAAGGAAAGCCGTTCCCGCAACTATACCCGATATAAGAGCCGAAGTGAACTGCACTTTTGTGTTGGGAATCATTATGTAAAGAAGGGTGAGCAGCGACCATGTCATTATGAAAGGGAACAGTTTCATAAGCAAAATCGTGACAGGATGCAGGTTTACTACATTAATGCTGGAAGTTATATTGTTAAGTTGCGTTGTCACAAACACGCTGCCGCTACTTGCAAGAAATATGAATACAGGAACTATCAGCATCGTTGACAGATAGTTGGAAAACTTGCGCACATACGAGCGCTCTTTCTTAACCTGCCAAATGTCGTTAAACGAACTTTCGATGTTTCCCATCATTTTTATCACCGACCAAAACAGAATAGCAATGCCCACGCCCGCAATCAGCCCGCCTTTTGTGTTTTCAAGCATATTGTGGGCAGTGGATATTATCCAGTCAAGGGCTTCTTTTTGCCCCATAAAGTTGTCGACCAATCTTTGTTCCAAGTCCTTGTCGAAACCGAATCCTTTGGCAATGGCGAATCCCATGGCAAGAATGGGAACAAGCGCCAACAGCGAATAATACGTCAGACTCGAAGCGCGCAACTGTACCTTGTCTTCGTTAAAACGACGAAACGAAACAAGCACTACACGCAGATATTTTAACAGCGTGGCAATGTGTTTGGGAAAATCATCAAGGCTTATAAGCCACACATCTTTTGTGATAAAACGCTTCGTGCGATTAAATATATGTAATATTTTTGTGATACTCATACAATAAAAATAATGTCAAAGATAAAACATTTATTTTGAAAACGCAAAAAATCAGAAAAAATTTTTGAATTTGAAACTTTTTTATTTCAACGTAAAAGCGATTCCCGCTCGTATCCACCGTCCCGGAAGCAGAACATTGCCAATATCTTGATATTGCTTGTCGCCAAGATTAGCGGCTTCTACAAAGATGTTCATTCGTTCGGTTTGTCTGTAAATCCGCAGGTCTATTTTCCAAAACGGAGCGTAAGGCGTTGCTTCGGTATCGAAAATGTCTGTTTCTGCATTGTAGCGCAGAAATCCGCCATTGCGATCTTGCCAGCCAATTTGCCAATGCGCGCATACCTTTTCGACGATGCGATGAGTTACGCCGAGATTCAATTTGTGGCGCAGATAATCCATCACGTAGTTTGAACGATATTCATAAGCCCATTTGCTGCTGCTCATAAACGTATAAAAAGCCGATAGCGTCTGCACGGGAAGGTTCTCGCCGATATTCCAAACTCCACCCATGGAAATTCCGTGAGTATATATGTCCGTATGGTTCATCGTTTGCCACTTTTCTTGGTCTGTCAGCCATATCCAGTCAATCGCATTATTGATGGTACGATAAAAATAACTGACGTTGAAAAATCCGATACCGCTTGTAATTTTTGTGCCTAACTCGTACTCCGTACTTTTTTCGGGTGTAAGTTCGGGATTGCTTATGTGCGTGGCGGTTTGATAATAAAGGTCGGTAAAGGTCGGCAGTCGCGTAGCCATGTTTGCCGAGGCGTATATCCTTAACAATTGATTAGGACGGAAAGCCATATCAATACCCGGATATATTTTTACTTTTCCGTTGGTGTAATTATTACTGTTAGCCAGCGCTCCCAGCGATGCGCTCCATTTACCCAAATGTATATTTTGTTCTAAAAAGGCGCTTATGTTTGTGCGCCGGTCGCTTTTGTCATACCATTTGTCGCTTTGTCCTCGCACTTTTCGACGTTCTTCCGGTTCCATCTGTTTGCCAAGAACGTTGCTGAAAACACTCTCATTGCGAACTAAAATGCCTGCGCTTGTGCGTCCAAAACGATTTACTAACGATGCTATAACGTCTGCGCCATACGCGTCGGTATAGTGAAAATTTGGCGGACGCGCGTCCATGGCGTGCCTGTCGAGGCTAAAACGGTCGTAATTGCGCCGCCAGTATACCGCTGGCGAAATGTTGAATCTGCCCGCCGTAGCGTCACTTTTTAACGACACAAAAAATGTATGCAACAATTCATGCTGATTTGGAAATCTTGGCGTATAAAAACCGTTAGCCCCGAAATCTTTCTGCGTGTAGCCTAATTGCAGATCTATCGGAACGATACTGTCGTTCCATTTATTTTGCATAAAGACGTTCAGATTTTTGAAATCGGTATTGTGCATGTATCCGTCCGATGCCGTTTCAGAAACAGCGAAGTGATGCGTAGTGCGTTTTGTGTGTGTTGTTGCTGCAAGCGAAGCTTTGTAGAAGCCGTATTCTCCGCGTGAAAACGAGGCTTTAAGATAATTTTCAGATTGCGTGCCTGTGATGAAATTTACAACGCCTCCTAATGCGTTGTTTCCGAAAATTCGTGCTGCGGGTCCTTCAAGTACTTCAATCCTTTCAACCGATTCAATGTCTATGGGGAGATTTAGCGAGTAGTGTCCTGTTTGCGGGTCGCTGATGTTTATTCCGTTGAGCAGTATCAGCGTTTGGTCGAATGTTGAGCCGCGTATGGAGATGTCGGCTTGTGAACCGAATGGTCCCCGTTGCCTCAAGTCCACATTGGGTATAAACTCCAGAAAATCAACGAGGCTCTGCACCGAAGCCCTCTCAATCTCTGTTTTCCGCACCTGCGTTATTGACCGCCCAATCGGTGCGAACACATCGGGCGAAATCTCCGCGTTAACTTCCAACTCTTCGAGGTCGATTATCTTCAACTGCGCGCTGTCTGTTTGAGCAAAACAACGCTCCGAAGTAACCAGCATAGTATAAGTAGCGCACAAAACGCCAATCTTAACACAGCGGTAAAGACTGTTGAACACGGAATACGATTTGTTTGTCCACTGCCGGAAACAGACCGCAGCAGACCATTTTTTTTGATTCTTATTCATTTGAAATAAAATTTAAATTTAAAAATGCAAATATACAT
>Ga0099364_10014138_pt1 | contig 10655 bp, 7 predicted proteins | sample TergutTh196P3_FD_73070 | JGI IMG/M metagenome (GOLD analysis project Ga0099364, IMG submission 73070) | Microcerotermes parvus P3 segment gut microbial communities from Pointe-Noire, Republic of the Congo - Th196 P3 | ecosystem: Host-associated > Arthropoda: Insects > Digestive system > Gut ...
TGCAAACTGGTTTGCGCTTTTCCTATACATGACTATATAGCCCATATTGTAAGGCCATATTTTTTCAAGTGAAATATTCACGTAATAAAACTCAGATTCATTCCTTCCCTGATTGTTTTGGGCAAAAACAGGCATTACGGCAGAAAAAATAAGCATAATAGCAAAAACAAACAAGATCTTTTTCATAAAACCTCCAAAGTACAAAGATACAAAGTATCAATAATATATATGATAATATAATAAAATAAAAATATCAAGAGGTTTAAACAGGTTTTAAAACCCTTCATTGGAATTTTTAGCCATCCAAGACTTTCCATGAAAGCGGGCTTACAGTTCCACCTTTAAGAAACAGGCTGCCATAACCCTTGGGTTCATCGAGTAAAACAACGGTAAATTCGATCTTATACCCCTGAAGTCTTCTGAGTTCCGCCTCATGGGAGGGGGAATATACTGAATACTCGGTACCATCCTCTGAAACTATTCCTACAAAAGTATGAGGTTCGCTGCCAAAAATGACGATTCTTCCCCTAATTGTTATCGAGGTTTCTGCCTCGGCATTATTACATTCACCTTTACCCGATGCGAATATGCCGGATATATGTAAAAAAAATAAAAACATACATACAATCTTTTTAATAAAAGCCTCCTTATTTCACCATCAGGAAAAACACAACATTCGCATTGCTCGGTCTTTCCAGCGTTACAGAGAAATTCCCCGTAACATTTCTCCATTCATTGGCTGAATGTACCGTTACAGAATGAGGCCGCATCTCCCTTTGCGCCAAATTTAAAATAATCGGTCCTTTTTGGGTAAAATCATCCCATATATCAAAGCCTTGGGCGGTATACGTGACCCCGTTGACGGTGCCGTTAACAGTCTTGTCAAAAGACATAGCATCACCGGTATACTTGGTAATGGTGACCGTTCTGCCGCCAACAATTGTCCATTCAAACCCTTCCGGTACAGTTTGCCCACCTACACTGGATATGGCGCTCTGCATTTGTTGTACCAGTTCAGGTATTCTTCTAAAAAGCTCGACTGTATTTGCAATGCCGCTTAATGTCGCCCCGCCGGGAAGCACTGCAAGTTCCGGGTATGTGTATAAAGAGACCGTTATGCGAATACTGCCTCCTATTCTGGCAATTCTCCCTGATAGAATTTGCGTACCGTTTAAAACACGGTTCATTTCCGCCGTCTTTTCCCGTGCAGAAAAGTCGCTTAACTGGAAAGCCAATTCAACATTGATAAGCCGTTCAACGTCCTGCCTCGGAACAATTGTGACATTGGCGGGACTTCTGTGTCTGAATTCATTGTTGAATTCATGATAGAACATGACCATTTCGCTGCGGGTTAAAACATTGTCCATGTCTTCAAACGGAAATACCGCAATAGGCTCCTGTGCGAATACCCCAAAACAGGTAAACACAAACACCGCAAAAAACAAAATCTTTTTCATTTTCAATCTCCTTATAATTATAATTTTCATTTCTCATTGCTCACTTGTTATCTCACCCCAAAGAACCTTCTCACTTCATGAACCAAAAGCAAGTGCAAGGATGATTATGAGATACAAAATTTGCCCGCCAAAAAACCTGCTTTTTAACATAAGAATAATATATCACTTTTTTGTAATGAAAACTATAAAAATATTAATGCAAAGCCTATTTTCCCGCCATATATATAGTATGGAAGATATACTTGGCAATGCGGTAAACCGTCTTTTCGGGCTTTCCTATCTGTTCCCTTACCAACGGCTTGTAGTGGCAAACATACTCGAAGCGGCAGAAGCTGCGGGGCTTACGCTTAAATGGCCGCAAGAGCTGTCGCCTTGTGATGTAAGCCCTGAGCCGCAAGATTCTGACAGGGGCTGCCTGGGCCGCCAAATTGTTATCCTGCCCACCGGTGCAGGGAAATCCCTTTGTTTCCAACTGCCGGCAATGATCATTGAAGGGCCGACTCTGGTCATCTATCCAATTCTTTCGCTTATGGCAGACCAGAAACGCCGCCTTGATGAAAAAGGTTTTGCGCCGGTGGTTTTACGGGGCGGACAAGAAAAAGAAGAACGTGATGCGATATGGAGAAAACTTGAATCGGGTGAAAGCAAATTCATAATTGCCAATCCGGAAGTTTTATTAACGGAACAGGTAATGAAGAAATTTGAAAAAATTAAGGTGGTTCACATTGTGATAGACGAGGCGCATTGTGTAAGCGAATGGGGGGAGAGTTTTAGACCTAGTTACCTAGAGATAAATAAAATTATTAAAACAATTAACGCTCCTCTGGTAACGGCATTTACAGCCACTGCCAGTACCCCTGTCCTTCAAAAAATTCAAAAATATATTTTTGGAGATGAGGATGCCCATCAAATAACAGGCAATCCAGACAGGCCGAATATTTCATACACGGCAAAGGGCTGTATTTCAAGGGATCTGGCCGTTAGGGATCTGCTTGTACAGAACCTGCGCCCGGCCATAGTGTTCTGCTCTTCCCGGCCCGGCACGGAAAAACTTGCTCGTTATTTAAGAATTAGCCTTAAGGAAACAGAAGACTGGCACAATGAAATAAAATTTTACCATGCCGGATTAAGCAGGGAAGAAAAAGCCGCCGTTGAACAATGGTTTTTTGGCAACAGCCGGGCTGTGTTATGCGCAACCTGCGCTTACGGGATGGGCGTGGACAAGGCTGATATCCGCACGGTTATACACAGGGACTGCGCTCCTTCTGTAGAAGCGTATTTGCAGGAGGCTGGCAGGGCAGGCCGTGACGGAGGGCAGTCAAGGGCAATTCTGCTTTTTGGCCCTGATGACAAAAACAGCCTGCGGCGGGCCAAAACAGAAGCGGGCATTCTGCGGATAAAGAGCCTTTTGGATTATGCCCGCAATATAACTGATTGCCGCAGGCAGGCACTTTTGAAAATGCTGAATTTTGACGGAACCGGCGAAAGCCCGGAAAAACATTGTTGTGATGTATGTGAAAAAAATGCAAGCGCTGCCCTGCGTGAAGAAATAACGGTATTTAATTTTATCCGCAGAAATAAAAGATCGTATAATGAGGATGAAGCCGCTGTTATTCTATCTCAATCGAGTATCCAATGGTCAAGGGAGGATGTTTCGCTTGTCATTAACCATCTGCTTGAAAATGGCCGGCTAAAAAAAACAAGAAAATTATTTTGGAAGAGGGCATTAACGACAAAAGGCAAAGTTGGCGCCTGACGCTGTGGAATAAAATTTATGCTTTTTACTTGACAAAAAACAATCAATATGATTAACTTAAATGAGCGTGCAACACGCTTTACGAGGGAGGTGTTTTATGAAAAATAAGTATTTTTGGGTTCTCTTTATCACAGTTTTTTTCGGGATGTTTACGGCAGATAGCGTTTTTGCGCAGGTTAAGAATCAGATTCCGAAAAGGTCGGTGATGTTTAAAGACTTGCTTGCAAATCAAAAAAACATTGCTTGGAATCAGAGAAGAAACATTGTAAAAAGGGAAGCTCCAAGGGGGAGTTCAGGGGTATATTCATTTGATAATATCCAATTTAAATTTCCGGCGACGGGGGAGCAGGCCAAGATTGCCGAAGCTCCATCAGCTACAAGAAGCCAATACGGAAGCAATGTTGAAAAATTTAGTCTTACCATGCTAAAAAGCGGTACAGCTTACACTATTCGAACGCCAGGCACGACAAGGCTCGAGGTTTTAGTGTGGTCAGATGTCAAGGAGTTTCCCTGGCTGAACTGGCATTATTTCAGATTCCCGCCGAACTCATCTTTTGAATTTACTCCAGGGAAAAGCGGATCGGGTACATTCAAATTTACGACCAGCATTTACAATGCATTGGAATGGGATTTAGGTTTTGAGAATGAGATTGCAACGAGGGAATTTATGTACATTTTAGCCAGGTCGGTGGATCGTGACAAGATAAGAAAAGAGGTTAATACAATAAAAGCCGCATTCAACGAAGCTGCTAAAGATCCCAAAACAAAAGGCAAATGTATTCCTCGTATAGCCGGAGTCGATGCAGTAACCAGCGCCTCGGCCTTAAGCAAATGCAACTGCAAGGGTGATGCTCTTAAACATATAATTAATATTAAAGCTACAGCGTCCGCAGTAACCGGCTCTATTGCAACATTGGAACCCGCATGGCTGCCGGGAGTATTTTCCGATGGATTGAGTCAATACCTTATTCATGCACAGTTAGCTTATCACGTTGCGTGTTTTTACGGGCGTTTTCCAACGTATGATCAATTTATGCGCGAATGTTATGTATTATTTTCAAACGTAAACCCATCAACAGTCAAAGTAGACACTCTAATGAATATGCCCAATGACAAAGCGGAAGGATTCTTGACGGAATATGTACCAAAAGTATTGGCAAGTATAGTGCCGAAAGGCTTTGTAACTGTAGCGAACGGCATTGCGCCAACGATTCCAGTCGCTACCAAAGCTTTTAAATTAACTTTGGGTTTCGTTGTCAATCGTAATAATGCCATAAAATTCGCAGATAGAGCAATAATCCTTTACAAAAAGTAGCGCACGAGTGCCCACACGGGTGTTAGATTGTTAATTTTATTCCAGTAACTTTTGAATTACTTCCGAAGCGGCTTCGTAGTCCATCATCAGCACAGCGTATTTTATTTTTTCAATTTCCTCTTGCAAGGGGCTGCTAAAATTAATGGTGTTAAGATTTTCTATACATTCGTCAATGGCAGGGAAATCCATTTTTGTGAAAGCGGCTGTCAGTTTCTCAAAAGTTAGCCGTAATTCAGCAGAAATTTCGGTTTGGCCTTGCAGGGCAGGTTTTTGTTCAAAGGCTTCGACAAGGCCAAGGCGCAGTTTATCAAGATCCTCCAGAAAAGACGGCAGGTTTGCGGCGCAAAAATCTTTGTCACCTTGCGCCGAGGCGGTTTCAAGTTCCTTTGCTTTTATGGAAATATCCATAGCGCCTATGTTTGCCATAGAGCCTTTCATACTGTGCGCCTGTATGCAAAAATTACGCATATCGCCTTCTGCCAAACAGGAACGCAGGCTTTTATCACATTTTTCAATTTCGTTTATTGTAAGCATTAACGATTTTTCGTAAACATCCCTCTGACCTGAAACCCTGTTTAATCCAGTTAATACTGAAAGAGATTCTATCTGCTCAATCTTTTCCCAGAAAATTTTCAAAGCTGAAGTATCATCGGTATCTTGTTCAATAGTTTCGTTTTCAGGTGTTTTTTCATCATGATCCATTATTTTTTCTGCGGGAAGCCATGTCTCCAGTATTTTATTCAATGGCGTTTTTTCAATAGGTTTGAGCAGCAAATCATTAATGCCTGCGGCGAAAAAATCTTCTTTTGTTTTTGCCAGGACATTAGCAGTTAACGCTATTATCGGAACAGTAATGCCTGATGCGCGGATAATTTTTGAAGTTTCCGCTCCGTCTAATTCAGGCATCATATAGTCCATGAAAATAATATCGTAATTGTTTTTTTGGATCATTTCTATTGCCTGTCTGCCGGATGAAGCCGTTTCTGCGTTTATTTTGTACAGTTTCAAAAATCCGCTGGCAACATTCAAATTTATTGTATTGTCGTCAACAACAAGTACCTTTGCATTCGGTGCGAATATCATGTTTTCATTATCATTTGCCTCCTGGATCAGCGTATAATCGCCTAATACCTTTGGAATAATAACATTAAATGTCGATCCCTGCCCGTATATACTTTCTACTGTTATACTGCCGCCCATCATATCAATCAATGATTTTGTGATGGAGAGCCCCAACCCTGTCCCTTCTTTTTTGCGGTTTTTATGCATATCCGCCTGTGTAAAAGCGTCAAAAAGCGTTGGTATGTTTTCTGCCGCTATTCCTATGCCGGTATCGCTTATGCTAAAATTGATATTTGCTTCATCGGCGCTTACGGACAGGCACACAGAACCTTCATCCGTAAATTTAATTGCATTACCCAATATATTCAAAAGCACCTGCCTTAGCCGGACATCGTCTCCGTACAGGCATTTTGGAAATTCACCTTCTACCTCCAGTTTTAAAACAATGTTTTTGTTTTTAAGTAAAAACTGTACTATAGAGATAACGTTGTCAATAAACACTTCAAAATCGTAGTGTACCGGCGTAAGGCTTGATTTGCCGGACTGCATCTTTGAGATATCCAAAATATCATTTATAATATTCAATAATGCCTTGGCAGATATATTAATATACTGTGCAAAACGAAGCTGGCCTGAATTCAGGTTTTCCGACAGCAGCAGCTCCGACATGCCTATGATAGCGTTCATAGGTGTGCGGATTTCATGCGACATATTGGCCAAAAACCGGGATTTTACCTCTGCTGCATCTTCTGCACGCTCCTTCGCCGCTTCCGCTTCCTCTGTCATTAGTTTTAATTCATTTGTCCGCTCTTCTACCCGCCTTTCCACTGTATGCAGGTTTTCATTAAGAGCGCCTAACATTTTTTTTAATGAATTCTGCAAAATAGCTATTTCATTTTTCTCATAAAGTTCTTCCTGCAATGACATAGCGTTAAATTCAACATTAAAATTGCCGTCTGCAATTTGTTGTGCTGCCTGTGTCAGTTTTTTTACAGGCCGTACAAGATTTTTCGAAATAAAGAAAATGATAATAACTATCCAAAATTGGCATAACAAAGCTCCAATTGCAAACAATGTGGTAATATGGTAAGCATCCTTGTACAATATGTCCAGAGGCGTATCTATATATAAAAATAGGTATCTGCGTCCCACCACAGTATCAATGAAAAGCGGCTGCAGGGATACAAGTGATTTTTTGTTAAAAAAAGGCGAATGGATTTCATCTGTATATACTTTTCCCTGTTCCATTGCACTGCGCATGGCATCATTATCTTTAAACGAATAATCGGCAAGGTTATCATATATAGTTTCGCGGCCATAATTGTGAAGGATAGTCATATCAGGCGCCAGCAGAATCAATGTCCAGTCCAGTGTTTTTCTATGAGTATCTATCAGATCAAACATATCCCTGTAAATGATTGCTACCCCGCAAACACCGATGATTTTTCCGTCTGCCTTAATGGGAATATCAATCATGGCGGCATAAACAGATTCGCTGCTTTCTATGTCATTGTAATAATTTTCTGCATTATAATAAGGCGTTCCTGTGGTCAGCGGCTCAAAATACCATGGCGCGGAATTCGGATCTTCCAGATCTTTTTCTTCAAAACCGCCAATCTCTGTCAGCTCTCCGTTGTGCCTCTTGAAATCCCTGATAAAATACCTGTCTTCATAGTACACGCCTTTTTCAAAAATAAACCATGCGCGGTACACATTAGGATGCAAGCCCATAATTGTTAAAAGCAATTTTTCTGCCTCCAATTCAGAGCCGTCTAAATCAGGGTTAATCTCTGCAAGCACTTCCTGGGTAAAATTTAACATATTGATCATGGCGTTAAGATTATTCTGAATTGAATATTTAATGTTATCCACTTGCGCCCCGGCCAGGTTGTTTGCAGATTCTTTGCTGCTATTAAGCAGATATCCGCCTAACTGTATTACCAGCAGGCTGAAAACAACAAGAACGATACTCAAAGATGTCAAAATCATCTTGGTTAAAGAAGATATACGTTTGTTTTTATTTTTTTTCATTTATGCTCCAGCGGCTATAACCTTTATTATATCAGACAAACTTACAAACAAATCCGTTAGATTAGGGTCAAATTGAGTTCCGCGGCCTTTGGAAATAATCTCCATGGCTTCCTCGTGAGAAAAAGCTTTTTTGTAGGGACGTTCTGAAACCAGCGCATCGTATACATCCGCAAGAGCCATCATACGCGCCTGCAATGGAATTTCCTCTCCTTTCAAACCTTCCGGATAACCTGTACCATCCCATTTTTCATGATGCCCGTAAGCAAGAATTTTCGTGTAATCCAAAAAGGTTTGGTTGGGAACTTTTTCTTGCAGACTTTCAAGCAGCGTTTTCCCGTATATGGTATGGAGTTTCATAATTGTAAATTCTTCTTCTGTAAGCCTGTCTTTCTTTAACAAAATATCATCCTTGATTTTTATTTTGCCGACATCATGCAGGGGAGCGGACTTCATAAAAGCTTCTAAATCCCATGCCGCTGTCTCGGCAGCATACAATTCGTTATTCCCCATTGCACCGAGCAGCAGCGTCAGGTATTTTTGAACCCGTTCCACATGCTGGCCGGTTTCTTCATCCCTGAACTCAACCATTTCCCCTGCCCACATAATAATTGCATTTTGCAGTTGGCTTATATCATTTGTCCGTTCTTTAACCATAGCGGTAAGGTTTTCGTTAAAATCTATCAGTTCATTTTTTTGGGATTGCAGAAGTAAATGCAGCTCTATTCGTTTTAGTAAAAGCGCCGGGGAGAAAGGCTTGCTTATGTAATCAACCGCACCTAGGGAAAGCCCTAAAAGTTCATCTTCCGGCTCGCTTTTTCCTGTTAAAAATATTACCGGAATTTCTTCTGTTTCGGGTTTGGCTTTTAATATTTTTATTACATCATAGCCGCTCAAGCCGGGCATTTCTACGTCAAGCAGTATCAGGGAAGGTTTGTTTTTCTCCAGTATTTGCAAAAGTTTTTCCCCAGACGGTATGGTAACTACCATGTAATGTTCTTGTAAAAGAGTTTTTCCGGTATTGAGGTATATTGGATTATCATCCACCAAAAAAATACAAGTGTTTTTCTCTGTCATTTAGTCCTGCCTTGTTTTAGTATACCTTATTAAACTAATAATTTGCAATGTGCAAATAAAATGATGTACGTATTGCACCAATGCCTAAATTTCTATACACTATAATCGTTGAAGGAGAAACATGGCAAAAATATGCCTTTGCCTTACCGCGAAAACACTTGAGCGGAATTTGGAAATATTGAATAAATACAGAAAATATACCGATATCGTGGAGCTTAGGGTTGATTGCCTTGCACCGGATGAACGGCTTTTAATCAGGGACTTTCCGCAAATGGCAGATATACCTGTAATTTTAGCGATACGCAGGGATATTGACGGAGGCTTTTTTGACTCGGGCGAAGGTTCGCGGATAAATTTAATGGCAAGAGGGCTGGCTTATGCCGATGCAGACAAGCGGCGGAATTTTGCTTATCTGGATATCGAAGAAGATTTGAATGTTCCAAGCCTTGAAGAAGCTGCCCGTTCTTTTGGAACAAGAATAATCCGCTCTTACCATGCTAAAACTTTTGATGATATTGATATGTCTGCAAAATTCCGTTCCATGCAGCGTTCAGGTGATGAGATAATTAAATTTACAATTACAGCTAATTCTATTCTTGACGTTTATAAACTCATGCAGATTGGAAAGAATACAAGACAGGATAAAATTATGATAGCCAGGGGGCACTTTGGCGTATTCAGCAGAATCCTTGCTGAAAAATTTGGCTCATATTTATGCTACACAGGCGCTCTTGCCGAACCGGATATAAGTCTTGCCGCTCCGGGTCAAGTTGAAATTACAGAGTTGGTTAAAAATTACCGTTTTAGAAGCATAAGAGCCGATACAAAAGTTTTCGGAGTTCTGGGTTATCCGCTTTTAAAAACAGGCAGCCCGAATTTTTTTAATGCAGTTTTTGATTTGGAAGGAACTAATGCAGTTTATGTGCCCTTTCCTTCAGATTCCATCGATAATTTCTATAAGATATTCAATGAATTAGACATTGCAGGCCTTTCGGTAACAGTTCCCTACAAAGAAACAGTTGTTACCGTGCTAAAAAACAAGTCTGAGGATGTGCAAAATTTCGGCGCCTGCAACACCGTTAGCCGCAATGAATACGGCTTGTACGGATCAAACACGGATGCTAAAGGTTTTACCGATTCTCTTTTGGCATTTTTAAACAGAACACACCTTAAACGAATGCGGGCTACAATAATCGGCGCCGGCGGCACTGCAAAAGCTGTGGCTCATGAACTTTACCGGCTTGGCGCCAAAGCTTTAATATTAAACCGTACTGTGCATAAGGCCCGTGATATTGCCGTAAAATATAAATTCGCATGGAACAGCCTTGACAAACAGGGTATAGACATGATGAATAAATTCCGTGATATAATTATCCAGGCCTCTTCCGCCGGAATGGCCGGCATCGATTGCAGCGATCCTGCGCCAATGTATTCCTTTTGCGGAAAAGAAAATGTAATGGATATGGTTTACAATCCAAATATGACACCTTTTTTAACCAGGGCCCAGGATGCCGGTTGTAAAATTATCAATGGCTATGATATGCTTATACGTCAGGCTCAATATCAATATTTACAGTTTTTTGGAAGAGAATTTCCTAAACACCTTCTTTCAAAAGTAACTATTGAAAGCGAATAAGGAAAATTTAAAGATGCAAAATGCAGGAACAGAAAAACAAAAAGAAGCCGCCGGCAGGAAAGCGGCAGACTCATTGGTAAAGAGCGGGATGAAACTGGGGCTTGGCACAGGTTCCACGGCTGTCCATGCGGTTCGCAGGGTAGGGGAATTAATGAAAAGCGGTGAATTAAATGGTATTTGCGTATTTGCCACCAGTTTTCAGACCGAAATCGAATGTGAAAAATATGGTATTCCCTGTTACCAGTTGAATTCTTATAAAATTTCCGGCAAACTTGATTTGACCATAGACGGGGCAGACGAGGTTGATCCGCTAAACCGCCTGAC
>Ga0099364_10014139_pt1 | contig 10654 bp, 8 predicted proteins | sample TergutTh196P3_FD_73070 | JGI IMG/M metagenome (GOLD analysis project Ga0099364, IMG submission 73070) | Microcerotermes parvus P3 segment gut microbial communities from Pointe-Noire, Republic of the Congo - Th196 P3 | ecosystem: Host-associated > Arthropoda: Insects > Digestive system > Gut ...
AGCCCCTATCCGGACGAAATAAGCGCTTGTCTTCCTTACCTGGAACGGCAAATAAAAATAATTAATCCAAAATGCATTCTGGCTGCAGGAAATACTGCCGTTAAAGCGCTCTTGGGCAGTAACGATGGAATTACCCGGCTTCGTGGAAGATTTACTATATTCCGCGGCAACTTAATATCGGACAGCGAATTTGAAATACCACTGCTTGCTACTTTTCATCCAAGCGCCCTCCTACGTGATGAAAGCTTAAAAGCACCCGTTTGGGACGATCTAAGAACACTTAGATCAAAGCTCTGCGAGCTGGATAATGCTTATGCACAGCGCATGGCTGACATTCCCCTGTAAGCGATTGTATTGTGGAAAAATACCTGGATATTGTTTTTGATCTTCCTTTGGATCAATCTTTTAGTTACCGCTGTGATGAAAAAGGAGAAGCTGTCATTGGAAAGCGGGTGATGACGCCGTTTGGAAGACGGGAATTACTGGGTTATGTTATTGCAGAGTATCAAGAGGCACCAGCACTGGTACCGGTAGAAAAAATTAAATCAATACGCCGGGTGGTAGATAAAGAGCCCATCTTTGATCAAGCCGATATAGATTTATCCAAATGGATGTCCATATATTATTTGTGCAGTCATGGTGAAGCGCTTTCTGCGATGATCCCCTCTGGCCGAAGGGCAGGGTCCTACTCAACTTTTTCCGATGGATTTGATGACAGCATAAACGATGAAATTTCCGGCAGCACAGCCCATATTCTTTCTACCGAGCAGGAACAAGCAATTAAAAAAATAAAAGTGCTGGCCGAAGCAGGAAATACGAATAAAAAAGAAAATACCGGTCCCTCTATGGCATATCTTTACGGCATTACCGGATCGGGAAAAACAGAAGTGTTTTTGCGCCTGGCAGAGCTTATGCATCAAAGCGGATTATCGGTATTGTATCTTGTACCGGAAATTTCTCTGACCCACCAACTGACAGAATTAATTGGAAAACGTTTTGGTGCAATAGCGGCTACCCTTCATTCGGGGATGACAGGAAGTGAACGGCTTAATGAATGGATGCGTATACGCCGCGGCGAAGTAAAAATTGCCATAGGCCCCCGCTCTGCTGTATTTGCCCCATTACGAAATCTTGGCTTAATCATTATTGACGAAGAACATGATAGCTCGTATAAATCGGGGAATACCCCCCGTTACCATGCACGCCAAATTGCCATGCGCCGTTCTGCAAACGAAGGAGCGCTGCTTTTAATGGGTTCTGCAACTCCCTCTGTTGAAGCCTGGAAACTGATGCAGGATGGAATAATACCGCGTTTTTCCCTAAACCGCCGTTTATCCGGAGGAAAACTGCCGGATATAATACCGGTAAATATTGGCAATACGCCAGGTTGTCTTTCTACTGAATTAAAAGAAGAAATACGAAATACATTTCGGATGGGACGGCAGACAATACTTTTTCTCAACCGCCGCGGTTTTTCGTACTTTTATCACTGTAAAATATGTAATTATGAATTATCCTGCAAACGCTGTTCTGTTTCTTTAACCTATCATAAAAGCAAAAACAAGGCATTATGCCATTACTGCGGTTATGAAATACCCCCTCCCCTTTCCTGCCCCCAGTGCGGATCGCTGGAAGCAGGTTTTTCCGGTTTTGGAACAGAATATATCGAAGAAGAAGTACGCAGTACTTTTCCCGAACTTAGGACCTTACGAGCCGATGCAGATACTACTGGAAAAAAAGGAAGCCTTAAGCAAATGCTGCAATCGTTTAAAAACGGCGAAATTGACCTGCTTTTGGGTACTCAGATGGTTGCCAAGGGATTGAATTTTCCCGGGGTGCGTCTTGTGGGGGTTGTTTTTGCAGATACCGGCCTCCAACTGCCCGATTTTCGGGCGGCAGAGCGGACTTTTTCCCTGATTGTGCAGGTAGCCGGCCGGGCAGGACGCTATTTTCCCGACGGTAAAGTAATAGTCCAGACCCTGCGGCCAGGCGACCCGGCGATAAAAAGTGCCTGTACCCTGGATATGGAGGGATTTTATCAAAGTGAACTGCAGCAGCGCTGTATATTGAATTTCCCCCCCTATTCACGGCTTATTCGCATTGTAGTGCGGTCAAGGAAAAAGGAAAAAGCCGACGAAGCCATAAATCGTCTGTTTTCGCTGGCTATGGCTTTGTTACAGAGCAATGTGGAAATTCTCGGTCCGGCAGAATGTCCCATAGGTATCCAGAATAATAATTTCCGCCGGCAGCTCCTGTTCAGGGGACAGTCTTTAGGGCCCCTTCATAATGCATTACAGGCAGTGTTAAGGCAATACGAAACAGAAAAAGAACCGGCAGTTTATCTGGAAATTGACGTTGATCCTGTACAGTTGCTTTAAAAAAGGGCTAAAATTACCGATAATCGATATGGAGAATTGGAAATGATACGAAAAAAAATACTTGTGTTTATTCTGCTGGCTGTATCTTTAGCTTCCCATATTTTTGCCCAAAGCCATACAGCCCCACAGGAAGAACTTCTTAGAAGAGGAATAGCCCTGTATAGTATCGGAAGATTCAACGATGCCGCAGCAATACTGCAGCTTATAGGCCCTGTTCCGGAAGCTTTGTACTGGCTTTCCCTTGCAGAAATTTCGATGGAACAATACAACAAGGCACTTTCTACCCTGGACGAGCTGGAAAATACCGACCATGAAGGAATCTGGAGTGCAGAATCTCCCTATCATCGCGGACGCTGTCTTTTTTATCTTGGAAGACACGAAGAAGCGCTGATAATGCTTGGACAGTATGCAAATACCCTGGACAATTCCGATGCGCGCAAGGCAGCAACAATATACTGGATGGGGGAATCGCTGTTTGCCCTTGGCTGGCTGGACAATGCAGCAGATGCATTTATATTAATAGTGGAAAATTATCCCCACAGCGCTAAATTCGAGGCTGCATCGTACCGTTTAAATTTGATTAATCAAAAACGCATAGAGGCGGAATTATTGGCCCTGCTTAGATGGAGTCACGAGGAATCGTTAAAATCTCTTGAAGAATTCCAGCAGCGGGAAAGACAGTATGAACAAGCAATTGAAATATACCGGCAGCGTATAGCTGCCCTGGAAGGAAGAAGCGAAGAAGAACTTAGCCAATCACCGTATAGTTTTATACCGGATGATACCTTCGATCCTGGGGAAAGGGATACAGGAGCCATGTTAGACTCCGGTATAGATTCCGGAACCCGGCAGGAACTTCCGACGGAATCTCCCTGGCAAGGCCGGGCAGAGGATAGAATTAACAGGATCGAAGCATTGATAAACAATATAGAAGGGCTAAGCGAGACATTAAATATGATGCTGCTTAGGGAAAATTAGGAGATTTAATGAAAAAAATTATTTTCTATATTGTCCTTTTATGTTCGCTTGCCGCTTATTCAGCCGGGGCAGCAGAATTTGTAGACGGACGAATCCGGCTGGTAATCCACGAAAAAACAGGCCGCTTCTCCTTATATTATATGGCAGATATTGCCAGGGAAGAATATCTGCCGTTTTTTTTTGATGAGGATCCGCGGACAAGTTTTATTTCACTCATGATCAATAACCGCAGTTACCGGATGGGAGACAGCACTTTTTTTAGAACCAGATTGGGAGGAACAGCCCAAAATCCAGCCCTCATTTTTGAATCTACTACGCTTACCCTTACACAGGAATTTTCGTTTATTAGAACAGGGGCTTCGGCACAGACAAACGGAGTAAGGATTACCTTTACTATTGCCAATCGCAGCGGGCAGTCCATTGAAAGCGGTCTTCGTTTTTTAATTGATACTCATTTAAGCGAAGAAAGTCTCCCTCATTTTATTACCGATATACAGGAGATAAGCGGAGAAACCCTTATAGACAATACTAATTTGGACAGATACTGGGCATCCGAAAATCCCCGGCTTGCCTTAATGGGCAGCATTGGGGGCGAACAACTAAGCCGGCCCGATTATATTCTTTTTGCCAACTGGAAACGTTTGAACGATGTACCATGGAAACCATCATCCATAGTACCAGGAAGGAATTTTAATCTTCAGCCTTATTCCATGAATGATTCATCGGTTTGTTATTATTATGAACCTATTACAATTCCACAGGGCGGTTCACGAACCATTACTCTTGCACTTTCTTCGAGAGATACAGGCGGTTTTGATCAAAGCAGCATTCAAGGCAGCTTTATACCTGCCCTAAACGGAGAAGGATTAGACATTGACGAGGAGCGTATTAATTCCATAAGACATGACTTGCTTATTCTGCAAAGCATGGCAGTTCGGCTGGACAGCTTTCTTTTTTCCGGAGTTATTCCCGAAGATGAACTTACCGCCATGGAACTCTTGATTTCCACTATCAAATCAAAGTACGGTATTCCTTAGATACATGATAAGTGATCCTATTTTAAAAAAATCTATCCATTTTGCCAGAGCTGGCAAATACGACCAGGCACTAAAGCTTTTGGAAGCGGAAGTCTTCCGTTATCAGGATTCCTATTTGTACTATCATGTACTGGGGTTATGCTGCCTGTATGCCGGGGATTTTGGCGGAGCTTTTACCTATTTATCACGGGCAAAAAACATAAAATTCAAGGAAGTTCCTACCCTGCTGGGCTTGGCTGCCCTTTTTTTACGCCGGGGAAATACAGACCGGGCACTTGATTTGTATCTGGATATTCAGGAAAGCGATCCAAAAAATAAAACTGCAAAACGCGGCCTAAAAATCATTCGAAAATACAGCGGGACAGATGAATTGCAAACCTGGCTAATTCAGGGTAAGCTTCCTTATCTATATCCGTCTTTGCCCCGGACAAAAATCACACTTAATCCCCTGCCCTTTATTATTGCCGGAATTGTCATTGCTATAGGACTGGGAATATTTATTGGCATTAAAAACATTCCGATTAATCAGCGGGAAGGTCTGGAACAAAGTATGTTGGAAAGAGCGGAACGGGAAAACCCAGTGGAAATGGGAGGCGTTTACCGCTATATCTTAAACTCAGATCAGGTAATTTCCGTATATAACGATGCCCGGAATTATTTTAACAGATTCCAGGATGAAGCGGCCAAACGCGAACTAAACCGCATTCTGGAATCCAATGCTTCGGAAGCAGTAAAAAACAAAGCCCGTCTTTTATTTGGATATACCCAAACGCCGGGTTTTGACACACTTAAAGACCGTTTTACCTTTAGCGAAGTAAATGCAGACCCGATCCTGTACAGGGACTGCTATATACTGTGGCGGGGAAGCGCTGCCAACCTTAGAACAGGTCCCGGTATGATCAGTTTTGAATTTCTTGTAGGTTATGATACCAGAACTATTATGGAAGGAGCAGTTCCGGTAGAGCTGAACTTCCCCGCAGATATTAATACCATGCTGCCTCTGGAAGTGCTTGGGCGGATAGTTCCCCTAAGCGGAGAAAGGTTTATGATTGCCGGAATTGGCATACACCAAAGTCAGGCCCTGCTTGAAGGTAATTAGTACGGAATACAGTAATTATAATCGTCAGTAATCACCCACCAAGAGGTGCAGGGGCTCCTGATCTTCTTCGATAGCAGGAAAACGGCCCCGCTCTTCCAGAAAAAAATTATCTTTGTGATCATCATTAAGCATGGACACTTCGCCAAGGAGCAGCATGGCATCGTCCGACCAAAATTGATGAAATACCCCCTGCTTTAGGGTTATGCTTTCTCCTGTTCCCAGTTTTACTATGCTGCCGGCTTTTACCGTATAGTTTCTGCCATCAACGGAAACAGGAACATCCGATGTTTCATCCAAAGTATGCTCGTCCAGCGAACAGTACAATTGGATTTTAAGGGTTCCTCCGCCGCCCCTGTTTATTATGTCTTCCATTTTTGACAGGTGATAATGCCAGGGAGTAATCTGTCCTGGTTTTACAATAAGCAGTTTTTCTGCATAGGTCTTGCCTGTTTTGTCATTAATGTTCCCATTGCGGATCGTAAAAAGAAAAAGGCCCAGTTTGTTATAATCACCGCTGCCAAAATCTGTTAGATCCCAGCCCAGCATATTATTCCGTATTTCGTCGTATTCCTGCCCTTTTTCCTTCCATTCTTTAGGACTCCAATAGGCAAATGGGGGAAGGGCAAACTGCATCTTTGTTATAAATTCTTTTGCTTCTTTGATATATCCATTAATGATTGATCGTTTCATACTGCCTCCATACTATCGTTCTATTTCCCTTTCGGCAAGTTCCCAAATTGTAATGAATGGGTCAAGCTCTGCCCGTACCCGTTTTAAAAAAGTAATGTCGCTTGCCAAAGGCCGTCTGCCTTCTGTTCCTGCACAGTCCGGAAAATGAGCCCATAGGTAATCTGCATCATCCAAAAGCTGATCCAATACAGATGTATCGTCTTGTATTGTATCACCGCTTAATATGGACCGGAGTTTTTCAAGTTGTGTTTTTTCATTTTTCATAAAGTCCGCAAGCCTGGTACTTTTTTTACATTGTTCTTTTTCTTCTGTCTGCATGGTCTGGTCTTGCATACTATTATTAGCGGCTAGTATGATATAAGCATCATTGATATCAAGCGTTTCCTGTCCCAGAGGAAGTCCGCTTCCATTTATGTCCTTAATTCGAGGGTCCGAAAATTCCCGTTCAAAAAGATCACGGTAATTACGCATCGCCGGATCGCTTTTAACCGGAACTTTTGATTTTGAAAATACGGTAAATACTCCATTTCTAAAAACAGCTTCGAGATTAAAGGGACTGGAAAAACGGTTTTGTATCAATAAGGCATCAAGACGGGAGGGACTTGAACGGGCATGCTGGGAATCAAAGCTAAACGAAAAATCTATTCCAGCGCATATCACAGGGCCGGAACCAAAACGCTTTGCCAATTCTACCGCACTAAGACTGACAGAACCCAGGGGAGGAAAAACAGGAGGTAAAAATCCGGCTGTTTTTAAACGATCAAAAAGTCTTAGGGGCGTCCAGGGTGTAAAAAAGAAAAACAAGGGGCCGTTTAATAATTTTAGGGAGCCTGGATATGCAGAAAAATCAGCGGCAACAGGAATCTGTGTATTTCCGGAACCGGCAAAATCATGCAAATTCCAAAACTGGCTTTCCAAAACAACTGTTAGATCAGGAACTATTTTTCGTTCACGAAGGATCGTAAGACAGGTATCCACACAGATAAGGACAAATGGCCGGCGATCCTTATCCAGATCAAAAAGACCTTTTTCCTGAAAACTGTCCAGCACTTTGTCCAGTGAAGGACCGGCTCCCAGAACCAATACCGGTTTTGTTCCAAACTGCAATTGTGTAACAGGCAGTGCTTTATTAAATAAAGACAGGTTTCGAATAACATTACGGGTAAAACGGCGTCCCAGTTTTACCAGAGTCATGGCGTTTCCCCAATCAAGGGCAATGTCCTTCTGTAAAAACTCCGCCATAATTTCATAGTTTTGATCGAGCTGCCAGCCTCCGGAAAGTTTAACCTGTTCAATACGGCGGAAAACACGTGCACCCCATTTTTCCCGGACAAAACGGCATAACTGCGTACTGTTGGAAATTCCTGTTAATGCAATACTGGAATTGTCTAGTATTTCTTCTTTTATCGAAGAACGGGAAAGAGCAAATAGCTGTTCGTCGGTTTCTACACAAAGAATTGCAGAATCTTTGCTTATTAGGGAAAGCAAGGTATCCAGACCGTACCCCAGAAGAGGAGAAGGACAAAAATACAAAGTTCTGTCCCGCCGGGTTATACCGGCAGCAATTCGCTCTGACTGGGATACCGGATCGATTGTAGAAAGCAGCGTTTTTCCTTTATAGCTGACTGTATAACCCCGCCTGGCAGGACGAGATACAGGATTTTCTGATAGTAATACTCCGCTCATCTTTCGGCACGATTGCCAAAAAGTATTGGTAAGAAGAATTCAAAAAACCTGTTATCAAATTTATCACTTGCCATAAATGCATTGTTCATATCTATATTTTTTGCGCTATACATCCAGCCCCAGGTATAGAAATTTGCAATGTTAACAATGCTTGTTTCATCTGCCTCTGTTTCTTCCACAGCAGTAATTACAGCTATGGATTCACCAAGAGCAAAAGGTGCAGAAGGGGTATAAAGGGGAGTAAAAAATGCATTGCGCCAGAAAACTTCAAAGAAGACAGCATTGGCAAGTTCGGGATTTTCTTCAAGATCCAAAACATGGGGAAAAAGCTGAAGAGAGCGTTCAGCAGCAGAACCGCCCAAATTACCGTAATTTAAATTAATGGGACCAAATGTACTGGTACGTATACTTTGCAGAAAAGTTTCGGTAAATTCTGCATCATCCTCTGTCAAAGCGCCTTGCCGCATCAAAGCCTGCATCTCCTGTTCTTTTTGGGATTCCACATACTCATAAAGGCTTAGGTTTTGCTCTGTTGCTGCAGCAAGATACTCTTCGACCTGGGCTACCAGCCAGTTTTCTATACGGCCTCCTTCGAAGCGGTTCATATATGATCTTACTTTGTCTAGATTTTCTTCCAAAGAAAGATCAACAGCATAAGGAGTTATTTCTGAGCGGAAAAAAACCCAACTGTCATCCGGATTTCTTAAGAGCGGACTAAAATCTCCCCTTCTAAGGCTTGTAACAGCCATCCTGTCGGCATCATTGGTTAATTCCGGATAAATCTCGTATGCCATACGCCGGCCCATATCGCCGCCTCTTTCCTTATCTGTATCTGTAGAATGATTTCTTGCTGCATCTTCGAATAAGGTTCTGCCGTTCTGGATTGAATCATAAAGCTGTCTGGCTTCCCTTTCATTGGACATGGTAATTCGTGAAAGATGGACAGTATTAAACAAATTGGAGTTTGCAAGAGCAAAAGATTCAAGCTCGGAATCGGGAAAAGCTGTGCGTGGAAATGATACCATTTCAAAACTTCGTTCGGGAAAAGCCATTATACCGATAAAGTTACTTTCATTCGAAGGAATTTTAAGTCCTATTAAATCGCTAAAATACTTTCCTGCAGTAAAATTCTCTTCTGTGTTCCGCCACAGAGACATAAGTCTATTTCTGTCATAGTTATTGTACTTAACGACAGAAAAACGACCGTCTTCCTGAAAATCCGGATGTCCTGCAACTATCCGGTCAATTTCTCCGGAAGGCGCTTTAAAACCGGCAAGCCTCATTTCTTCCATAATGGCTATATGTATAGCAGTCCGTACAAAGGCTTGATACCAAACCTGATGCGCCATATCCATATTCATGCTGTAATCGCTGTTTAGATCAAAGCCGTACATGTGTGCAATTTCCTGCAAAGATTGGATAAAAAAAGCGCTTCGTGTAATGGGTATACCGTTATAATAACCAAGAATCATCTCATCTCTATCCGCTTGAATAGCGCCCATGGGCGACATAAATACAAAGGCTATCGTTATGAGTATCAGAATAATTACCGTACCCCCATAAAGGAAGGGATTGGCCTTAAATCGTCTAACTATTTCGGAAAAGCCGGTTTCTTCATTTAAACTGTTTTTTTTCTTCTTTGCAGCCATATATACCTCCAAAAAGTAATTACGCAGATCGGACAAGGCGGATTTGAACCGCCGACCTCTTGGTCCCGAACCAAGCGCGCTACCATCTGCGCTATTGTCCGTTATTTACAAAAAAACCCGTCTGGGACGGGTTTTTGCGGGAGCGACGGGACTTGAACCCGCGATTTCCGGCTTGACAGGCCAGCGTGATAACCAACTTCACTACGCCCCCAGGGTTCATATAAAAATTTATCAAAAAAGTGGGATTTTTGTCAAGAGAGGCGGTTAAATGCCGGGGCCATTCTATCAATATTTGATTAGCGTATACACAACATATGGAGCAGGAACATATATTTATGATGCCACTAATAACATCTGGATTTATGATGGGTTGTAATTATTACGCAGGGATCAGGACTCTGCGCCACTGTGCGAGGTCTTGTCGGCGCTCCTATTTGCAAACTTTACCCAGCTATGTTATACTGCTCTCATGGTTGATAGAGTTCTAATAGATACCCTAAATCTCCAGGCAAGGGATTTTGCCGTTCGTTTTAAGGATAGGATTCGTAAATCTCCCCACCTTAAGCATTATAATGATATGAGTGACGATGCATTAATCGAAGTAAACTCCCGTTTTTATCCCCTTTTAGGCCGGACCCTGGATCGGGGGCTAGACCGCTCTTTAATTGGTGATTTTTTTGTAAAACTTGGCAAGGATCGTGCAAAAATGAGTTTTCCGGTTTCCGAAGTAATTTATGGTATTAATTTGACCCAGCAGGTAGTTATGAATTATTTAATGAACGATTTTGTTCACGACAATACCATTCGTATGTATCAGGCTTTGGGAGCAATAAACCGAATATCGGAATTTTTCTTTTTGGGCTGTTTTTACTTAACAAAAGGCTTTTTGGAAGCTACCTATACAGAAATGAACAAACATGATGAAATTTCAGAGGATCTGTTAAGGAAGTTCTTTAAAGACGATTTTTTCTTTAAATAAAAACATTGTGCTTGTGAATCAAAGGGGATTCCAGGCAGCGGGGAATCATGGAAGCGTTGGAAATAGTAACGGTTTTTACCCTGAATGTAGCGGGTTTTGTCATCCCCATCACCGAAACCGTTATTGTTTCATGGGCGGTAATGCTTATCCTTATTGTT
>Ga0099364_10014140_pt1 | contig 10654 bp, 10 predicted proteins | sample TergutTh196P3_FD_73070 | JGI IMG/M metagenome (GOLD analysis project Ga0099364, IMG submission 73070) | Microcerotermes parvus P3 segment gut microbial communities from Pointe-Noire, Republic of the Congo - Th196 P3 | ecosystem: Host-associated > Arthropoda: Insects > Digestive system > Gut ...
GGGGTCTGGGGCGGCGCCCCAGGGTCTTTTTGTCTAAACGACCTGCGTTTCCGGCTTCAATTGACAATCGTTGCTGCGAATCGGAATCCCCGAGAACGTCAAAATCCTCGTGTCGCTTGTAACATCCCTGTACCCCAGAGCCATATTCGTTTTGTTGAAAGCCGCGACCTCAAGCATCGAATACATATCCGGCGACACATACATCACAACTCTCCCCTGCGTGACCTGGTGAATCCTGTTCTTCGCGTGAATGAGCTTGTCGAAAACAGCCTGCAAAGCCTCTTTTGCAGTATCTCCCGTCCCTCCCAGCACATCCAGAGGAATATTACACAACCGCGCGACATATCTGTGATCGCGAACCTTCAGCCCCGCCATCCATTTGTAGTCGGTGACATGCGCCAGAAAATCATTGCCGTCTTTGTCGCTCACAAGCTGATTAGACAGCGTTACCATATCGAGTCCCGCGCTCGCGTTCTTCGGATAAATCCCCGTCACCTCGTCCGTATCCCACTTGATAATGTAAATCGATGTGAGATTATCCCCGGCGCCGCCATAGTCGATGACCTGACGCTCCTTTTCTCCTTTGAGCGCGCCGTATCTCGCCGCAAATCCAAGAATCCCCGCCCTATCCGCGCCGTAGAAAATCTGCGTTATCACATCCTGTCCAAGCACGGCGAGATGAGGCTTGCTCATCATAAGCAGATACTTTGCCGCGTTCGGCGCAAGTTTGAGCTCGGACATGTCGACAATTGACCGCGTGTTGATTTCGACGCAGGTGTCAACGTGCGGCTGGCTCTTGCTCGTACTCGCCTTAATGCCCTGATTGATCGCCCTCACCTGCGCTGTCGGCATTGCCGCGCGGCGAAAGTGAATATCCCCGGTCAATTGATTTCCCCGCGACCAGGGAATATCTTTCAATGCCTCGTTCTCCTCAGCCAAAACCTCCGCAACGTCCGCAAGCCCGGTATCGCCGGGCATCATGACGTTCTTCAAATCCAAAAGCGTTTGAAACTCACCCATTTTGTAATATCAACTCCTTATTTTGTTATAGAACCGCTGAAAAACGTTATTTAATCCATACTCGGGAAATTCAATCCCTCAAGCGACTTCCCGAACATCCGATCCTCCCGTTTGCTCGTCTGAGCGCCCGCGCCTGCTCCTGAACCCGCGCCGTCCTCGCCGACAATCTTTCCAATCCTGTAAAACATCCTCAGTATTTCCGGATGACTGCCAAGCCCCCGGTCCACCAGTATCGCGCTCGCTTCCGGAGTCGAAATCCTGTCGCGCCCGCGGAGGATGACGGCCAGGTTAGCGTCAAAATTCCCCCCGCCGTATTCCGGATCGTTCCTTGCCTCCTTTTCCCAATTTTGCGTCTGTTCAACAAACTCATTCCACTCTGCTTCATCTGCCGCTTTCGCCGCCTCAAAAAATCTGTTCTGCGTCGACGCGTGCAAATCAAGCAGCTTTTGCGCCAGATCCTTCGGAGAGAGCGACTTATCATTCACAATCGAAAAGAAGCTATTAGCAAGCTCCTCGTTGTACTCATGCCCCTCCGGAACAGTCAGTGAATCCCGCGTTACGTCGACGCTCTCTCCGGTCTTCCCATCCTCCTGTCCCTTATCGCCGGAGACAACCGCGCCCTCGGCGTCACCCTTCGGCTTGCCATCCATGGACAAAAGACTGCTCGGAGTTTTTCCGGCGCCCTCGGTCTTCGCGCCCTCGGGGACGCCCCCCGCAGCCTGGTTATCAGCCTCGCCGGCTGTCGAATTTGGATTTCCGGCATCACCCGGTGATAATTCATTGCCATTTCCACCTCTATCACCAGCCGCTCCACCCCCCGCATCAGCGTCAAAAAAAAAGCCCGTCCAAAACGGACGAGCCCCCCTTAAAATCACGTCTGAAAATCGCATACAATCCCCCCTTGATTATTTTTAACCCAAGAAAAAACCCGGGTTCTTACTCTTCGTCCTCTTCGGAAAATCCCCTTTCGAACTCCGACAATTCAATCTCGCAAAGCATCAGTTTACGCGGATCCACTTCCTTGACGCTCGTGGTCAGCATAGACGCTATAGCCCTTTTCCCCTCGTTGAAGGCCGTGATTATATGTCCGTTCACGCCGTCAACGTTCAGCGTCACTTCGTCCCTCATTCCCAACTTGAGCAGTCTGGCAATTACGCGCCTGCCCTCCGGAGACTCAAGAACAAAGGCCAAATCCTTTAGTATCGCCCTTTCCCTCAGTTTTTCAACATATTCGCGCTCCTTGAAAGAACCAATCATTGCATCCCTCCATCCACCGCCGCCGCGAACGAATCAAGAGCGCTAGCCTCCCCAACGGGAGTCTGACCCATATCCTTAGCCGCCCGCGCAACGCCCGGAGCCATACCGGCCATTTGTTCCGCCATCTGCATCATTTCAGCCTGCCGCATCTGGGCCGCCCTCTCCTCCCGAATCTCCGCCACCGCGTCGTCACCAAGGATAATCCCGCTCTTCGTGCCGTACATATCCCCTATTACCTCGATAATTTCATCCGCGTCAATTCTGTCAAACACCTCCGGAGGTTTCCCCGCTCCAACTTGTATTTGCGCCAAACGCTCGGTAAACAGCAGCAAGTTTTCAATCCCGTTCTGCTGCGCGCGTTTCTGAAGCATCGCGAACTCGGAGACATACTCAATACGCAGAGCCTCGCCGGACAGTTCGCCGGGCGGCGGCGGAAACATTCCGGCCCTCAGTAAAATACTAAACACCCGCATTATCACCGGATCCAACGTTTCCGAAGTCTGCCGCATCGTAACCGGCGCCAGAATATAACTCTTCTCCTGGTCTTCCGCGTTCACCTGCGTCGCCGTCAGCCCCTGCCTCCTGAAAGTCGTCCACATGCGAAACAGGTCGACATAAAACGCCCGTTCAATGTCCATCTTGAGCTGTTGTATCTTCGCTTCGGCCGCTTCGAAATTAAAATTAATCGCGTAAAGCGGAGTAATCATCGGAGTCTGACCGGCGACCGGATCATAAAACGTTATCCTGTTCGGTCTGTTGTCAATCTTGCCCGCCAACGTCCTCGGCGCGACAATCGGCGGCGTGGTGATTCTCTCTATTGCCGACCTCGAATCCGCTTCGAGCTGCTGAAGCGTCACGGCGTCATCCAGCGCGATTTCCCCCGGATGCTTGCGCCCGTACACGTCATTACCTATAGTTTTCCAACGCCCGACCACGACCGGGAAATCTTCGTAACCCGAGACACGTATGAATTCCGGTTGCTTATACTTCGAAATCCACCACAGCGACTGAAACGCCATCCCCGGAGGCCCCGGAGTGTCGGTTTCATATCGTTCGTTCGGCTGTATCAGGTGACATATTTCATACTCAGTTGCGTCGGTTCTGGTCTCTCTCTCCTCAAGGAGCTTCCTTATCTCGTCCGGCAGCGCTTCTATGCCGAATTCCTTAGCAAGCTGCCCCGCCGTGTATCTCAGTTTCCGGCAAAAAAAAACAACCCGGCCCTTGCCGTCCGCATCAATACCATACTGCCCGGCGGTCATCGTCCGGAAGCGCACAACGTCAACGTCGTCTTCCTCGATGAACATTGCAGCCGTGCCGAAAATTCCCTGCTCTTCGAGAAAATCTACAAACGAATCATAAAAGTTCGTTTGCATAAACTTGCTGGTCATAACTTCTTCGCACTGGCCAACCCACGCCTTAACGCGTTCGATGGTCATCAGCCTGCGATTGTTCAGCACCAGCGAGAACCAATCCCGCCCCGGCGACGCAAGCCCCGACTGCATTCCCGCCGCAAACTCCTCCGCGATTTTCATCGGCGCGCTGTTCTTTCGTTTCGCCGATTTCTTTTTGCGGTCGGAGTCCGTAAATTCACCGTCGTCGAAAATCCCGCGCGACGGCGCGAAGCTGTCTCGATACGCCTTCCACTCGTCAAGCTTGCGCGAACGGCGATCCCACATAATTTTAAAACGTGTCTCCGCCGCTTCCCTCATGCGCTTTTTATCCATATCACTCACCAAGCCGGTTCTTTCCGTCCGCCCCGGCGCTGCTGCCCTGCATCGCCCCGCCGGCCGCCATGCTTCTTCGTGATAACGCCATACGCTGTCTGCGTCTCATGGCGTTTTTAGTTTCCGCCGTCTGATCCGCCTGGCTGTAATTCTCTACCCGGACGGGAGGCGGAGGCAATTCCTGTTTCGGTACTTTCGGGCTTGAACACATGGTTTTCACCTGCCTTTCTTTTTCATCTAATATCACAAATCATACTGTTATCGACAAAATCCATAACGCCCCCCTCAACGTCCCCGTACACCGGCGCGAAGAACGTCATGGAAAGCGCGTCCGCCACGTCGGGACTTTTGCCCATGCGCTCTTTTATCTTTTCCTTCTTTTCAAGCACCATCCGGTTTGACGCGTCAAAAGAATAAGTCGGCGTCGACAGTTCCTCCATAAGATTTTCGTCATTCGGCAGCGATCCGCCCGACTCAAGCCACTTCCGCATCTTGTCCCACGCCTCCGCGCGCCTGTTTATATATCTTGCCGGATCCATCGCAGCCGCCGCGTAATTCGCCTCGACAACGTTAAATCCAAGCTGCCTGACTCGGTCTATAACCCCCTCGCCGCGCCCCGCGTCGATAAATACCGTATGCGGTTTAAATCGCGTAATCTCATTTACAACCGCGTCCGCGATATCCATATTATTCAACCCGTCAAATATCCGCGGAGCAAAAGCCGCAAGCCCCTGCCGCCGAATAATAACGCTCCTGTCATCGCCAAATCGCGCGACGTCCACGCCCAGCACCCGAGGCGATTGCAATATATCGCCCTCGCTGTATCTCTTTTGCGCGGCGGCCGCCACCAGGTCAATCGGGATTAAAATATCCGACGCCGACGCCATGAAGTCGCAATAAAGCTCCTGTCTTATTGCCATCGGCGTCATCTCTTTTTTCATTTCCTCAACTTCGCGCGCGGGAATAACCCCGGAGTCGTCGATGTTATACAGACATGCAAAACGCGCCTGATCGTTCAAGTCAGTCTGATAAAAATCATACAGCGCGTTCATTCCCTTCGGCGTTCCAATTCTCCACGCCCAACCCTCGCGGTCTGCTATCGCGGGCCTGACGATCTCGTCATAAAAATTACGGCGCATCTGTCCGACCTCGTCCAAAATAACGCCGTCAAAATATGTGCCCCGCAGGTTATCCGGCTTGTCCGCCCCGGCGACAAATATCTTGGCCCCGGCTCTTCCCTCGTGCGGTTTTGGAATCTCCACGGACAATTCGACCTCGCGTATCTTTACCCCCGGGATGACGTTCGTATAAAATTTCAGATATTCCCACGCGATAAGTTTCGCCTGCGTCCGGAACGGTGCGACATATGCGTACTGCGGCGCCGGAAGGTTGTTCTCAATCGCCTTTTTTATGCAGTGGTTCAAAACGCCGACGGTTTTTCCAAACCGCCGATGACAAACCAATGTTGCGAACCTCACCCGGTCGAGCGCCGGGTGAATAACCTCCTCCCATAATTTCCGCGGAACATACGGAACAACGGTCTCAATCATCAACCGACGCCTCTCCTCCGGAACCGCCTGAAGTTGCCGCCGCCTCTTCGCGCGTCATCCATCTGATCGCAATCGACCCGCCTTCAGGAGCGGTCAACGCCAGCTGATTTTTAATAACGCCGCTTGCTTCCGCAAGCACCCGCAGCGCGTTCAGTTTATCGTGCATTGTTACCTCATATCCTTCGAATCTTCCTTTTTTGCCGTAATTGCTTTTTATGCTCTTTATCGCCGCCGTCACGTCCGAGGGCAGATCAACCGTCGGAACAATCAGCATTTCCCCAAAATCAATAACATGCTGCCCGCCGTTCATCTTCGCAACCTGCTCCAATACTTCCTCTCGTCTCGGATCGCTCCTGTCCGGCGAAATATGGATAACGTCAGTCACGTCGGAGAATGCCAGCCTCACGTACTCACGCATCACAGCAGCGCCGACATGCTCCAGTTTATATCCGGAAGCCTCCAAAGCTTCGCGTTCCAACTCGCGAATCCGAGATTTTACCTGAACGTTTCTCAACAACCGGTACCCCGTTGTGGCCGCCGAGTTCTCCGTGTACCCCGCCTCAATCGCCGCCTTTGTCGCGTTTCTTTTCGCGTCCGCGACATAAGCCCGGCAAAACGCTTCTTCCCTGGGCTTCAATCCAATTTCAATGATATCTTCCCCGTCAATACAGTCATAGCCCATGCTTACCCCTCCTTTGCGGACACGTAAAAAGCCGCCCCCGGATCATCGGAAGCGGCTCTCACAATTTTCGTATTATAGAAATTTTAGCACAAAAACCCCCGTTTTTTTACTCTACACTTTATCCACATTTTTATACGCTTCCGCCCATTTTCTGAATACCGGATACACATGCAAACACGCCGAGCCCATATGAGCAAGCGCCGCGTTTCGCCTCATGTACATATAGCTGGCCGATATCTTCATTTCTCTCGCCGCCGACTCAACAATCTCCTGAACGAAAAACAACCTGTAAATAACTTCCCGCATCTTCGGTTTCGCGTCCTTGTACGCGTCAACAATTCTTTCGGCCGCCGCCGCCAACAGCAGATATTCCGCGTCCCCCTCCTTGCGTTCGATTACGACAATCTGTTCCGGAGTAAACTTCCCCCCGTCCACAATCCCGGCCGCGTGAGGATCCCGCCCCTTCTCCATAAGATATTCTCTGTGTTCAAGGTAAATACACACCTTCGGGAAATTATACAAAACTTCCTCCACAATTCTCTTATCGCACTTACGCACCAGATCACCCCTTTTGCGGACAGGTAATAGGACAGGTAGGACAGGTCAAATAACACCTGTCCTTGTCCTAAAGCCCGTCGAAAACTCAAAAAAACATCAATGCGGACAGGTAGGACACCAAAAACCCTTATATTCTAAGAATCAATAAAATAGCCGAAAAAAAAGATTTAAAATCAAAAAACTGAATTCACCTGTCCCTCTTAAACGTAAAAATCACGCCCTACCTGCTTTTCCCGGGTAGGACAGGTCTTTTTAACCTGTCCTTTTCCGTCGAAGCATTGGGGCGAAAAACCTTGATTCTATCTGTGTTTCTTTAGTTTTCAGCGACACGGACAGGTATTTTCAGCCTGTCCTATCCTGTCCTATCTACTCACATCATTATGAAATATCCTCCCCGGGATGTTTTTCCACGGATGGCAGCCTGTACAGTCTCTTCCTGCTGCGTCCCTTCCGTTCGCTTTTTTGGCCGGTGATCCTCTTCACGTATCTTGCCGCCTTCTGAATGTCGCTTGTCGTCGGCCTGTCAATCCCGCACTCAATCAATACCTCCGTTAACGTGCGCTTAAACCAGAAAGTTTCTTCCTCGTTCCACTTCAGTTTCCTGCTCAGTAGATCTTCAACAACACTAGGAACCTTGTACTCCTGATTCTGTTCCTCAAGCTTTATCTCCTCCTCTCGCGTCAAATACCACCGCTCTCCGTTCGTGTATTCGACCTCATAAATTTCTGCCCAAAGCTGCTGCATATCAATCCCATGGTTAAAATTTACGCTCAGGCATTCAATAACCCACCATCGCGTGTTACCCGTGTCGTCGATAAGAAAATTAACGTCGTTTACCGTTGCCGCAAACACCGTCCGTCTTGGGAAATTCGCTTCCGCCTTGGCATACGGCAGCCTCAGTTCATCCTGTTCGAGCGTCACAAATCCTTTCAGTTTGTTAAGTTCGCTGCGCTTAAACGTCCCCTCTAATTCTCCCAATTCCGTAATCCATTTCGACACGGCCGCCTTGACACTGTCCTTGTTCTCAATATTCAACACAACACCCTCGCCGAACCACGCGCCTGTAAATTCGGAGGGTACAAGATTTTTAAACCAGGTCGTTTTGCCGATGCTCTGGTCGCCTTGCAGCGCCAGCACCCCGCGTCCGTGATACCCCCCCTCACAAAAAACAGCCGCGACGGCGGATATCAGCCAGCGCGTGATAAGCGTTTCCTTCAGTTCATTCGAATACGACGCGGGAACTCTGATGCTTTCAAGCAGTTCGGGCAGCCGGGGCGTGCCGTCCCACGGCGCCGAAAGTATCCAATCCTTAACCGGGTTGTAAAAATCCCTGCTGGTGACCGCCCATGAATAAGCCTCCCACGTCTTTTCCGGAAGCCCGTTCTCAACGCATTTGCTCGCGATATAACCGTCTATCGCGTTCTGTTCGTTATCAAAATTAAAATTTCGTCCGGGAACAAAGACCTCGCGTTTTTTCGTAATAACATTGTACCGTGTCTTAATCCCCAGATACCGAAGCAACGCGACAAGATTCTCCTCTGTTTTAAGCGGTTTCCCGTCATCTTTTACCATCGGGTAAAGATTCTCCCTGCGCAACCATTTATATCCCGGCGCGACATGCGCCGCCTCAAGGCATTCTTTCATAGCCTTCCTTGTCGCCTTTGCCCCGCGCAGGCAAAAATAATCGTTCCAGTCCGAACCCTCTTCGTCCGGATCAAATCTCGGATATACGACAGGAATGCCGAATTCATTCTGCACCTCGAACATCCGCGCCATGCCGATATTTCCGCGTTTCCTGTCAAAGTCAGGCGCGCCGATTATTTCCATGTCGGGATACGCCTTTCGAATATTATTAGCGACCGGCATCAGGTTATAGGCGTCAAGAGCCGCCACAACGCGATCACCGGTTATCGTCCATATCGTGACGGCCGTCGCGTAACCCTCGCACAGCCAAACCCGCTGCGCCGGAGCCGGCTCCAATTCGGAAACAGGGGTTTTTCTTTTTTTCTCCCGTTCTTCGAGCAAAATAAAATTGCCCTTCTTCGGCGCTCCTTTTTGAAACCGCTTTCCCCCGTCGGGCAATATCGTCTGTACGGTCATAATCTCCCCTTCGGCGTTCACCACCGGGAGAATAATATCGTTGCCCAGCCGCCGCGCCCCGGGTATGGCCGGAAGTCTTTTACGCTCAACATACGGGTGATTTTTAAAGTTTTCAAACGAAGTTGAAGCCTCCCAGCGTTGCCGGGCGCGATGTATGCTCTCATTTACTTCGCGCTGTTGCCAGAGTTCAGCTTCTTTTTTCTTTTGTTCTATTTTCTTGAACATTTCCTCTCTCTCTTTATCGGTGAGAGAGACGCCCTGTTCGCCGCCCGCAAGCGCCCAGGTTTTATATAAATCATTCTTGTAACAATGAAACCAGCCCGCCGGGCAACCGTCCGGATAACCATTCATATACAGCGCGTATTCCCCGGATTTAGAACCGCGCTTATCATCGTGAACTTTATATCTATATTTTTTTCCATCGGCAACGATCCGATCGCCGCTCGCGGGCCGAACTCCCGCCGCGTCCATCGCCGCCAGAAAATCATTTTCAATTTGAGAAATCGACAAATCCTTAGGATATGACATGCATCACCTATGCTTGCAATACTTTCAAAATATCTTTTTTTGACATTCCGTTTTGCTGCATGATTTTGACTTTCTTTTCACAATGCCGACAGCCCAAAACTTCCATCGGTGAAGTCCGTCTCAAATACAAGCCATCGCTTTTGCGGCAACACGGACATTTCGAGTCATACATTTTCATCGTTCGTTTCTTCCTCTGTTCTTTCAAAAAAGCATTTTTTGTCCGGAACCCGCCCCGTCCGCCGGTTCCCTCAACCCACACCCGCGGCTCGGATCAATCCGCTCCGCCCCCGCGCCCGTCTGTAATAGGCCAATCTCACCAGACAACAGCGGACAAGTCACATACGCGACATCCCCCATCCAAATTAATCCCCCAAAATTCACACACCCATAACAACCATATTTCCGCTCAGTCATAAAAAATCCCCCGCTATAGGGAAAGTTATGTCGTATTTCATCAGCTCGCCTCCACTATGGCTTTAAATATGGGATAAATTTGCTGCCAAACAACTGCATTCCCCAAAGCCCGCAGCCTGTTCACGCGGTTTTTGACTCCTCTGGCGACTCTTGGGATTCCTCGCTCCCAAGTTCCGTCCATCCACGTGGGAATCCCATCAAAGCCTCCACCCACTCCGGATTCAGCGGCCCGCCCGCCACCACATTCAGCGCGTCCGAATTTCTCTCCGACTGCGACGGCGCCGCATTGTTCTTTGCGTCGTTCGCGGTTGGAGTCGGGAGCAGTTTCACAAAAGTCGACAAGCCGTTCCCCGAATTCGCAGAAGCCCCCGCTTTGTTGTGATTGCCGGACACCGTCGGAGTAGGATAGATCTGGACGTGAGTCGGCAAGTCGATCCCGTGACCCCTTGATAATTCCTTCTGTACACCCGCTGGTGTTCTGTTCCCCTTGTTCGCGTCCGCTGCTTTCGGCGTCGGCCACATCCTGACGTCTGTCCTCAACGACCTCCCTTGCCCGCCTCCGTGCGACCCCTGACAGTCCGCTGCGTTCGGCGTCGCAAACAAAGAACACTCTTGCCCGTCTGTGCCACGCGCCGACAGCCGCAGCTTCAAAACTGCATATCCCGACGCTGTAACCGATACGCTCCAGTTCTTTACAAATGTCATCTGCGGCAATTGTGAGGATTCCAGGTACGTTTTCAAAGACGCAAAAACGCGGCATAATGTCGGCGACAATACTGAAAACATCTCTCCAGAGATATCGGTCATCGTTTTGTCCTCGG
>Ga0099364_10014141_pt1 | contig 10654 bp, 5 predicted proteins | sample TergutTh196P3_FD_73070 | JGI IMG/M metagenome (GOLD analysis project Ga0099364, IMG submission 73070) | Microcerotermes parvus P3 segment gut microbial communities from Pointe-Noire, Republic of the Congo - Th196 P3 | ecosystem: Host-associated > Arthropoda: Insects > Digestive system > Gut ...
GGATAGCTTTTTTGCATCAGCATCATGGCCATCGGCTTGCCGACAATATTGCTGCGTCCCAGTATGACACAATGTTTTCCTTTGGTTTCGATTTCGTAACGCTTCAGCAACTCCATGATGCCGGCCGGAGTAGCCGAACGGAAACAGGGCAAACCAAGCGATAGCCGCCCGACATTAATCGGATGAAAGCCGTCCACATCTTTGCGACAGTCAATCGCCTCAATGATTTTTTGTTCGGAAATATGTCCGGGCAAAGGCAACTGGACAATAAAACCGTCTATTTCGGCGTCGTTGTTCAGTTCATCCACCTTACGCAGCAATGCTTCCTCCGTTACATCCGCCTCATAACGAATCAATGTAGACCTGAAGCCGATTTCTTCGCATGTCTTGACTTTGTTGGCCACATACGTTTCGCTTCCTCCATCATGCCCGACCAATACGGCCGCCAAATGCGGAATTTTCCCCCCTGCCTGCCTAATCCCTTGTACTTCATCTGCCAGCTCTGCCTTGAGTTGCGCAGCAACAGCTTTCCCGTCAATCAAACAGTATGTTTCCCTATCCTCCATATATAAATATCTAAAAATTAACCATTAACCATTAACCCCTACCGTCTGAACATCGGCTGCTTGCGACTTCCCGGTTTCGTGGTCGTAGCCATCCGCATCATTTTACGTATTTCTTCAAACTGCTTGAGCAGCTTGTTTACTTCCTGCGCGGATGTACCGCTGCCTGCTGCAATACGCTGACGTCGCGAACCGTTCAAAATACCGGGGTTCGCACGTTCGAGCGGAGTCATTGAGTGGATAATCGCTTCAATATTTTTAAAGGCGTTATCGTCGATATCCATATTTTTTATCATCTTGCCTACGCCCGGAATCATGGATGCCAAATCTTTCAGATTCCCCATCTTTTTGATTTGCTGAATCTGTGAGATAAAGTCGTTGAAATCGAACTGGTTTTTGGCGATTTTTTTCTGAATTCTTCTGGCTTCTTCTTCGTCATATTGTTCTTGTGCGCGTTCGACTAACGACACAACATCGCCCTTTCCGAGTATACGGTCGGCCATTCGTTCGGGATGGAACACGTCCAATGCTTCCATCTTTTCGCCTGTTCCGATAAATTTGATCGGCTTGTCGACGACCGTCCGGATTGAGAGCGCCGCGCCGCCTCGCGTATCACCATCTAATTTGGTCAGGACAACCCCGCTGAAGTCGAGCCGTTCGTTAAACTCTCTGGCCGTATTGACGGCATCCTGTCCGGTCATCGAATCGACTACAAACAGGATTTCATTCGGCTGAACCGCTTTTTTGATGGCGGCAATCTCCTGCATCATCATCTCGTCGATGGCCAGCCGGCCGGCCGTATCAATAATGACTGTGTCCTGACCGTTTTTCTTCGCTTCCAGAATGGCATTGCGGGCAATTTGAACCGGATTCCTGTTTGCCGGTTCCGAATAAACAGGAACGTCAATTTGCGTACCCAAAATATGCAACTGCTCGATTGCAGCCGGACGGTATACGTCGCAGGCAACTAACAAAGGCCGTTTCCCTTTTTTGGTTTTCAGCAAATTAGCCAGCTTGCCGGAAAAAGTTGTTTTACCGGAGCCTTGCAGGCCTGACATTAAGATGATGGCCGGCATACCTTTAAGGTCTAATTCAGCCGCCTTGCCACCCATCAACGCCGCCAGTTCGTCATGCACAATCTTAATCATCAACTGGCTTGGTCTGACAGCAGTCAATACGTTCTGACCCAGCGCCTTTTCCTTTACCGTATCGGTAAACTGTCTGGCAACCTTGTAGTGCACGTCGGCATCGAGCAATGCCTTGCGCACATCTTTCAGGGTCTCAGCTACATTTAACTCGGTAATACGGCCTTCACCCTTCAATATTTTGAAGGACCGTTCTAACCTGTCGCTTAAATTTTCAAACATATTCTCTTTTTATCTCTTGATTCAGACAACAAAGGTATAAAAAAAGATACAAAGCGTAAAGGCAGGGTTTAGAAAAACGCTATTTTTTGGCCGGTTCAACCCCAAAAGTGAATCCACCTTTTACGCGTTCTATCAATTCAGGTACAATGTCTTCGTATCTTCCCAACATGCCGAAGTCGGCGTGATGAAAAATGGAGGCTTTGGCATTTTGGTCTATCGCAACGATTTTACCCGATTCCTTGATACCTGCAATATGCTGGATGGCGCCCGATATGCCGATGGCTATGTACACTTTCGGTCGCACGGTTTTACCTGTTTGCCCTATCTGACGTGCATATTCGGCAGCGCCTTCGTCTACTACGACACGGCTGGACGCCCATTCGGCATTGACTCCCTGAGCTTTCAGCGCTTCGGCAAGTTCTTTGACCAAAGCCAGTTCGTCGCCTACTGTTCCCCGTCCGCCGGCTACGATGATTTCGGCGTCAAACAATCCCTGCAGACCTCCTGCGCCACGAACGGTTTTAAGTATCTCAACAATAAAATGTTCGTCGTTTAGCTGGGGGATAAACGCGGTGAGCTTTCCTGTGCGTCCGTTTTGTTTCGGGGGCATTTCGAAAGTACCTGCACGGGCGGTAGAAACCTGTGGAAATTCAAATCCGAGAATGGTCGCTAATTTACTCTCTCCATACGTGGGGCGGCGCGAGTATAAAATCGGATAAATAATCGCTTTTTTCTTTCTGTCGACGTGGTTGCCGATTTCCAGTCCGGTACAGTCGGCTGTTACTCCGCTTCCGGTCTTGACTCCGATTCGCGGCGCCAGTTCACGCCCTGAAGTAGTTGCTGCAAAGAGCGTTATCTCAGGTTTTGTTTCTTTGATGACCTGCGCAAAAATGTCTGCAAACGGCAATACCAGGTATTCCTCCAAACGGGCGTCTTCAACCAGAATTACTTCGTCTGCGCCATGTTCAAAAAGCGTTTGCGCCATGGGTTCCACATTTTTCCCTATCAGCAGGGTAGAAATTCGGGTGTCTTCGCCCAGCTGATTAGCCAGATTACGCGCCGGAGTAAGCAGTTCGATGGACGGACGGGCGATTTTGCCGTTGGTGATTTCCGCCCATGTCAAAATGCCTTTTGCGCCGTTGCGTATATCGACAACGGGAAAATCGGGCAGTCCTTTGGCTTCTTTTTCTTTGGCTTCCGTTTTTTGCAGGGTATTTCCTCCTGTTTTGAATTTGGCGATAAAATCGTCCACCAGCTGTTTTTCGCCCTGTCCTTCGGCCATCATCACCGGCGGACGGTCGCTCACGATGTCCTGAACGGCGGAAACAATGGTCGGCGAACCCGACAGTCCGATTTTTTCTGTAGACAGCTTAATATCGTCTACTCCAAACACATGGATTTTGGAATTGCGGGCTTTGATGGCTCCGGCTAACGACGGTTTGCGCGGGCCGATACCTGTCGGTGTGAGCGAAATAACGCATGGCATCGGAAGTTGCATCATCTGATGACCGCCTTCGATGATACGTTTGGCAATGATATTGCCGTTATCATCCGCCTGCACCCTTTCGACAAAAGTAGCCTGCGGAATACCCAGATTTTCGGCCACCTGCGAGGGTACATGCGCTGTGTCGCCGTCGCTTGTCTGCCGTCCGGCAAAAATGATAAACGGTTCTTTATTGTCTTTGGTAAATCCCAGATGCTTCAGCATGGTAGAGATTGCCAAACCTGTCGCATAGGTGTCGCTACCTCCTAACTTTCTGTCCGAAAGCAGATAGGCGTCGTCGTATCCCATAGAAATTGCTGTCCGCAAAGCTGCTTCAAAGGATTGTGGTCCCATGGAACAGACAATCATGCGTGCGTCAGGATATTTCTTTTTCAGTTGCAGTCCGGCTTCAAGCCCAAACTGACAATCAATGTTGATGATTGATTTTGCTTTTGTTCTGTCCATCAAACCGTCGTCGCCCATGCGCATTTCGCTGGGGAGCGGTACTTGTTTTATCAGTGTAATGATTGTAAGAGCCATTGTGTTTCTTGAATTTATGAATTTAAAATTATTTTTTATTGTATTGTTATTTGTTTTAATTCTCTGATAATCATTGATTTGATTTCTTTTTCGGGGAAAACAGTCTTATAGTCGGCAACGCCGATTGGTTTGAGAAAGTCGCGTAAGGCAATTTCCACATCAATATTGTCTTTTTCAGCGCAGAGAATAATTCCGATTGAGGGATTTTCACCGGACATTTTCACCTGGTCGTCCAAAAGTCCTAAATAATGGTTCATTTTTCCAATATATTCCGGCTCAAATGCACCTATTTTTAAATCAATGGCTATCAGCGATTTGATTTTACGGTTAAAAAACAGCAAATCCACAAAATATTCTTTCTGATAGAGAGCTAAACGGTATTGATTGCCAATAAATGAAAATCCTTCTCCCAATTCGAGCAGGAAAAGTTTGATTTTTTCAACAAGACGTCGTTCCAATTCTCGCTCTTTTATTTGATGCGTAATACCCAAAAAACCCAAATTGTACGTGCTTTTCAGTATTTCATCAGCTCGCTCACGCAAATGTTCGGGCAGAGTTGTCTCAAAATTATGCGGTTTCGGTAATTCTTTGGCATTGTGGTATGTGTCGGCTTTGATAAAATGGAGCAACACATTTCGAGTCCAACCCATTTTTACGGCAGCTTCTACGTAATAAAGAGCCTCCTGTTTATCTTTTATTTTGCTTAATATAAGCCTGTTATGCCCCCAAGGCAATTCTGCCACAACGTGTGGCAGTTTCTGATAACAACATTCTGCCACAGGTTGTGGCAGAATTTGATTGTCTTCTGTGTAAAAATCGTATAATCGCTTCATATCCCACAAACTACGTGGCGAAAAGCCCTCAGTATCAGGAAATTCCATTTTCAAATCTACCGATAGCTGTTCCACAGCTTTTCCTCCATATCCTTTTTCAAATTTTGCAGAAGAAAGGCGTTTTCCAATACTCCAGTAAAGTTTAGTTACAGAGGTATTTAATCTGTTTGCAATAACAATCCGAGTCATTTTTACTTCTAAAATTATCTCGCGAAGCATTGCATCGTAGTTATTATTAGAAACACGTTTGTTTTCCGATTTCATTTGACTGTTTCGTAATTCGTAAGTGAATCACATATATTTATACTCCGGCCCGTTCCCTCCGTTCGGCACATTCCAGGTGATGCCGTCGACCGGTTCTTTGATATCGCAGGTTTTACAGTGCAGGCAATTCTCGAAATGGATTCTTAACTCCCTGTTTCCCAATTTGTCCGTATGGAGTTCGTACACTTCGGCAGAGCAATAATACTGACAGGGTGCATCGTATTCTTTGATATTGATTTGGTTGTATGTTTCCGGATTGTTGATTTGCAGATGCGGTACCTGTTTTTCGTCGTGGAGCGCTCCCGAAAAATAAACATCGGTTACTTTATCGAATGTCAACACTTTATCAAATTCAAAATCTGCTGTTTTATCTTTAAACAACTTTTTGCCGAAATTTTTAATCGGTTGGGTTGTCTGGCTGTCGAGATGTGTTTTCAGTTTGCCGAAAAATCCGGCGCCGCCTGTAACAAGTTGTGTTCCGAAGTTGAAAGCGCCTGCAATCATGCCATTCAAAAATCCCTGACGGAAATTGCGCACACGGTATAACTCCTTATAAATGGGGCTATTCTTAACTAATTCTTCGTACAGTTGCAGGGTCTGTTCTGAAAAGTCGTTTTTCTCCAGTGCGGTCAAAGCCGTTTCGGCAGCCAGCATTCCCGAGCGCATGGCCAGGTGTATGCCTTTGAGCGCGGGCATCGCCAGAAATCCGGCGCTGTCGCCGACAAGCATCACGTTGTCGGTATACAGTTTCGGCAGCGAATACCAGCCGCCTTCGGGCATTGTTTTGGCTCCGTATTCAAGCATTTTTCCGTCTTTCAGGATTTTGGCCACGACGGGGTGGGTTTTCCATAGCTGAAAGGCCTTGTGTATATCGAAGGTCGGGTCTGCATAATCCAGCCCAAGCACCAATCCCACAGCCACTTTATTATCATTTAATCCATAAATGAATCCGCCTCCGAACACATTGTTTTGCGGCGCCGGATAGCCCATTGTGTTGTATATTTCACCCGGTTTGATCCTGCCTTCGGGCACGCTCCAGAGTTCTTTGCATCCCAGCGAATAAATCTGCGGGTTTTTTCCTTGCTGCAAATCAAACTTGTCAATCAGTTTTTTGGTTAAACTGCCACGCGGCCCTTCGGCGAGAATGGTCAGTTTGGCTTCAACGGGACTGCCGGGCTGAAAGTTTTCCAGTGGCTCGCCATGATGGTCGACGCCGGTATCTATCGTTTTGGCTCCGGCGACTTTGCCGGTTTCGTCGTACAGCAAATCGCTCATGGCAAAACCGGTATAAATTTCGACGCCCTTTTCGGTGGCTTTGGCGGCCAGATAACGGCAAATCTCGCCCAATGAGGCGGTATATTTACCCTTATTGCGCATGTATGGCAAAGCGAAAGGCACTTTGAGCTTTCCTGTTTTGCTTATCAGAAACAGCCCTTCTTTATTCACTTTGGCATTGAAAGGGATTTCGTCAAAATCCACATCCGGCAATAATTCTTTAAAAACCTGGGGATTGATTACTGCTCCCGATAAGATGTGGCTGCCGATCGAATTCCCTTTTTCAATCAGGAGGATTCTACGCTCCAGCCCCTTTTGTTTCAATAAATCGGCAAGGCGAATAGCCGTAGCCAGCCCCGCAGGCCCGCCGCCGATAATTAAAATGTCTGTGAAAACTGTATTGGTATTACTCATTTTTATTTAATTAACGTTATGTTCAGGTATTATTTATTTTTCATATAGATAACGTACCGAACCATTGACCGGACAGGTTGTAACATTGTCCACAATATAGTTCGTTCCATCATTCGTTCGCAATGTATAACAAACAATGCGGCAATTTGCTAAATTCACGTCTCGCCCCGTATCAAAATTGTTCATATTAATTGAGAAAAACCGGGTTGTTTCGTGGCTTGTCCAAAGTGTTCCCAAGTCGACTCCCATAAATGGATCGCCTTCGGCTAACTGATAGACAGCTAAGTCATTATGAACATAATTCATGTCCGCGACGCTCACGCCAAGTGTTAGATCTGCAACCATTTGTCTGTGAACGACCCCGTCTTCTACAACAAAAGCGAAGAAACGATAGGTATCCGCCTTTTTTGTTTTAAAACGAACTTCAAAGTCTATCCTGTTATCATTCACTTTGGATTGAACGGCCATCCCCGTCAAAGACACCCGGTTTCTGGCCTGCGTCGCCCGATCCACTGCGTCTTTAAGTCTTTTTTCGGTTGTTACCGAACTGGCGAGATATACGGGATCATGCAGATCGATAATGGCCAAAGGTTGTATAACTGAGTACATATTTGCCTTATCGGCAAAATCAATGGCTGTTTGGGCAAGAGCGCCGGCTAATTCGCTGTCGCAGTATTTACCGGAAGGATGCAGCGTAATCACGTGGAGTTGGCCAGGAAGGGTTTGTTGTCTCCTTCTCACTTCTTCAATCATGAGCGGGCAAGGCGCACAACGATTCGATGAAATTTCTACAATACTGTAGCCTCTCAGAAAAGCAAGCTCAACAAAAGTGGCTTCTACATTGATTTCATTGGACCGGTTATCGTCATAAATCGCATAAAACGTATAAGTGGCTGCCTCGTCCGTCAAAAATTCCGGACTTTCAAGCGCTTCGTCATCCCTGTTTCTTTGCTGCATAATCACTGCTGCGGAAGTTACATCTTCGTCGTCGGCCTTTACGGTAAATAGGGCTTTATCCGAATTGTTCGCCGGAATGGAAAATCTATCAACAGTCAAGGATAAAACAACAGCCGAAGCCTCTACCTGAATTTCATTCGATTTTTTCCCGTCATACAGGGCATAAAAAGTATACGTTCCGGGTGTTTTTGTGTAAAACCCTGATTCAACCAGCGTTGAATCAGGATATTCCTTGTAAATAATAGTTGCAAAAGAGGTTACATCTTCATCATCGGCTTTTACGGAAAAAGCGACCGTATCCTTTTCATTGGCTTTGACTGTTTGCTTGTCGGCGGTCAGCAACAACTCAATATCTATCGCTTCAATGGTGATTTCATTCGACTTAATCTCCTGATAGGTTGCAAAAAATGTATAGGAAGCAGCTGAATCCGTCGAAAAACTCATTCCCTCGACTGGCGTTGGCTTGCCAGTTTGAATGATAGCAATCAGCGAGTTAATTTCTTCATCATCAACGGTTACAGTAAAAGTCGCCATATCCTTATTATTCGCTTTGATGAACGTTTTATCTGCCGATATTTTTACTTCAGGTGGAACTGACCCTGTTTCAGGCTTGTCCGAACAGCCCCAAAGACAGCAAACCGGAATGATCCACCAAAAATACAAACTGATTTTTTTTGCCTGTTTCATTGAATATTAAAAAGAATAAAAACATATTATTTGATGACAAAGATAAAAACAAATTTTTAAAATTCCACTTGTTTGTAAATTTATTCACATAAACCACTCACAACGATACAAGAGGCTCTAACGTCATTTGTCTTTTTGTCTTTTAAAAAAACGACGAAGACTCGACATGATAATCGGGCAGGTGGCTACTAACTAAAAGCTCTGAAAGTTATAGGGTTGGAGAACTGTTTATCGTTTTTGCCAGAAATGAGGCGGTATGATTTTTGGGGTTGCCGACAATCAGCTCTTCCGGAGTACCTGAAAACAGGATTTTCCCACCCTGACGGCCGCCTTCAGGACCCATATCCACGATGTAGTCGGCACATTTGATGATGTCCATATTATGTTCGATGATAATAATAGTATTGCCTTTGTCAACCAATTTATTCAATACGCCCAGTAACACGCGGATATCTTCAAAATGCAGTCCGGTAGTCGGTTCGTCGAGTACATAGAGGGTACGTCCCGTATCGCGTTTGGATAGTTCGGCAGCAAGCTTGACCCGCTGGCTTTCTCCGCCCGAAAGGGTGGTTGAAGGTTGTCCCAATTTGATATACCCTAACCCAACGTCTTTCAATACTTTGATTTTATGATAGATGGATGGTATTTTCTCAAAAAACTCAACTGCTGCGTTAATCGTCATATTCAGGATATCGGCAATGGATTTCCCCCTGAAACGGACTTCGAGTGTTTCGCGGTTATACCGTTTGCCATGACAGCTTTCACAAAGCGCCATCACATCCGGCAGAAAATTCATTTCAATCGCCTTATACCCATTTCCTTTGCATATCTCACAACGTCCGCCCGACACATTGAAAGAAAAACGTCCCGGCTTATAACCTCTGATTTTGGCTTCTGGCAAGTCTACAAATAAACTTCGGATATCGGTAAATACACCTGTGTAGGTAGCCGGATTGCTGCGTGGCGTACGACCGATAGGCGACTGATCGACATCGACAATCTTATCAATATATTCGACGCCTTCGATTGTTTTGTAGGGTAGTGGGGGGGTCAGGGAACGGTAGAAATGCTGACTCAATATCGGTTGCAGCGTATCGTTAATCAAGGTAGACTTCCCGCTTCCCGAAACGCCTGTCACACAGATTAACGTTCCTAACGGAAAAGAAACGTTTATTTTTTTCAGGTTATTACCTGTTGCACCTTTCAAGATGATCCATTTTCCGTTGCCTTTACGCCTGACCGAAGGAATGTCAATGTTCATCTTTCCGTTCAGATAAGCCGAAGTTAGTGTATCGGCGGCCAGCATCTCATTGGGCGTGCCTGCAAACACAACCTCACCGCCCAGCCTGCCTGCTTTCGGACCCATATCAACTACATAATCCGCATGAAGCATCATCTCTTTATCGTGTTCAACCACAATAACCGAATTGCCGGTATCACGCAATTGCTTTAACGATCGGATCAGCCGCGTATTATCCCGCTGATGCAATCCGATACTCGGCTCATCCAAAATATACAATACATTAACGAGCTGACTTCCTATCTGAGTAGCTAAACGGATGCGCTGACTTTCGCCGCCCGAAAGCGACGCCGAAGCCCGGTTCATTGCCAAATAATCCAATCCTACATCCAACAGGAAACGCAAACGCGTACGTATCTCTTTCAGTACCTCAAACGCAATCGTTTTTTGTGTCGACGACAGCTTCTTTTCGACCGAGTCAACCCATTTGGCTAACTCCGAAATGTCCATCTCTGCCAGTTCCGCTATATTTTTCCCGTCAATCCGGTAGTGCAGCGCTTCCTTGTTCAAACGCTTCCCCTGACATTCGGGACAAACTGTCATACTGATAAATTGTTCTGCCCATTTCTGTGCCGAGGCAGATGCATCATTTTCCTGCTGCATCATAATATATTTGGCAACACCTTCGTAGGCAAACAGATAATTGGAGTTTCCCAGCGATTCGTTGCTGATGGTCAGTCGTTCGTCTGTGCCGTTCATGATTTCGCACATTGCTTCTTCGGGAATATCTTTGACCGGCGTTCTGATGGTTACACCATGTTTTTTGCACAGCGATTCAATTTGCCAAAAAATCAACGAGCTTCTGTATTTGCCAAGCGCCACGATTCCTCCATTGTATATACTCTGTGCAGGGTTGGGTACGATTTTATCCATATCTAACAGGTTCACATGCCCAAGTCCTTTACAGCGGAGACACGCGCCATGTGGCGAATTAAACGAGAAATTATGCGGTGCAGGACTTGGGCATGTGA
>Ga0099364_10014142_pt1 | contig 10653 bp, 7 predicted proteins | sample TergutTh196P3_FD_73070 | JGI IMG/M metagenome (GOLD analysis project Ga0099364, IMG submission 73070) | Microcerotermes parvus P3 segment gut microbial communities from Pointe-Noire, Republic of the Congo - Th196 P3 | ecosystem: Host-associated > Arthropoda: Insects > Digestive system > Gut ...
GAGGTCCGCACGTCCGCGTAAATCAGTATAAAGGCGATGAGCAGTACAAAATCGTGTCGTATCACACTGCGAGTCGCGATGTAGATTTTATCAATGCCGCTGAATATGACTTGGTTATTTTGGACGAGGCGCAACGTATCAAAAACTGGAAAACGAAATTAGCGCAAGGAACTAAAAAAATTAAATCAACATACGCTATAGTGCTGACCGGTACGCCGTTAGAGAATAAATTGGAAGACCTTTATTCTATCATGCAGTTTGTAGACCCGTTCAAACTTGGTCCGTACTACCGTTTTCTGAATTATCATCAAATAACCAACGACACGGGCAAAGTTACCGGATACCAGAACTTGCACGAAATAGGCGAAAAAATGTCGGATATTATGGTGCGACGTCTCAAAAAGGAAGTGCTAACGCAATTGCCTGAACGCATGGACAAAAACCTGTTTGTGCCTATGACAGAGGAACAATTGAGGATGTATGAAAGTTTTGAAGAAACGGTGGCAAGGTTAGTTCACAAATGGCGTATGTATGGTTTCTTAAGCGAGACCGACCGTCAGCGACTTTTGATAGCGTTAAGCAATATGCGCATGGTTTGCGACAGCACTTATATTCTCGACCTTGATTACGAAAACCGCCACGATACAAAGATTGATGAATTGATGAATATTCTCGACGAGGTTTTCGAAGCATCGGAAGAAAAAGTTGTAGTTTTCAGCCAGTGGAAACGCATGACGTATTTGGTTTCGAGAGAATTGGAGTTTCGCGGAGTGCCATATGAGCATTTACATGGCGGCGTCCCGAGCAGCAAACGGAAGGGCTTGTTCGACCGTTTCAACAGCGACCCCGACTGCCGCGTATTTCTTTCTACAGACGCTGGAAGTACGGGTCTTAATCTGCAATCGGCTTCAATGGTCATAAACCTCGATATACCATGGAACCCAGCAATTCTCGAACAGCGCATTGCCCGTGTTCATCGCATGGGACAACAGAATAAAGTGCAGGTAATTAACTTTATAGCAAAGGAAACCATTGAACACAGGATGCTGTCCGTTTTGAGTTTCAAAAGCGCTCTGGCACAGGGAATACTTGACAAAGGCGATGACGCTATTTTTATGGATACCGACAGTTTCACCAAATTTATGGAAACGGTAGAAGCGGTAGCTGGCGGCGCCGAAACAAAAGACGAAGCAGTGGTATCGGCGGAAGAAGAAATGGAAACCGTAGAAATGGGCGCAATACAGCCGCACGACATCGAAAAGACCGACGATGATACGGATGAACTGCCGGAAATGGAAGATATTTCTCCGGAAGAGGATGATGACGAAGATGATGATATTTTTGATGATGAAGACTTCGAGGATGAAGATTATGAAGATTTTGATGATGACGAAGACATTGATGATGACGAAGACATTGAAGATGACGATGATTTTGAAGATGACGATGATTTTGAAGATGATGATGATGAAGACGTTGAAGATAAAAAATCCGACATCCATTTTGCCGGCGATGATGATATTGCTCCGGTACAGACCATTACTCCTCATCGCGAAGTTGAAAAATCGCCTGCCGCATCTGCGACTACGCCTCTTGAGCCTCAAGATTTGCTTGCTGGAGGTTTGCGTTTCTTAAGCGGCTTGGCGCAAACGCTCTCATCGCCCGAAGCCACCGAAAAATTAGTATCGTCAATAGTAGAACGCGACGAAAAAACTGGTCGCAGTTATATGAAAGTTCCGGTAGACGACCAGCAAACAGTTGTAAATGTGATGAATATGTTAGGACAGTTGTTTAAGGGATTTGGGAAATAATAACGTAATTTGAAAAAATGGCGAATTGTTATATGAAGAGCAACCGTATATTTATAAGTAGCGTACAAAGCGAGTTTGCCTCGGAAAGGCAGCAACTTTGTAATTATATCCGTCTGGACGCCCTGTTGGGAAAATATTTTGTGCCATTCATTTTTGAGGAACTTCCCGCAGTCGACCAATCTGCGCAGCAAGCCTACCTGCAAGAAGTTCAAAATGGCGACATTTATTTGGCTATCGTTGGCGTCAAATACGGATTTGAAGACGAAGAGGGCATATCGCCCACCGAAAGAGAATTTGACGAAGCGACCAGATTGAAAAAATATCGCATCTGTTTTATCAAAACACTGACAGACAAGAAAAAACGAGATAAAAAAGAGGAGGCTTTTGTTCAAAAAATCGAAAAGGAAGTCGTTAGGAAGTCATTTCAGGATTACGAAACCCTGCGAAGCAATATTTATGCGGCTTTAATCAAATATTTGGAGGAAAAGGAACTTCTTCGGATTTTGCCGTTTGATGCGTCGTATCATCCTGAAGCGTCTATTGCTGATATTGACGACAATAGAATAGACCGTTTTATTCGTATAGCCCAGCGCGCGAGGAATTTTCCGCTTCCATTGGGGACACCCGTTTTTGATGTACTGAAACATTTGAACCTGCTTAATTCGGATGGCGCAGTAAAAAATGCGGCTATTCTGCTGTTTGCCAAAAATCCTCAACGTTTTTTCATGACATCGGAAATAAAATGCGCTCAATTTTACGGCAACGAAGTAACAAAGCCTATTCCGGCTTATCAGGTATATCAGGGCGACTTGTTTGATTTAGTTACGCAAGCAGTTGATTTTGTGGCTTCAAGGATTAATGCCCGCGTGGGTACAAGAAAAAACAGCGTTCAGGTTCCGATAGATTATGAACTTCCGCTCGAAGCCGTCAGGGAAGCCATTGTTAACGCCGTGGCACACAGAGACTATGCAAGCAAAGGCAGCATTCAAGTGATGTTGTTTAGAAATCGTTTGGAAATATGGAATCCGGGACAATTGCCGGTGGGCATCACTATTGAACAACTGTATGAAGTTCATGAATCGTTTCCGAACAATCCATTGATAGCCAATCCGTTATATTTAGCCGGTTATGCCGAAAGATTAGGCACAGGAACGGCAGATATTATAAAACAATGTCTTGACATTGGACTAAAACCGCCAACTTTTTCGCAGACAAATAATTTCCGGATTACTTTTTGGCGAAATGTGGAAACCTTGAATGAAAATGGCGAAACCTTGAATGAAAATAGCAAGACCTTGAATGAAAATGGTGAGACCTTGAATGAAAATAGCAAGACCTTGAATGAAAATAGCGAGACCTCGCAGCCTAACCTTGCTACCTCGAAGTCTAACCTTGCTACCTCGAAGAAGTCTAACCTTGCTACCTCGAAGCCTAACCTTGCTACCTCGAAGTCTAACCTTGACACCTCAAAGTCTAACCATGACACCTCGAAGTCTAACCTTGACACCTCGAAGAAGCCTAACCTTGACACCTCGTGGTCCAAACCTGACGACTTGCGACCTATAGAGGGGTTACCCAAGAATATGACACGTAAAGAATTGGAAAAAATTATATTGGAAATATGTGCAAATGAATATCTTAATGTAAATATTATATCAAAATTAGTTAGCAGGAGTAGTGCTTATCTTCTAAATGATATATTACCGTCAATGGTTGAAAATCAGAAACTTATTCGTTTATTCCCGGCAACGCCAAAACATAAAGGTCAGGCATACAAAACAAACCATCTATTTTTGCAAAACTAAAAAATAATGAAAATGAGCGACTTATTGACATATCTCAAAGAAGAAAAGGAGGCAAAGCGAAGAGGCGGGTTGTATCATAAAACTCAAATAAGCCTTGCTTACAACTCAAACAGAATAGAGGGTAGCAAATTGACAGAGGAGCAAACCCGTTATATTTTTGAAACACGCACTATTGGTTTCAAAGACCAGGAGGCTGTGCCTGTCGACGATATTATCGAAACCTCCAATCATTTTGTTGCTTTCGATTACTTGCTCGACGCAATTGAAGAGCCGCTCTCAAACTGTATTATAAAAGAGTTCCACCGTATTTTAAAAACCGGAACGTCAGATGCTACAAAAAAATGGATTAACATTGGCGATTGGAAAAAACTGCCAAACGAAGTCGGAGGAATAAAAACGACCCTGCCCGAAGATGTAGATAAAGATATGCACGAACTCAACGATTGGTACAACTCTTTATCGAAAATCGCGTTTGAAAACATTATAGAATATCATTATCGTTTCGAGAAAATACACCCATTCCAAGACGGCAACGGCAGAACAGGTCGTTTTATTATGTTTCGCGAATGTTTGAAAAATAATATAACCCCGTTTATTTTGGACGACAATCATAAACAATTTTACTATCGTGGTTTAAAAGAGTTTGAAAACGTGAGAGGTTATTTGATTGATACATGCCTTTCGGAACAAGATGTTTATACAGAATGGGTTAAGTATTTTTATGGCGAATTAAATATTAATAATAAATAAAAAAACATGACAATAATCGAACGTGGTATAAAGGAAGGATTAATATCGTTTGACGCTGAATGTAAGATAATTACCTATCATCGTCAGAACAAAAAACGTAATTACGATAATCCGGAAGAGAAGGTACAGGCTGAAACATTTCTAAAACTGATTTTTGATTACAATTACAATCCCGAAAGAATCAAGCAGTTTGAACCCGTAAAAATGGGCGTAGATACCAAACAGGCTGATATTATAGTGTATAAGGATGACGAATGTAAAATGCCGCATATTCTGGTTGAATGTAAAAAGCAGGATGTCAGCGAAGCGGAATTTCAGCAGGCTATAGAGCAGGCATACAGTTATGCTTTCGCGTTGCCCAACGATGTGAAGTGGATTTGGGTAACGTCGGGCATTAAGGACGAATATTTAGAGGTAGACAAAAACAAACTGTTTCGGATTTATCATACTGATATTCCGCAATTTGGCGTTGATAAACTGTCTAACTACAAATACGTTTACGATGCTAAAAATGTAGCGACAAACGTTGGCGAGCAAAAATACAGCCCGTTGGCGATTATAACTCAAGACGAACTGACAAAACGTTTCAAACAGGCGCACGATTCGCTCTGGGGAGGCGGACAACTGAACCCTTCGGAAGCGTTTGACGAATTGGATAAATTGATTTTCTGTAAAATATGGGACGAAAAGAAAGTCAGAAAAACAGGCGACCCGTATGATTTTCAGATAATAAAAGTTGACGATGAAGAAATAAATAATTATGACAAATTGGGCGAAAAAGATTTAAGACAGGCGGTAAGAGCGTTGGAAAACAAACGATTAACCGAACGCATTTTGGGTCTTTACGAAGAAGGACGCAGAAAAGACCCCGAAGTTTTTCGGGACAATATCAGGCTGTCGCCCGAAAAAATACGTACCGTTGTGGGATATCTTGAAAGCGTTGATTTGGGTGATACCGATTTAGACGCAAAAGGACGCGCTTTTGAAACATTTATGGATTCTTTCTTTCGCGGCAATTTCGGGCAATATTTTACGCCGCGTCCAATAGTAAAATTTGTTACAGACGTGCTGCCAATTACCAATGAATCAATCGTTTTAGATACTTCGTGCGGAAGCGGCGGCTTTTTGCTCTATTCGTTAGACAAGGTGCGCAAACAAGCCGAAGAACTCTATCCAAATTATAAGACCGATGTAAAACAATCGCAAAAACATTACAATTACTGGCACGATTTTGCCGAAAAAAACCTCTTCGGCATAGAAATAAACGAACAAATTTCGCGGGCTGCAAAAATGAATATGATTATTCACGACGATGGACATACAAACGTGATTAGCGCAGACGGCTTGCTGTCGCCCGAAAAATTGGAAACATTAACCGGAAACAGAGGGTTTCGGTTTAATCGTTTCGATTTCATAGTTACCAATCCGCCATTTGGTAGCATAGTGCGGCAAACGGAAAAAGCATACATGAAAGAGTATAAATTAGGAAAAAAGGATGAGGACTGGTTAGCCGTTGTAGCCAAGCCCGAAACGCAACGCGAAAACCAAAGCACCGAAATACTGTTTATCGAGCAGGCTCACAAGTTTTTGAAAGAGGGCGGATATTTGGGAATTGTTATCCCCGATGGAATTCTTACAAACAGCAGTTTGCAATACGTTCGCAATCAGATAGAAGACTGGTTTCGTATTGTTGCCGTTGTTTCAATGCCACAGACGGCTTTCACGGCAACCGGAGCAGGCGTAAAGAGTTCAACACTCTTTTTGCGCAAATGGACACAAGCCCAAACCGATAAAATAGCCCAACAAAAAGCAACGTTGCAGCAAACAATCAGAAAAGAGCAAAACTACGTAACGCAAATGGAACAATTGGACGCTGAAAAGAAAAACATTATTAAAACATGGAAAGGTTTTGTAAACAACACCGGCGAAACAGAGAAAAAAGCGGTAGAAGCCACCGATGTTTTTAAATCGTGGAAAGCAGAGATAGCAGCCGATTACACGCAAAAAGCAACCGACCTGAAAGACAAACTTACAGAACTGTATCAAACCCGCAAAGCCCAAACCCTTGCCGACTATCCGATATTTATGGCTATAGCCGAAGATATTGGCTACGATGCAACAGGAAAACCCACGGCAATCAATGAGTTGGATATGATTGGGGAAGAATTGGAAAGATTTATAAACGCAATAGAAAACGGAAATGTATAGTCTATCTCAACATGTTAATGTAAATAAGATTTTTTTAGTTCAATTCTCTGAATTAGAAAAACGCCTTGACCCTCTTTATTATTATGAAATATTAAATAACAAAGTTAACTTTAATTGCGCCTCATCACCTTTTTCAAAAATAGCAAAAACATACAGTGGTGGAACTCCTAGTAAAGATAAGCCAGAGTACTGGAATGGTAATATTTTATGGGCTTCGCCAAAGGATATGAAAAATTTTTATCTTTCTGATACCGAAGATAAAATAACTGAATTGGGGTTGAAAAATTCCGCGACTATATTAGCGCCTAAAGGTTCACTTTTAATCGTTTTCAGAAGCGGTATATTGCAGCATACTTTACCAGTTGCAATAACGGAAAAAGATACGGCAATAAATCAAGATTTGAAAGTTGTCATTCCCGTTAATGAAATAATTCCCGAGTTTCTTGCTGTTTATTTTCGTGTGTTTCAGAATCGTATTTTACCAAGGATAGTAAAGCATTCAACAACTGTACAAAGTATAAATCAAGAAGAACTCAATTCTTTACCAATTCCTATTCCAGATAAACAAACTCAAAAACAGATAATTGCTATAAACCAAGAAGCAATAGAACACAAAAATCAATCAGAAGCGGCAGCCGAAAAACTTTTATCAAGTATTGACGATTATTTGCTACGTGAATTAGGTATCAATATGCCATCAAAAAACACTGTAAATGAACCTGTTGGATGGAAAGGTTTTAAATTAAATAAACATAATCCGTTGGTAAAAAGCGGGCGTTTGTTTTTGGCAGCGGCAAGGGAAATTGAAAATAGAATTGACCCTGAATACTATAGATTATTTTATTGTGTACTATTTGATGAAATAAAAAATGTTTCACATTGCAGACTTAAAGATGTAACACAATTAATTGATTATGGTCTAATGCCTACCCAAGATTATGCCAAAGATGAAAATTCAGGTATTCCTTTTATTCGTGTTACCAACATATTAGCATCCGGCGAAATAGACATGAGTAATACAAAGTATATTCCTTTTGATACTCCAAGAGTTGACCAAAAGCGAGTTAAAGAAAATGATATTTTAATGGTTCAATGTGGTAGTACAACGGGAAAAGTAGCAGTTGTCCCAAAAGAATATGAGAATTATTTAGCAAATTCGTTTTCGTTCATAATAAGAAGCAATGAAAAAATACGTCAAGATTTTCTTTTCTACATTCTATCCAGTCCGATTGTACAAATGCAAATCGTTAGAAGTCAAAATATTGTAACAGTAAGACCAAATACGTCTAAACCTGCTGTAGAAAATCTACTAATTCCTTTGCCTCCACTCGAAAAACAAATCGAAATTGCACAACATATATCTGAAATACGACAACAAGCACAACTATTGCAAAAAGAAGCCACACAAGCATTGCAACAAGCAAAAGAAAAAATTGAGAAAATGATTTTAGGATAATACTTTACAACTATCTGCCTACAATCAATTGTTCTACTTTTCGTTTTGCATTTTCCAGTAAATTTGTTGCTTCAACTTGCAAAGATTTTGCTTGCCTTCGTATTTCAGAGATATGAGAGGCTATTTCGTTTTGTTTTTCAAGTGGAGGAAAAGGAATCAAAATATTTTTGATGTCACTTGGATAAATATGAGATGTTTGTCCCCGTTTTTCCCTATTAATCAATTGTTTAAAAAAATATGTTTGTAAGCAATTAAACAAAAATACGGGATTACATCTATCATCAGTTCGTAAACACAATAATTCTCCAACAAATGATGTGTTTCTTTGAGGTTGATTACGTAATAATTTTATTTGTTTGCCTACATATTCTGCTTGATGAGCGGCAGCAAGTATAAAAATATCATTTTGCTTGACAATTAATGTCTGCTTTTTTTTACAAAAGCCTACTTTTTCAAGATTAATCTCATCATTAGTATAACTTCCCGCTTTAATAATTGGATATTTAGTTTCTGTATCAGAATATTCAGATGCCGCTGGAGTTCGCCCGCTGAAAATTTGTGAAGTAATGGCTTGTAATGACAGTAATTCAAATTTCGATTTTCTTGCAACATCCATTAAATGTATGTACTTTTCATTATAGTATTCCGGGTCAAACCTCCCTCCTCCAATTTCCCTTGCCGCTGCCAAAAACAAACGCCCTACTTGTCTACCAAAATACTATCTATTTTATTAGTCATAAATTATCTGTCAAAAATTGCATAATTATTTTATTTATACTATTTTTGCATAGAATAATTGTATAATTTAAACTATATTTTTTTTATGATTTACGGATATATTAGGGTTAGTTCCGACAGACAGACAACGGAAAACCAACATTTCGAGATTGCCAACTATGCGAAGGCAAAAGAAATGAGAATTGACGAGTGGATTGAAGAAACCATCAGCGCAACGAAAAAACTTTCAGACCGCAAGTTTGGCGCATTGTTGGAAAAAATGCAGGGCGACGATATACTTATTGTTACGGAATTGTCGCGACTTGGACGTAATTTGATGCAGATAATGAGCATTTTGCACACTTGCATGGAAAAGAACGTCATGGTAATTACGATAAAAGAGCGCTACGAACTTGGTAACAATATCAATTCCAAAGTTCTTGCTTTCGCGTTTGGTCTTTCAGCCGAGATTGAGCGTACTCTCATTTCGCAGCGCACCAAAGAAGCCCTTGCCCGCAAACGCGCCGAAGGCGCTATATTGGGTCGCCCAAAGGGCAGTAAGTCAAAAGTAAAAAAACTGACCGGCAAAGAAGCCGAAATCAGTAATCTGGTGGATAAAAAAGTGTCAAAATCGGCTATTGCGCGTATATTTGGCGTTCACAGGCTGACGGTGGCAGAGTTTGTGAAAGAAAATTTGTAAAAAAAATTTGCAGTATCAAATAAAAGCATTACCTTTGCATCATGAAAAATATAGTAAAAAATAACGCCAACACGACGAGCGTATTGATAATCTCGTTAGCGGGTTCAATATTGTCTGCTTGTTGCGCAATATTGGTTTTTTGGACGAAACCTTGATTGATATATAAATATAAACATGAAAAAGCAATGGTACGAATTATTATTCGAAAATTACGGTCAAAAGTACGACAGTGAGAATTTTACGCACGGTACGGTTGGCGAATGTGACTTTATCGAAAAAGAAATCAATTTCGATAAGTCGTTGAAGATATTGGATGTAGGCTGCGGCACCGGTCGCCACGCCATAGAACTGACAAAACGCGGTTATCGCGTAACAGGCGTTGATTTGTCGGCGTCACAACTGAAAAGAGCCAAAGAAAAGGCAAAAGTGGAAAAATTACACATTGATTTTCAATGCCACGATGCACGAAACCTGCCTTTTAACAGCGAATTTGACGTTGCTATTATGCTTTGCGAAGGCGGTTTTTCCTTAATGGAAACCGATGAGATGAATTTTGAAATACTGAAAAACGTTACAAAATCGCTCAAACCCGACGCAAAACTTATCTTTACTACGTGCAACGGGTTGTTTCCGTTATTCAACTCGGTAGAAGATTTTCACGCTTCAACAGTAGAAGATGGCAACTCGATATGCAAAAACAGCGCTTTTGACCTAATGACTTTTCGCGACCACAACACTGTGGAATTTGAAGATGATGACGGAAACAAAAAGACGCTCGAATGTAACGAAAGATATTATGTGCCGAGCGAAATAACGTGGCTATTGAAATCGTTAGGATACAAAACAATAGATATATTCGGGGCAAGACTTGGCGCATTTTCACGCGAGCATAAATTGACAACGGAAGATTTTGAGATGCTTGTAATTGCGAAATAATTTTCAGTTAGCAAATTTTGCAAAAAAAAGTTTGCAATATAAAAAAATAACATTACCTTTGCATCATGAAAAATATAGTAAAAATGTTAGGTCTAGTATTTTTAACAATGCTTTTGCTGTCAGTCAGTTGCGACACACCAGCGCCTGAAAGTCAAAATACGGTTTCGGTTTCGGGGATAGGCTCTGTCTCTGTGCAGCCGGATATGGTGCAAATCAACGTCAGTTTTTCGCATGTTGCGCCAACAACACGGGAAGCCAAAGCAGTGGTAG
>Ga0099364_10014143_pt1 | contig 10653 bp, 13 predicted proteins | sample TergutTh196P3_FD_73070 | JGI IMG/M metagenome (GOLD analysis project Ga0099364, IMG submission 73070) | Microcerotermes parvus P3 segment gut microbial communities from Pointe-Noire, Republic of the Congo - Th196 P3 | ecosystem: Host-associated > Arthropoda: Insects > Digestive system > Gut ...
TTAGCTTGTTGAGTTAATTTTATTTTCTGCCCAAGCTTGTAATGGAAAGAAAACAAAAAAACTTATCGTAATTGAATAAGTCAAGGTCATTAAGCTTATCGCAAGGTTAGGCCCAAAACGTTCAAGTGATCCAAGGTGTGCCAGCGAAGCAATTAAGCCAAACAAAAACCCAAATCCGCCTACTCCAAGTATGAATCTGATTGTGTTTCTTGCAGATACAATGATCCCTTCAAGTTCATTTCTTGTATATGTATGGTTTTTCTTAAAACTCAAAACAATATACCTGCCGATATTATTTCCGCTTTTTGATGCAATAAAGAAAAAAAGCAAGGGAATAATAATCAATAAAATTGACGGCAAATCAAGAAAAAACGGAAGCATTTGCGACAATATTCCTAAAGCTACAAATATAAAAATCATGAACAATGTCCCCAAAATTAACAGCATTTATTTTTCTCCTATGAATCTGTTAAAATTACTGACTATATCATTAATATAGCCATCCAATACCTCTGCACTACCCGGCATAGTCTTATGCCGGTTTTGGTAATACATTTCAGAAACTTCTTCAAGAGGGTTTAAGACTAATGACATACACATTACAAAGGTAAACACACAAGCGGCAGCAAGCAAAAAGAATTTTTTGAGATCAAGTATGTCATTTTTCGCTTTGTTTAATCCTTTATTGATTGCTGCATCAAGCTGTAATTGCCCGCAGTCACGGTTATCTGCAATAAATCGTGAAAATGCATCCTTATTCATTCAAAACCTCCAACCGTAATAAATTGAGTGCTCTGTTTAAGCGGCTTTTTACAGTTCCTTCAGGAATTTGTAAAATTGCTGCTATTTCCTTTAGTGAATAATCAGAATAGTATTTAAGGCTGATGATTTTTCTTAGCTCCGGCTGTAGCGAATTAATCATCTGTTTAAATTCCAATTCATGATGATTATCATAGTATAGCCCTTCGGGTACTGTTTTCATGCTTAATTCATACTTTTGCCTCCTCAAAATATCATTTGCGACGTTAATTAATATGCGGATAAACCATGTTTCCACATATTTAGGTTCCCGAAGCCGCTTTATACTTTTGAATGCCCGATACACGGCTTCACTAACAGCATCCAGGGCAAGGGATTCATTTCCAAGAATGCCTTTCGCTGTTCGAAAAAGTTTTGTTTTTAACAGGTCGCAAAGAGCAACAAAGCATCCTTCTTTACCATTTGAGGCTTCTTCTGCCAAATATTCTTTCGTTACTTCCAATTAAATCATCCCCGGATGTCCTTTATATATATTAGACGTGGAAAATATCAATTAGGTTCTCTGTTTACTAAAAAATTATACCTATTTTGTCCCTTTTATTTAATGAGGCTATGTATCTTCCGCCAGCGCTTTTACTACCATATATGAATCACATAAGTGCATGAGCGTAAAATCGTAGTTATCGGGAACGATTTGTTCTTCCAAATCGATTTTTAGAAACAGTCCTTGACTTTTTTCGTTGGTTTTATATCTTGCCATGCTGGAATTGTACTAGAGTTTTATCTTTTTGTCGATCTCTTTCTTGAATTGTTAGGCTTAAGGCAATTGACGGCTGTAAACTGATAATTGTGCATAATATGTGGAAATGTATGAGGCCATTAGGTGAAAAGTACGGTGTATAGGGAAAAATGAGGGTGATATTGCTGTTATAATTGCCATCAGCTGAAGAAATTAACAAATATTTTAAAAATTATTTTCTGACAGGCAAAATATTGCTCAAAAATCAAAAAATCGACAGATTGGTTGAGATTGCAGAAAAAGTCCTTTTCGAACAATATTTTCCTCTGTAAATTTAATATTAATTATTTGTTTTTCATTGTATCAGTATTTTGTCATTATATATACTATTAATGTCATATTTTTCATCCATCTTCTTGTTCAATTACCCCAATATCCCCTATTCTTTCTCTTTTCCGCCATATGGCACTTGCCTATGTTGTGTACAAGGCAATATAACAACCATTGAACCATCACTTTCCTTTGCGTCCGTAACGTAAATCGATCCAAGCCCTTACAATACGTTATATCGGCAAACACTGGCTCTATTATTCCCAGCCGTTGTGAATACTTCCTTTTGTACTTCGGCTTGTCTATCTTTTCTCGCATCTTCTGACAATAATCAACATCGTACTTGGGTATTCTTATGTATAAGGTTCGATATTCCTTCTGCTTCTTGCCAGAACGTATGCACTTATCTCTATACAGACAGCCTGTACAGTCACTTACTTTACTCTCATATTTATACCCCTCGTTGCGGTTAAGTTTTACCTTGCTTCTAAAAACCAATTGCTTGCCGTTGGGACATATATAGTAGTTTCCACTTTGTACATATTTAAAATATCTCGCGTCAAATCGTTCTTTCCCGCTACGTCGCTTCCCATCTTTTATTTCTTCGTCCCGGTTGCGGAATTGCTCATCAGGGATAATGGCTTCCACTTGCTTTTGGGCCGCCACATGTAAATTATCTTCGGAAAAATAGGCGTTGTCGGCGAGTACGGTTTTTCCCTTAAGAGGCCTATCTTTGCTTGTTACCATGCGCATGTTTTCTTCTGTCTTCTCAAGAAGTTCTGGGAAAAATTGTCCTTCAGCTACCGTCCCATACGCGTTTGCCGCTACTATTATCTGGTTTTTACTGTCCGCCACCGCTATGCCGTTATACCCTTGAATTACCCCGTCAGAGCATTGTATCTTCCCGCTCTCGTTGTCGGTTATATTCGACTTCACTATTTCTCCCCCGGCTCCCCGGCGATCTTCATGGGTTGATAGAAAAGTGGCTATCTTATCCATCTGCTTTTTGAACTTTTCAAGCTTTCTTTTATCAGCGGCCAGTTCCTCTGTCCCAAGCCGGTCATTCAGACGGTGTTTTTTCAGTATCTTTTTACAGGTGGTCTTGAGCTTGTCGTGTTTTTGCAGTAATTCCTCTTTTGTCCCGCTCCACTCCTTTGAGGCGTTAGAGGGCAGTTTGCAGCCATCTATTGCGAACATCCTTCCGCCGATCAATCCCATATCGCCGCATATCAAAAGCACTTCGGCGAATACTTTTTCTATTTCTTCGCCCATGCTTGATACAAAATCAGAGATCGTTGTGTAATGTGGCTCTGTATCTTCGGCTAAGGCTTTTACGACCATGTGTGTTGCACACATTTTCGCTATTTTTCTCGAGCTGATTATCCCCAATGAATAGCAATACAGAATAATTTTGAGTAATATCCTCGGTTCTATTGCCTTTGCACCGGTTGCATCGTTGTGGTACTTCTTGTCGAAAATACTCAAGTCAATACTGCTGTCAATTAAGTGCATGAGATGAATAGCAATACAGAATAATTTTGAGTAATATCCTCGGTTCTATTGCCTTTGCACCGGTTGCATCGTTGTGGTACTTCTTGTCGAAAATACTCAAGTCAATACTGCTGTCAATTAAGTGCATGAGCGTAAATTCGTATGTATCGGGAACGATTTGCTTTTCCAAATCGACGGTTAGAAATAGTCCCTGACCTCTTGCGGTCGTTTTATACCTTGCCATGACTGTATTTTATCATAGCTTTTGTTTTTGTCAATTTTTTTTCATAATGTTATGTGCTATTTTGACTTTTTCTGCAACCTCGTTGAGGCTGCAGAAAAAGTATTTTTTATCAAGTATCCATTTAATCTTTACTCAAAAATCGCCTAAAAACATCCAAAATACCGAATAATTTTCTTGTTTTTTCACGATAAAACACTTATTCTGCAGCCTCGTTGAGGCTGCAGAAAAAGTCTCTTTTGGAGCGTTCTTTTCCTTTGTAAAAATTAGTTTTCATTAATTGTTTCTCATTTAATTCCTATTTTGTCAGTATTTTTATTTATGGCATCGATTCTATTGTCTGTTTTCTTGCTCAATGGCCACGATATCCCCAATTCTTCCTCTTCTCTGCCATATGGCACTTGCCTATGTTGTGTACAAGGCAATATAACAGCCATTGAACCATTACTTTCTTCTGCGTCCGCAACGTAAAGCGATCTAACCCCTTGCAATATGTTATATCGGCAAACACAGGCTCGATTATTCCCAGCCGTTGTGAATACACCCTTTTGTACTTCGGCTTGTCTATCTTTTCTCGCATCTTCTGACAATAATCCACATCGTACTTCGGTATTCTTATGTATAGTGTTCGATATTCCTTCTTCTTTTTTCCCGAACGTATACACTTATCTCTATACAGACAGCCTTTACAGTCACTTACTTTACTCTCATATTTATACCCCTCGTTGCGGTTAAGTTTTACCTTGCTTCTAAAAACTAATTGCTTGCCGTTGGGACATATATAGTAGTTTCCACTTTGTACATATTTAAAATATCTTGCGTCAAATCGTTCTTTCCCGCTACGTCGCTTCCCGTCTTTTATTGCTTCGTCCCGGTTGCGGAATTGCTCATCTGGAATTAGTGCTTCTACCTCTTTTAACTTGGCTGCGTGCAAATTGTCTTCGGAAAAATAGGCGTTGTCGGCGAGTACGGTTCTTCCTTTAAGAGGCCTATCTTTGCTGGTTACCATGCGCATGTTCTCTTCGGTCTTATCAAGGAGCTCAGGGAAAAATTGTCCTTCCGCCACGGTTCCATAGGCATTTGCCGCTACTATTATCTGGTGTTTACTGTCCGCTACCGCTATCCCGTTATACCCTTGAATAACTCCATCGGAACTTTGTATCTTCCCGCTCTCATTGTCGGTTATATTCGACTTCACTATTTCTCCCCCGGCTCCAAGGCGATCTTCATGGGTTAACAGGAAATCGGCTATCTTATTCATCTTCTTTTTGAACTTTTCAAGCTTTCTTTTATCTGCGGCAAGTTCCTCTGTTCCAAGCCGGTCATTCAAACGGTGTTTTTTCAGTATCTTTTTACAGGTTGTCTTGAGCTTGTCGTGCTTTTGCAGTAATTCCTCTTTTGTCCCGCTCCATTCCTTTGAGGCGTTCGAAGGCAGTTTACAGCCATCTATGGCGAACATTCTTCCGCCGATTAATCCCATATCGCCGCATATCAAAAGCACCTCGGCGAATACTTTTTCTATTTCTTCGCCCATGCTTGATACAAAATCAGATATCGTTGTGTAATGAGGTTCCGTATCTTCTGCCAGCGCCTTTACGACCATGTGTGTTTCGCACATTTTGGCTATTTTTCTAGAGCTGATTATCCCCAATGAATAGCAATACAGAATAATTTTGAGTAATAATCTCGGTTCTATTGCTTTTGCCCCGGTTGCATCGTTGTGGTACTTCTTGTCGAAAATACTCAAATCAATATTGCTGTCAATTAAGTGCATGAGCGTAAATTCGTACGTATCGGGAATGATTTGATCTTCCAAATCGACTGTCAGAAACAGTCCCTGACCTCTTGCGGTGCTTTTATATCTTGCCATGAGCTTATTGTATCATCATTCTGCTTAATTTGTCAAGTTTTTTATTATTGTTATGCGCAATTTATAGTTTTCCTGCAACCTCGTTATGCGAAGTACGCCTTCACGATAATGCTCTTATTCCCATTAACAAAAATATTAAAATTTATTTGCCCCCATTTTGAAACCGCCCTTGTACATGGACGTACAAGGGCGTGGATTAAATTAATATTATTTTGTTTATATATTATTTTTTATCACCATAATGAGTACGGCAATACGAAATAATTATTTTACCATTTTCAATACGGTATACCAGCCTGTTTGAATCGTCTATACGGCGAGACCACCAGCCCGATAAATTTTCCTTTAGCGGTTCAGGTTTTCCTATACCCTCATAATTATTTCGATCAATATCTTTTAAAAGTTGGTTTATATGATTTAATGTTTTTCTGTCTTGCGATTGCCAGTAAAGATAATCTTCCCATGCTTTGTCTGTCCATATTCTTTCCATGAATTAATCTTCTATAAGGTCATGGGCGGTCAGCTTGCCTTCTTCGGCTTCTTTTATGGACTTAAGTAAAACCTTCATATTTGCCGGATTGTAAAAAGGGTCTGTTCTGGTGGTGATTTCAAAAGGGATGCCGCCCTGCCTGATTGTCTGGCAAATAAACATGGTGATTGCGGTGGTCATATTTAAGCCGAGTTCGTCAAAAATGCTGTCGGCGCGGATTTTGAGTTCATCGTCTATGCGGAAATTGACTTGTGCCATACCATACTCCTTGCATTGTGTATATCAAATACTATGCAATGTATAGACCATTTTGTCAAGATGCATGATGAGAAAAAACTTCAAAACGCAGCTTTCTCGGCAAAACGGCTTCGACGGCCTGACTCGCCCCGCTCGCAAGCCGAATGGTGGAGCTCGCAGTGGACGTTGTTGTTCGGCTGGCCGTCGGCGCCCTTGCGATTAGGGTTGTTGGCTATGATGGCCGGACTGCCTGTGGTAGCGCCGCCGATGGTGCGCGAAGTTATGCCGGTGGGAAGAGCGGCGCTTTTGAAAACCATGCCGGAGGGCCACGCGGCTGTTGTCTGGGGCAGTAACGCGCGCTCGTCCCTGATTGCCGTGCCATCACCTCTGGGATTATAGTAGGCGAGGATGAAGTCGTACATGCCGTTGGCGGAGACGTTGGTATTGGCGGCGCCGGTGATCCGCACGCGGGAGTGGTCGAGGCGGACGCTAGGGGTGCTAAGGGGGTGCAGGCCGATCTCTTTTAATGTAGCGTCATAATCGGCAAAGTCATGGACTACAGGGTAATAAAAGATGTGATTTCCGTCTCCATCCTCATACCCATTGCCTCCCAAAACAGTTATATCACCGGAAAACAAAATGCTTCCTGTACCTTTCTTTATTCCAAAACCGCTAAATGGAGCCCCGGTGCGGTAACGGACACGCCTGTCGCGCCCTGGGCGAGCAGGGCGGCGCGCACATAATGCACGTATGCAAGCGATACGTTAGCACTAGCGCCCGAGGCCAATGCCAATGTAACATTGACGTTCCTTCCGCTTAAGCTGTGCGGTATATTTAGCGTGCCTATAGCCACACTGGAATACTGCGCCGGGGTCCCGGTAATCACAAGCGTGGCAGGAGCGCCGGCGGCCCCTGGTATGGTCAGGGTTGCCGAAGGGCTATTTGCGCCAAGCGGGTTAATGGCATATACGTCATCATCGTCTGCGGGAATTGAAATAGTGTACGCCCTGTTATTCCCGCTCATCTTTACCGTTATACCCTTGACAATAAATCCTTTTTACAGGCCAGGTCACTTGTAACGGCAATACTCACCGAAGCCATAGGCAGACGGCTGGAAAGCTGGAATGCGTTAGATTGACAATTATTATAAAGTAATGTAGATTGAATATATTAAGGACATTTTATGAAAAAGACTGTATTTTTCGGCTTATAAGTCCGGAAGATGCAATACGGGAGACCAATTCCCATTTATATTGATAGGGAAACAGCGGATCCAGAAAAATGATGTCAAACGGCTTTTTTCCCCTTTGAACATACAGTTCCGCGCTTATAAAATGACAGCCTATTCTGATTGGCGAAATTGAAACATTCTCCAGCAATAATCTTCTTTTGAGGGGGTCATTTTCTACAGCTTCCACACGGACGTTTCCGTCATAATGCCGCTGTTGTTCATGCCTTCTTTTACGGCTATGGCTTTAAGGGTTGTGGTCTCGTTTATGGCAATGGGGCAGTGTACAGAGTGCTGGCGGATGTGGGATCACTGCCGTCGGTGGTGTAGCGGATTTCTCCCCCTGCGGTCGCGCTGGAAATGGTTACTAACACCGTTTCGGCGAATGCCCCTCCGGCGGGGCTGGCTTTGGGGGTTTCTGCGGTTTCGGCGTCAGGATCAAAAACATTTATGGTAAAAGTTGCAGTCTTTCCATTGTAACTTAATGTGATGGTTTTATAACCGCCTGTATCGGTAGAAAAGCCGCTTGTTGTATAGTCTGTAATGGCTTCTGAACTGGAGTCATTGTAGTAGGCTGTAACCACCATGCCTGTAAGATCAAGCTGAGTGTCGCCTTTTTGGTACTGCGTATTTGCCGGCTGTGTCGCTATCGCAATGCTCACAATGGTTTTTTCGGTACTGCCGCTGTTTGGGTCAGGGCAGGAGATAAAAGCAAGGGCAAAAAAAGCCATGGTTATAAGGGTAAAATGTCTTAAATGCATGGTTTACTCCAAATAGTCTATTTATATTATTGTACTATATTATTCTACAATATTTCTGCTTTTTTGAAAAGTATAAAAATTCCCCGCGCCACGGACGGCGCGGTGCGACCGGAAATATCGGGGCAAATTAATTTTTCCTTATTCTTATTATTCCAGCAATTTTTATTTTTATATATTTTTTACCTATTTTTGGCGTATTGCATATACCGTTTGTTGAAACTGTCGGAAATATCAAAAATATTACTAAATAGAATTTACATGAAATAAAAACCATGCTATAATAATCTCATTATGGCAAAGTTTAAACACACTGACATTTCTCAAAGTCAAATAATGATAGAAAACCTAAGAGATCAAATAACCCTCGGCTCTTTTGAATGGACAATTGACTATTTAATAAATAAAATGGACTTATCATCATTTGATAAAAATTATCATAACGATTAGAAAGGCACAGCCGCTTAGTTTCCACGGGTATTACTGAAGGCCATTCTGTATTGCTACTCAATAGGAATCCTCAAGGCGTATAGAAAAAGCATGCAAAGACAATATAATGGTAAAAGTATTGACCGAAGATTGTGAGCCTGACCATGACACTATTGAACTTTACTCTCAAAGAATGAAAATAATAGAACCGGTGATTGCTAACATGAGAAACTGTAAGGGCATGGAAAGATTTACCTACCGTGGGCAAAGAAATGTAAATACTCAATGGCAATAATTGTGCATAATATGTGGAAATGTATGAAGCCTTCGGGTGAAAAGTATGGGGTATAGAGGAAAAGAAAGGGTGATATTGTTGTTATAATTGCTAACCATTGAATAATTTATCAAATATTTTAAAAATTATTTTTTTGTTGGCAAAATATTGCTCAAATAATCAAAAAATCGACAGATTGGTTAGGCGATCGTACTCCCCTTTTTTATTGTGACCAAGATCCTAAAATACTATTTACGCAAGTGTGATTATATCTTGTCCCAGGATATATTTCAAGTATCTCTATTACAATATTTTGCCTATTTATTCCTTGCTTCAACACTATAGGAAAATCTATTGTTTGATAATTAGGATTATCTTCCAGTTCATAATCAACATAATTCGTAGGATAATCCAAAAAGAAAACCCTTATTCTTTTTGGACGAGAATTTTCTAAATATAAATAAGGTCTTGAAAAATGAACATATCCAATTGATAAATAAAAGTGACCCGTTTGAACTTGTGTAGTAATAAATAATTTTTCATTCTCCCCTCCCTCAACTGCCCATACACTATTAATTCTGATTCCCAATCTTTCAGGTGTTGCAGCGTAAATAATATTACCTTCTCTAAGAATAGATGATGCAGTAATATTCACCATATCAATAATATGACCATACCATGGTAACCCATAATCCCAGGGATGATCATATTTTCTGCCAAAAAAATATGGGTCTGAATTATTATTGTATAAACATAGAAATTCTCCTGTAGCCAATATTAAATAACGATCAGAAGTATTATTATCCCATTGAATGTTAATAAATGGAACATTATTATCATAAACTATTGTATATCTTCCAGTTTTTGCAATTTCATAAGTATCTATACCATAAAAACTGGTTCCCCACTTATATTCCATTAAATGAACTATATTAGGTTCAATAAATCTATATCCAGTTTCTCTTCCTATATAATGTCCGTCATTTAAAAAGAAAAACTGTGCAGACAATTTTGTGATAAATATTGTGTTTATTAAAATAAAGAAAAAGACCAATTTTTTCTGTTTCATAACGATATATTATCACATTTTATTTATTTTGTCAATTATGTATTATTCTATCTTTCCAAAAAATTGAGGAGTATGTCGCATAACTAAATATAGGCGACTTAAGAATCTGTCTTCATTTATTTACCTTCTTTATAAATATTTTATTTTTTAATTCTTTCCAATTAGTGCAAACTACTATGCTAAACAGTAACGGTTGCGCCAGAGTTTCCAGGATACCAAGACTTGCACTAACAGGCAAATCCTCAATAGGGGCAAGATAGATTAACCCTTGGATGGAGCCGTGAGCAGGTCCATAAGTATTGAAAATACCAAGTATTACAAGAATAGCCCAAAGTTTTAGCCATGCCAATTTTTTCTCGATAATGCTGTCTTTAATCCACCAAATTGCAATTCCCAGTAGAAGCCCCCTGACAATTTGACCAATCAATACCGCCCCAATGCTGATTTCATCCAAAGGTCTAAAACCCATGAGTTCAACTACACTATTTGCGTAATTAAGAGTCTGTGGCATAGCAATTAGAGTAACAACCGTATAAGTAATAAGGTGTGCCGCTATTACTTTTATAAAAAATTTAGCTTTTCCCTTATTTTGCTCATTCATTTTTATATTCCTATATCAATAATTCCATATAAATATGCTCCCCATCATCTTCATTTATTAAATTATCTTCCTCGCTCTCTTTTATTGTTATCTTTCCTACATACATTCAACGCTCATTATTATATTGTAATAAAATA
>Ga0099364_10014144_pt1 | contig 10652 bp, 8 predicted proteins | sample TergutTh196P3_FD_73070 | JGI IMG/M metagenome (GOLD analysis project Ga0099364, IMG submission 73070) | Microcerotermes parvus P3 segment gut microbial communities from Pointe-Noire, Republic of the Congo - Th196 P3 | ecosystem: Host-associated > Arthropoda: Insects > Digestive system > Gut ...
TTTTCCTGTTTTTTTGCGGGGGGGAAACTAAAAAACAGGCAGAAGGGGCATTTTTGTTTTTTTTGTTTCCTCCCTTTTTTCGCGCCCGCCTAAGGGCGGACGCGAAAAATGGTATTTCAAACCCTGTATAAAGCAGAAAGGGCTGCCAAACCGTTCTCAACAGTGTTGGGCTGTCCCCTGTTCAGGAACAGTAAATTGACTAACCGTTCATATAAGGTTACGGTCAATTCTTTTCTTCCATAATCTGCCTTTTCCCTGTAACTCCCACCTGTAATCCCTACCAATGCCATTGACCTGTACAAATGATAATTGTCAGCCTGTGAAATGGCTGCTCCGATCATTACCTTTACCGATGCCTCATTGATAGATACCGGTTGCAGTTCGGAATAGCGGGCGTCTATATCGGCTTCACTTTCAGGAATATCCATACGAAACTGTTTATCGTAGGTTGTCCAAGTGATTTTTTCACCATCCGCAGTAAAAAAAGTCCAACAATTAGAAAGACCGCATCCTTCATGTGCGTTTTCTATGGAAAACTGTTTCGCTTTTTCAAAGGTATCAAAATTACCTTCCGGGGAGAACCCTCTGTAAAGATTATTTTGTTTCATTTCTTTTCTTTTTGATTTAAAGATTATTATAAAATAGCGGTGAGGTTGTAAAAGAACGACCTCACCGCATCAAATTTTATGCAACGGCAAGCATTTGGTCTTCATCTACCAACATGACATCGTCCGGTTCTTCGGTCGACGCCTGTTCGACCACGCCAACGGGTAAACCCGGCTCCGAAACTGGTTCCGTCAATTCTGCCAGCTGTCCATCAATCCGCTTTTTCCTTTTTTCGTATATCTCATTGTACTTTTGGGAAATCTCGGCAAGCTGCTCCGGGCAGTGCTGACGTACAAACGTCAAAAAATAGTCGGTGATTACAGACCCACGAAAAGTCTGCTGATGAAAATTGACACGCAGAAATTCACGCACAATTAAATTCATATTTTCAACAGTCAAATTTTCAATGACTTTCACTTTATCGTTGGGACTTGGATATTCTTTACCGGGTATCAACAACCTCAATTTGTCTCTCGACATGGACGATAGCATGAAATAATACATCACCTTGATTTCCAAGTCCGAAAGTTCACCCAAATAATCCGGTACTTTCCCGATTAATTCCTTAGCGTCTTCTAAAACATGTTCTGTAACAATTTCCTGATTGCGCGCATCCTGCTGTTTGAGTTTTCTAATTTGCGCGGCATAATCAACTGCGGGGACTGAGAGGGGATTTTCTGGAATATCTTGATAGTCTTCTATATCCGAAACTACCGGTTCGCCCTGATGTGGTTGTTCTTCTTGCTGCTCTATCTCAAAATAGCCAACTGTAACGCGGTTTCGTTTGATTTGAATATACTTTACGTAATCACCCTTTGCAACAAGGGCGTCAAAATCTGATTTCTCGGCTTCATATTCTTCCAGTTCGACGTTGAAGTTTTCTAAAGTGGCTTGATAATCCTCCTCATCGGCAAAAATTTCAAAGCTGGGTTCTTCTGGGGCTTCCGGGCATAAAACATAATGTACTCCATGATTTATGAAGATCAACCCCTCTTTTTCCAACCAACCGACCAACGATTCTGCTATATTGCTGGTATAGTCCACACGAACATACTGGATATTTTGCTCGTTTGCCAACCTTACCGATTCATTTATAAGATACCCGCTGTTCCTGTCAATCAAGCATGGACGGTTGGTGCATTTTCCCTGCGAATCCGTCGGAAAAATGTTGTAAGTATTGGTATTGTTGGGACAGTTGAGACAAGCGGACGTATCGAAATAATAATTTTCCAGTAACAAGGAATAGGCATTTTCCATACTCCTTTTGAACTCCGTTGTTGAAAGATTGCCCCACCACGAATAACCCTTGCTTCTCAAATGCTCATTAAACACATCATGTTGAATATCTTCGGGATAGGTGGCTATGATCAGCCCTGTGCCGATATTGATTTCTTCTCCGTCAATCATTTCGGCAATTTTGGGGATCAGGTCATTAAGTTTTACCCGATTACGGACGTATGCTTCCGATTTGCCTATTCTCTTGGCAAGGGCGGGATAGTCATATTTTTTTGTTTCGAGTAAAGTAATAAAACCTGCTGCTTCTTCAATCGGCTTGATGTCAATGCGTTGAAGATTTTCCGTAATGGATAACTCCAACGCTTCATCGTCCGACATTTCTCGAACAATAGTGGGAATGGTTTTTAGTCCTGCCAAAACGCATGCCCTGAATCTGCGTTCGCCGCAGACGATTTCATACGTTTTTCCCTTTGGGCGCAGCAGAATGGGCTGCAATACGCCCACTTGAAGGATGCTGTCCGCCAGCTCCCTTAGCTGGTTTTCCGCAAACGTTTTGCGGGGATTAAAACTGCTTGCCGTAATCTTCGACAATGCAACCGATATGACACCTTTGTTGGTATTCATATTCTTTTTTGAATTTAATTTATTGGTATTCATGGTATTAATTTATTAAATTTATTGATTTAAGTTTTGAATATCCCACCCTCTCAGCCATGCTTCCATCAATTCGTTGAACGATGCGTTTCCCGGAATATTTGACTGATGTACCTTTAATGTTTCCATCAAATGGTTGTCCTGCCAGGGCATACGTTTTTTACCATCTATCATGGCGGATTTACCGAGCATCATGGCATTATATATTTGTCCCGTTTTCATCTGTTCTTGGATTTATTATTAAAATACTGCCGCTTCTATATTAACAACTTCGGATTGTTCGCTTTCTAATGGTTTCCCCAATATATAACTAACAGCCGTCTGCGCTTTTGTTGCTGCTCCAAACAAGGTGCTTTTACGATTTTCTTTCAGAAACTTCGCCCACCCGGTCAGGTAAGCAACCGAATTTTCAGTTGTCTGGTCAATGCCGCAATGAGAGCACAAAAAGGTGGCAGCCATTTCAGCAACCAATTCTTCATAGTCGTATGAATTTTTTTTGTAAACGGATTTGTTATCTTCAAACCTGTTCAGTCTACTCGAATGACCTGTGGAATGTGCAAGTTCATGAAAGAACGTGGCATAATATTCTTCTGAATTTTCAAAAGATCTGATGCAGGGAACATTCACCTTGTCGTAAAAAGGAATGTAAAATGCTCCACACTCATTATGGGTGACATGTGGGGGATGAGGCATATTTTTGATGACGCTCTCACATGTTTCTAACGGGTTGTTGTTTGAAATTGAAAAATCTGATGTATACTTCTCTAATTCAAGACCTTCTGTTTGTGAAAGATTGAACACGTTGTAATAGAACGAAACAAAGCGTTTTTCTACTTTTCTCACACCTGTACCATCTTTTACCACGATTTCGTCGGTTACTTTCCAATAAACAACCGGATAAGATTTTGCTCCTTTTTTGACCCTTCCACCAGCATCGAATATTTGTTTGTATGTTCCAAAAAGGGGATAGGAATAGTTTTGTTGGGCACACACAAAGTTGAGAAAAAAGATATTCAACCCTTTATATTCCCTTTGTGAAAAGGCGTTCATGGGTAAAAAACTCTTCCATGTCTTACGCCAAGGCACTGTCCCGTTTTCCAAACCCGCGATCACCATATCGACTATTTTATCTGTCATTTTCATTGTTTTGGATTTTAATAGGTTAAGCAAACATAAAATTATAATCTTCCAGAGTAGTGACCAACCCATCAAAGTCCTCGCACTCGCCTCCAAGCATGTCGGAAATTGCATACACTTCGTGTATGGGGACATCGTACTGATCTGCAAGGTCGGATAAATATTCGTCCCTGTTTTTGAATCCGTTTTCCTGATAAAAATTCATTCCTTTCATGGTATTAATTTTTTTGATTTTTTACTTTAATATCTACATCTCATGTATATACAGTTCAAACAGCATACCAAACTATCAAAAAAACGCCCAAAATAGAAAATAAACAAAAACGTAATATTCTGATTAACAACATATTACGTATATTCTCCCGTAAGTCCTGATACTCCTTTATTGTAGGATTTTATACAGTTGAAGTCTGTTTTTGTTTTGACTTTTGGCTGTAGAGATTCTTATAGTTGAAATTTTGCTCTGACACCCCCTCTGACACTTTTAAGTCTTCGACTGTAAAATATTTTTGATCCCTATGTTCAAAATTACAAAATTTTTTCTATTGTCAGGTCTGATATCTTCGCTTCGTCAATTTTTCCCGTTGGAACATCTTTTATCATGGCTGTGATTTTGGTTTCCAGAATACGCAATTCGCTTTTTAATTCGTTCAATTTATTTTCTTTATCCCATGTTGAACTAACGATTCGCTGACAGGTATGGATAGATTCTTGTTTTTTTAAAATTTTTTTTGTGTGTTCTTCCATCAATTTCGGGATTTTTTCAAGTGCATTTGAGAAATAGCTCAAAATAGTTGACGGCGTGCTGCCGATATTACCATTATTGTAGGTGTAGTAATGATTCCCTTTTACATAAAATTTATTGACAAGCGTTTGGGGTGTCTCTGCCGATTCGGTAAGGATAGTATTCGTTTTGATGCAAACGTCAAAATCGTGATATTTCCCTATTGATACATACTTGCCTTCCGTATTCATTTTTTCTTTCAGTTGTGCAATTTCTTTGGCGAGCGCGTCGTAGAAAAAGTTGGACCGAATTCCGTTAATTTCAAGATTAAAGGGACGGAGGTTATTGTCGCCGGTTGGCGCTGTTTCTTCAAATTTTTTCCAATCTTCGGTCAATTTTTGAAGAATTGATTGTATGTGTGTCAAGTCCTTGGTCTCTGACTGAAGTAATCGCTCGGTACGGTTTTTGGAAACCATGTACGCATTTCGTTCGCTCTCTAATACTGTGATTTGTCGTTCAATCTTGCATTTATTCAGCAGATCCTGATTTCCTGACAGGATAGCAACATATTCGGCATAGTTTAATCCGGCGGATTCATCTAATCCACCTTCGTCGATGGTTCTTACGGACAAGCTGTGTTGACGAATTTGCTGGATGAATACATCTTTATTATGAAGAAGGTTTATTTTGTAATTGTCTATTGTATTGAGTGTTGCGTATATAAAACTATCTACCCTGTTATTGTTGTATTTTTCGGCTACAATATTACCCTTACGACTCCCGCGACCGTTTCGCTGACGCATCTCGCTCGGTTTCCACGGCGTATCCAAATGATGCATGGCAACAATTCTTGTCTGTATGTTGTTGCCTGTTCCAAGCGTACTGGTGGAACCCATCAGCACCCTAATATCGCCCGATAAAATTTTTTCCTTAACTACTTTCTTTTGCTCATGGGTCTTACATTCCTGCATAAAAACAATTTCGTGAAATGGAATCTGATATTCATGATGCAATTTTTCGCGCAGCGCTTGGTAAACCGAAAATTTATCGCGGTCGGAAGGATCATATACGCCTAAATCTGAGAATACAAGTTGTGTTCCTTTCACTGAATCAAACTTTTTGTAATATTCGTAGATTTTTGCCGCACACACTGAAACCTTGCTGGAAGGATGGTCGGGCAATTCAGGATAGATCAGACGCATATCTAATGACATCTTTCTGGAAAGCGAAGTGGCAACAAGCATTTTCCCATCTTTTTTTGTGGGTGGCGCTTTTTCAATCAGGGAATAATTGCCGGTTTTGGCAAATTCTTTTAGCCTTTCAGAATACTCTTCCTGAAAAGGAGTGATTTCCACAGTGATTAATTGTTCGTTTAGTTCCGGTTTTTGGAGACCAATTTCTTTAGAAGTTCTCACATGAGCTATTTCGGCATAAAACATGGAAAGCTCCGGCACTTTGATAAAATGCCTGAACCTTTCGTTTTGAATGAGTTCATTGGTGACGGAAAACTCAAAATCTGTAGTCTTTTTTGCAAAGACGGCAGCCCATGCGTCAAAATTGTTGATACCCATACTCTCTAAAGTACGCGGACGAAGATATTTGAAAATCAGATACAATTCAGTCAAAGAATTGCTGATAGGGGTACCGGATACCAAAGTAGAGCAAAGGTCTCTTTTTTTCTGGTTTTGAATGCATCGAATGGCTGTCAAAAGATTCAATGCTCGCTGCGATCCCTCCGGATTACCTAAACCGGATACACGGTTGTGTCTCGTTGTAAACGTAATATTTTTAAATTGATGACTCTCGTCGATGATGATATGATCGATTCCCGATTCGTTAAAAGCGATAAAATCGTCTTTCTTTTCGTTAATTTTTGATTCGATCGCCAAAAGCTTGGCTGCAAGGTTGTATTTTCGGGCAATCAACCCTTTTTCCATTTGTTTGGAAGCAGGCGTACCAGTCAACTTTTCCAAAGTTCTTAGATTAAGATCCACATCGTCTAATTCTTTTGTAATAATGTCGTGTTGGGTCTGTAAATCCTGGGGGATTTTTGAAAACTGGTCGTGGGTCATGATGATACAGTCCCAGTTGTTATTTTTCAATTTGCCGAAAAATTTTACTCTATTATTTGCTGTGAAGTCAGCTGCCGAAGGATACAGTATCTTGGCGTGTGGATATGCTTTTTGAAAAGTTTCTGCAATATCGCGGGTATTGGCTTTCATACCAATGATGAGCGGTTTATGAGCCAATTTCAATCTTTTCATTTCGTATGCGATCATACACATAATCAATGTTTTTCCTCCTCCCACCTCATGATCCACAATCCCGCCGCCGTTTTGTTTGATCATCCATAATGCGTCAAGTTGTGACTTGTATGGTTTGAAGCCCAGACTCATGCTGTTAAATCCAGGTAGAGTTTGAAAACAACCATCATAATCCGGTTTGACAAAACAATTAAATGTATGGTTGTATAATTCGGTAATATCATTTTGTATATCGGCTTGTTCCGGTTTTTGTAGCCAGCCGGTGAAGCCGTTTCTGATGGCGTCGATTTTGGCGTTGCATAATTGTATGGCTTGGATATCCTTGACGATGATCTCTTTGCCGTCTTCTATGATTTTCTTCGTGATCACGGGACAGGTATTCAGAAAGGCAAACTCTGACAATTGGTATCCGTCAATTTTTTTCCTCCCCGTGTCTACAGAATATTCTGTATGGACAATTGAATTATAGCCTCCGGAAACGGTAAACAAATCAAGGACTTGTGAGTATTGAACAGAAACGTTTGTCCGAAACAGAAATGACAGATACTTTTCGTAGACACGAACTGGCATCCACCTTTCTCCCATGTTAAAATCCAACAGGTGGAACGGTATCGGATCGGGTTTCACCTTTTCAAGCGCCTGAAGCGTTTGTGTGATAAAATAGTTTTTGCCATGGTTGTATCTTCTGATGTCTTCAATCTTGGAAACAACATTACCGGAAAGCAGTTGATCCTTATATTCCCAGTCGTTGGCAACGGGATTAAAAAATATGGACCCGTCCAATATTCTGACGATTTCATCCACTTGTTTTTGGGTTTTTTCGCTCATGAAAGCCATGTCAATTTTCCCGAAAAGGTTCAGAGAGGCAGTCATGGCATCAGATTCTGAAAGTACCTGTGTGGATGGTGAAAAGGCAACCGGTCGTAAAAAAATCTCCGCTTTTTTCAGTTCTCCACTGACCATGCGTACAGCTGTGGATAATTCATGAAAAAACGTATCACATCTGAGTAAATTGTGGTTATCTCTCTTTTCAAACGGACCATATCTGGAAATAAATTGATCCGTTTGGCGGTTCAGTTCTGTTCGCAAATCATAATTCTCCGTTTTTGTGGCTTGTTCGCTTCTATACAATTCAATGAAATGGTCTCTGATTTGGATATAATTTCTGATGGTTTCTTTCTGCTCTGCAGTCAAATCTGAAAAAGGTTGAAAATCGGCTTTGATTTGAGCGGATGATTTCAAAAGGTTGACTAATTGTCCGGGTTGATTTTCTTGTATGACGTAGGTTTTTTCACGGTAAAAATATTTGAAATCCTCAATGAAATTGACGGGATCGGGTATTTTTATCTTGGGAATATGAGCGACAGGGGAAGGTGAAAATATATCGGGTTGGGTGATGGGCGTTTGGTGGGGTATCGGAATGGATAACCTTTTGGAAAAATATGCTTTCAGAATGGGTTTGAGTTTCTCGAACAGCTGATGACCTATATCGGCAATGGTTCCGGAGTGTGTAAATTCAAGCGCAGGTTTTCCGTATTGATTCTTACCTTTGACACAATCGGTATGGATGATATTCTGAAAGGTGTTTTTGAAAAGTCCATTGATATGGTAGTCTTCGATTGGTACGGATTTGATAAAATTGGCTTCTTCTTTGGTGATTTCGCTTTTATAATGATTTTTTCTGAGGATAACCAGATCGGTTGATACCTCTGTGTTGGCTGATTCTTTAAACAAATTTGAAGGCAACCGTATAGCGGTAATCAAGTCCGTTTTGCTCATCATATATTCTCTGAATTGTCGATTGCCGGGCGTATCGAGAAATGCTGATGAGGTGATATAGCAAAGCAAACCATTGTGTTGTAACAGTTCGGTTGTTTTGATAAAAAAGTAATTGTGAATTTGTCGACAGCTGTCTCTCTTGATTTGTTCTTTAGAATTGAGATAAGCGGGATCGAGCGCGTAATAATTTCCAAAGGGAATGTTTGATATGGCTACGTCAAAGTTGTTTTGATAGCGGGCGCCGGTATCTTCTAAAGGTTCTATTTTAACCGATATTTTTGGCTCGGAGTGGTATAACGCCTGTAAAACTCTTCCGGTAAGTAAATCCTTTTCAATAGCCGTGATTTCGGCATTTTTACCAGCAAAAGGTTCAATAAACAATCCTGTTCCGGCAGACGGTTCTATGATTCGTTTGTTTTGAAAAAATCCTCCCGGTTTGTCAGTGGATTCGTCCAAAGCGTCCGTAATGGCATGAATGATTTCTACCGGCGTATAAAAAGAAGAAAGTACGGATGATTTAAGCGAATCCATATAACGCCTGTAATCCGTTTGGTCCTTGCTGAGCGCATGTATGGCAGAATACAGATCGCGGGTCTGCGGGATGAGAGGCTTTTCATATTTTGCCCAACTTTCGGGTTGATCCGGATCTCGCAGGATAAAAGACAGTCCACCGAAACCGGAAAACTTTTTGATTTGCTCTTTTTCAGCAGCCGTTGGCTTTCTATTCTCTTTTTCAAGAAATGAAATAATTTCCAATGACCTGATATTGTCTTTCAGATGCTGTTCCTTTGAAAATGCCATTCTGTGAATTTTTAACGTTCCGAAGTTACAACGCCTGTTTCCAAGTTGCTTTCCAAGTTGTATACCCTAAGAAAATTGATTATTGGCAATTCAATTCGTTCTGAAAGAGTATCATATTCCGGCGAAGAAAGAAATTCATCCGTCAACGGGTATTCATCAAAGATATTTTTTACTGCCAAGTAACAACTCAAAAGAATGGTGGGATGAGCTGATACCCGATAGTTTTTTTCGATAATGTCATCAATCAGTTGACAGGGACAAAAACTAAGGTCTTCAAAAAGAACATGATGCGATGCTTCATGCGCCACAAGTGAATCAACGCCGCTTTGAACCTGCGTTTCATATTCTCTACATGAATCGTCTGCTCTGCTTTTGATGAATGAAAGCAATGCTTCCTGATCGAGCAACATTTCTGGTCGGTTCTCTTCAATATATTGATAAAGTTCTAATTCTGTGGGGGTCATATTGTTAAAGTTTTAATGGTTCAAAAAAGGTTTGAAATATTGATAGAGGGAGAACAAAAATAAGCGTATTTCGGCATTGACCGTTCTAACTTGCTCATGGGCATTTTTTTCGACGATCGAATATACTTCCTTAGAAATATAGAAAGAAATATTGTTCTTTTTACTGGCTTTCATGTTGGAATATCGGGCAATATCCTCTTTGGTCAGTTCAAAACCAAAATAGGACGGATTAGCCAGATATAGGGGCAACAATTCAGCAAAATACCGGCTTTTGTTTTTATATCTGTTGCCCGTGAATTTCATTCTGTACGCTTCGATACCGCCGATCACTTCATCGGGAACGGACAACAACACCCTTATTTTTTCTCCCTCCATTTTTGTACAAATCAAAAACTACATTGAAAGATCAGCTGACGGGGCTTCTTTACCCTTTTTCACTTCCTTTTCAACCTTACTCTCTTTTTTTCCTTTTCCTGTTCGGCTTGATTTTTCTTGGCTCAAACGGGTACGCATCTCTTGATAATCGCGGTCAAAGTTAGCAACATTTTCGACAGTTGCTCTCTTCATTTTTTCTTTGTCTACCCAATAGGTTCCGCAACTGCAGTTCACTTTATAGTTACCTGCTTTAATCGCCATAATGTAACCAAATGCTGCCTGTTCGGTATGTCCGATAAATTCTTTCAGGACAGGGTCGTTTACTTTGATGTGGACGGGATCGCCTTCTTTCAGTTCGATTAGCGCCGTTTTTTCCTCCCTATCGAAACCCACGCCCAAATAAACACGATCTTCTTTATCGGCAGGATTGACCGAATAAACCACATGATCGCTTTTTGTTTCCTTACCTCCGGCTGCATCTTTTTCCTTATCTCTGGGAAAAACGCCTGCCAATACAGAATGTTCTTCGTTGAATGCTTTTGCCTTCAAAAACTCGTCCTTAAAAAGCCTCAAGGTCATGATCGCTTTGGGATTGCTGTCTTTTTCATTTTG
>Ga0099364_10014145_pt1 | contig 10651 bp, 8 predicted proteins | sample TergutTh196P3_FD_73070 | JGI IMG/M metagenome (GOLD analysis project Ga0099364, IMG submission 73070) | Microcerotermes parvus P3 segment gut microbial communities from Pointe-Noire, Republic of the Congo - Th196 P3 | ecosystem: Host-associated > Arthropoda: Insects > Digestive system > Gut ...
ATTATTTTGTTCGTTTATATTATCATTTTTATTAGTTTCTAACTCCATTTGATTATTTATAGTTTTTACAAAAATAGTAAAATTTCATATAAATAAGCACATAAAACTACGTTATGCTGAACTTATTTCAGCATCTCTTTCAACACGGGGGCTTGCCCCCGTGTTTTATGAATGCTTATTATAAAAGAACATTATTTTTTTATTAAAATATTTTCCGTATTTTTGTAATGAAACATTTTTAATGTTTTATAATTCTTTAAATTGTTAATTTAAATTGTTAAACCTTTAACACATTTGCGAAAGTAAATGTGTTTTTTTTAATATTTTCATTATTTTTGTAATGATAAAATTTTGGTTTTATTATTTTTTTCATAAATTTTATTTTTACACACTTGCAATAGTAAGTGTGTTTTTTTATTATATACAATATTCTTTCATCACGGGGATTCATCCTTATGCTTTATGACTGCTTGTTATTCCGAACTTGTTTCGGCATCCCCTAATAATATAAGTAGAGATGCTGAAATAAATTCAGCATAACATCTTTTAGAGTTACCATATTTTCTTAAAAACATATATTTTTGTAGTTCTCAAATTACAATGCGAATAAATAATATAAAAATTCAAAATTTTAGAAATCATTTAGAAAAAGAATTCAGTTTTACTGGCGGAATTAATGTTATTTGGGGCGATAATGGTGTGGGAAAAACAACAATTCTCGAAGCAATTTCTGTGTGCAGTATGTCTAAAAGTTTTGCGACTAATGCTGATGCTATTTTAATAAACGAAAATAAAAATCAATACCATATATCTGCAAACTGCACTAACGATTTAAATTTGCCTTATAAAATTAATATTTCTTTTACTCCAAAACAGCCAAAAGAAATCTCATCAAATGTTGGAAATCGGCTACTTCCAAAAGATATTATTGGTGAAATTCCACTGATTGTTTTATCGCCTGATTATAAAAAAATTACTTCAGGTTCGCCTGAATCACGCAGACAATTCGTTAACAGTTTGTTGTCGCAAGCAAGTAAAAATTATTTAGAAAAATTGTTTGCACTAAGAAAAATACTAAAACAAAGAAACTCATTGTTGTCAAATTTCAAAGGAGTTTTAACCAAAAATAATGAAAATTTGCTTCCTATATTACATCAATGGAGCCAAGCACTAATCAATGTTTCTACGGATTTAATTATACGTAGAAATGAATTTATTGCTGACTTTAATCCTATATTTATTGATGCATATAATATTATTAGCAATTCAAAAGAAAACGTTAGCATTGCATATCAACCTGATACTATCAATGAAAAAATTAACGATAAAAACCAAATTATGGAAATTTTAACACAACGTTCTAATACGATACTAAATGGTGAAATTAAACGTTCTACTACTTTATTCGGCGCTCAAAAAGATGATCTTAAAATTAGTATCAATAACGGAATCGCTAAAGAATATGCATCACAAGGACAACATAAATCATTGTTGTTAGCAATTAAATTTGCCGAATTCCAATATCTATTAGAGAAAAAAAACGAAACACCTATAATTTTATTTGATGATATTTTTTCAGAACTTGATAACATAAGAATAAGAAAAGTATTAGAACTACTATCTCAATGCAATGCCCAAATATTTATTACTATAACAGACCCAACAATAATAAAAAATGCCACCGCCATTCCAACAAATTTAATAGAAATTAAAAATTAAATTTGTTGATAACTTCATAAAAATACAGAGTTTATTTCGGCATCTCCTAATTTTATGCGAGGTGGTGCTGAAACAAATTCGGCAGGACATATAAATAAAAAAAACAGCAAAGCCGAAGCCCTGCTGTTAAAGTATATAAATTCAATTTATGGTTAATTTATGTATTACAAAAATACACTTTTTATAAATAAAAAAAACAGCAGAACCGACGCCCTGCTGTTAAAGTAATTTATTTTAAGGGAATAAATACAAACTATATTTAATCTATTACAAAAATACTTTTTTTTTCAAAAAAAAAACAAAATAATTTATTTTTACAAATACTTTTTTACTCCTTCTATTAAATCATTTTGCTCTATTGCAACGACACCCGGCTTCTCGCAAACAATTCCTGCTCCAACATTAGCAACCATAGATGCTTCCGCAAATGACATACCCGATACATACATAGCAGTAAGAGTAGCAATAGTTGTATCTCCTGCACCCGAAACATCAGCAACCTTCCTTGCAATAGTCGAAATTTCAGTAATCCCGTCCTTTTCAAATAAAATCATCCCGTCTGCACCGAGAGTAATCAATACATTTGATATATTATATTCCTTCATTATAGTATTGCCTGCTGCGATAATACTTTCTTTACTATTTAATTTAATTTTCAGCCCTGCTTCTGTTTCTTTTTTATTCGGTTTGAACAAAGTAACGCCGCTGTAATTTGAAAAATTATTAAACTTCGGGTCAACAAAAGTAGGAATATTATTTGCTTTTGCAAACAAAATAATTCTATTTATTAGTTGTTTGGTTATTGTGCCTTTATCATAATCTTCAAAAATAATAGCATCTAATTGCTCCGCCGATTGCAACTTTTTAATAATAAAATCTTCTGCTATTTTAGTAATACTATCTGTTATCTCGCTGTCCATTCTAACAATTTGCTGCCCATTCCCTATAATTCTTGACTTTATTGTAGTAATTCTATTAGCATCTTTATACAAACCGTCAGGGTTCAAATCTTTTTCTTTACATAGTTCTATAAACCTTTCAGCATTAATATCATCACCTAATAAGCCAAATAAAATAGAATTACAACCCAACGACTTAAGATTTTGTGCTACATTTGCAGCACCGCCTAAATGAAATGATTCGGCAGTAATATCTACCACAGGAACGGGTGCTTCAGGTGAAATCCTCATTACATTTCCTATAAAGTATTGGTCAAGCATAACATCGCCGATAACAGCAATTGTTTTATTTGAAGCATTTTGCAGGTAATTTTTTAATTTATTTTTTAATGTTCTGTCCATTATAGCATATTTTTTAATTGCAAATATAAGAAAAAATAGTTATTTATTAATGCGAGGGGATAATTCAGCATCTGCATAAAATATGCAATTATACCACCCCTACCCCTCCACAGGAGGGGAACAGTTCCCCTCCGAGGAGGGGTGGCATTTGCGAAGGCAAATGACGGGGTGGTAAATTGTTTTTTTAATTATATAATCGTTTATCCAATTTATAAATCGGATAAGCAATTTATAAACAAAATTGTCATTTTGTCAATCGGATAAGCAATTTATAAATCGGAAAAGCAATTATATAATTGAAAAAGCAATTTATATAATTGGTTTTTGGCTAATAAAACGCAATTTCCAATTATATAATTGGAAAAGCAATTATATAATTGGTTTTCCGATTATATAATTGGTTTTTTGGTATATAAATCGCTTAAACAACAGATAAATTGGGGATTCTCTAAATAAATTGCTAAAACGTTACTAATAATTGGAAAAAGGGTTGTGACAAAATGTCCACTTTTGCTCGGGAGTAAAATTAGTTAGCATATTGCTAAATCCGAGCAAAAATTAGTAAAATTATGTAAAAATTGAGTAAAAGTTAGTAAAATTATGTAAAAGATGAGTAAAAATTGTTAGCAATAATTAGCATCGGATAAGCGATATGTAAATCTGCTTTTTATAAATTATGGCATTTTTCAAACTATATTGGCGATGTTTTTCTAAATAATAACTATTTTTGCAATCTGTTTTTAATTATTGCTATGAAATCTTGGAAAGCAAAATCATTATTATTATTCGGCACAGCGATTTGGGGTGGCACTTTTTTATTTACACAAATAGGAATACAATTCTGTTCGCCGTCATTATATCTGTTATTCCGCTTCATAATTGCAATACTTTTATGCTTAATATTTTTCGGCAAGCACATATTCAAAATAGATAAAAAAACAGTTAAACAAGGCGTAATATTAGGATTATTTTGGACGATAGGTTTCTTATTACAGACGTTCGGATTAAAATATACAACGATAGGAAATGCAGCATTTATTACGAGTTTGACGGTTGGGCTAACGCCTTTTATGTATTGGTTCGTGACCAGAGAAAAAGTTAAAGTATATTCAAAATTTGCAGCAATAATAGGTTTTATCGGTGTATATGTCATTGCTAATCCTTCAGTAAATAGTTTTAATATAGGTGATTTATTAACATTTTTCTCTACTTTTATGTGGGCGGGATATATATCATTTTTGCACGTTTTTACGAAAAATGAAGAAGGAATAGCCAAAAGTGCAAAACTAACCACCTATCAATTCGTAACAGGGCTACCAATAATAGTTATATACATTTTAATTTTTGAGCCCGTTTTATATGTAAATATAACAAATGAACTAATTTACTCTTTATTATTTAACGCAGTAATAGCATCATTTGTTGTTTCGTTCATTCAAATAGCAGTTCAGCGATATACAACGCCAATTAGTGCTGTATTGATATTTGCTTTGGAGCCGGTTTTTGCAAGTATAATATCATTTTTCGCAATAGGGGAATTATTAAGTTTTCGTGGTTATATCGGCGCGGGAATAATGTTATTTGCGATATTTATCAACGACACCGCCATATATGTTATAAATTATTTTAAGAAGTTGCTGAAAGTATAAATGTTATCTTATACAAAAAAGTTATTTTTGTATAAGTGTTAAAATTAAAGAAAAACATATTTTATCCGATAATAATATTGTATGACTATATCAACTATTAATAATTATTCAGCATTAAGTCAAGCAGATTGGTTTGACAGATTTGGGTTCTCGGTAAGGCAAACTGCTAATATGCCTGAAGTAGAACCTATATCTGCTATTAATCGCTCAATAATTGATGTAAATGATATTAATTATGATAATGTGAAGGAATATAAAAATAAAGTTTTTAGCAATGATGATAAAAATACTGAATCCAAAATAGAAAACAAAGATACAAATAAAAAAGAAGATATAAAGCCCAATGGTGAAGCACTTACAGAAGAAGAAAAAGAAACTGTTAAAAAATTAGAAGCAATAGATAATGAAGTTAGATTGCACGAACAAGCACATCTTTCCGCAGCAGGTGGTTTAGCAGTATCAGGAGCATCATATACATATCAGCAAGGACCAAATGGCAAAAAATATGCTGTCGGCGGCGAAGTTAGTATTGATACATCAAAAGAAAATACTCCTGAAAAAACAATTTCTAAAATGGAACGAGTAATTGCTGCCGCTATGGCACCTGCTAAACCATCAGGACAAGATTATTCTGTCGCATCTTCTGCAAGAAAAACAATTAACAATATGAAATCAGAAATAGCACAAAACAATTATAATGAACAAAAAGAAAATAATCCCACAAATAGCACTAACAACAATGTTTCCAATAAAAACATTAAACCAAAAGATGCTACTTCAAACAGTTTTAATAACTCCATCAATAATAAATTAGATACATATATTAAATCTAATTCTAATTTTTATTCTTCCAATGAAAAAGGATTTTATGCTAATTTTGTAGCATAAGTTATATTAAACAAAGGTAAATCTAACACTGCGATAATTTTTTTAGCACTTATATAAAGTAAAAAAGCAGTTATTTGTAATTAGAAGCAATTTATTAAAAAAAAAACTTATTTTTGTATTTTAATTATTAACAAAAAGGTTTTATATATGAAAAAACTAATAAATACTCTCTTATTTTTAATATCTGTTCCTAATTTATTATTTGCTCAAACATTTTCAGGTGGAACAGGAACAGAAGCCGACCCGTATCTTATATCTAATATAGCAGACATAGAAGAACTAACTAATTTAGTAAATGTTGGATATGCTCCAGGTTCAGGTAATTGGAGCAATGGTAAGTATTTTAGAGTCACACAGGATATTACAGATGGTGTAAAGATCCCCATCGGGAGAGTAATTTTTTCATCTAACTTAAATGGAGATTTTTCAGGTTATTTTGATGGCGGTAATCATAAAATTACATTGGAAATTGAAATTAATACTGGACTTATACTTGGTGGATTATTTGGTAGAACACGAGATGCTACAATTATTAATACAATAGTAGACGGGTATGTTCGTTGTAATTCTCTGGTTGGTGAACATATGGCTGGAGTTGTAGGTCATTCAATTGATTGTTTAATAAAAAACTGTATTAATTATGCTAATATAACTATTATTGGGGCTACAGGAGCTGCTGGAATAGTTGGACGAGCAAGCGATGTTACTATTGAGGACTGTATAAATGCTGGAACAATAGAAGTATATGGTGTTGGAAATATTTATTCTCCAGCAAGTGTATCTGGAATTGTAGACATGTTAAATCTTGGTAGTTTTAAGAGTACCATAAAAAATTGTTTAAATATTGGAGATATTTTAAATAAAGTTTCCATAAAATCATATTGTCGGACTAGTGGAATAGTAGCATATGCTGTAAATGCAGATATTATAAATTGCATTAACTCAGGTTTTATATACGCCGAAGTAGGAAATGAACCTCAATCTGGAGTAGGAGGTATATTAGGAAGTGTATATAGTGGTGCTACTCTAAATGCAACTATATCAAACTGCATTAACACAGGAGTAATAGAAGGAAATGCAAATGTAGGTGCTATAGCAGGAAGTATAATATCAGATGGTAATATTACCATCACCAACTGCCATTATGATAAGCAATTTTGTGTTTATAAAGGCGTAAATGGTGTAGATGTTCCGGGCGTTTCTGGTCATATAACAAGAAACATGGTTGGTAGGAAGTTAGCCAATTTACTTGGCGACACCGACTGGACATATGTAGAAGGAGCAACTTTAATAGAATGTCTTTATCCACAACTAAAAGTATTTAGCGAAAGCCCCGATAAAAGAAGAGCCGATGCAAGCAAAGTAGGTGCCACGCCAATATTTTTATATGATGGGATAAAAGATTAACCTGCCTTATGAACTTGTTTCAGCATCTATATAAAATAAGATGATGCCGAACTTATTTCTGAATGACAACGTTGTTATACAAAAAAAAGTTATATTTGCACTCCGTTAATTTTATTAAACTATGCTAATAGATAAAATAAAATCTTTTGCAAATGATACACTAACATATGGAGTGTTCAATATGCTTGGACGCTTCTTTACGTTTTTATTAACTCCGCTTTATTCTAATTATTTAACTCCCGCAGAGAATGGTGTGATGACTTATATGTTGTCCTTAATTGTTTTAGTCCAAATAATTTATTGTTTTGGTATGTCAGCAGGTTTTTTCCGTTTTTTTAAGCACAATGAATATTCTACAATATATGATAGTTCTACATATAGCAAAAAAATTTTTTCTTTATATTGTTTTACTGTTCTGACTATAAGTAGTATTAGCACTATCTTACTAATAATCTTTTCTGTTCCTATATCTAATTCACTAATCGGTGCCGAGTTTCCTAATGCCGTATATATATTTCAAATTATAATTTTTATTCCATTCCTTGATCAAATAAATGTAATTTCATTAGATAAATTACGAATAGAACATAAAGTTAAAAAGTTTATTATAGTAAGATTATTGAATATTGCATTATCTTTTGTAATCACTTTATATTTTTTAACCAGCACTGAATTAGGTATTCTAGGACCATTTTTAAGTAATTTAATAGCAAATATTGTTTTATTCCTTTATTTATTACCTACTATAATTAAAAATATAAATTTTCATATAGATTTTAAATTATTTAAAGAAATGTTGGTATTTAGTTTGCCAACTTTACCTTCAAGTTTTTCTGCGATAGCACTTCAAGTTGCGGATAGACCAATTATGAAACTTTTTGTGAGCAATTCAGAAATAGGTTTATATCAAATAAACGCCAAACTTGCTGTTCCGATGTTAATATTTGTTACTATGTTTTCATATGCTTGGACTCCATTTTATATTTCACATTTCAAAGATTCAGATGCAAAACCACTATTTAGCCGCATATTAACTTATTATACTTTTGTTAGTTCTATAATAGTTTTATGTATTGTATTTTTTATGGATTATTTAGTTCGTATTCCTTTGTGGGACGGAAAAACTTTTATACATAGTGATTATTGGAGTGCTTTATTTATTCCTGGAATTATAGCAATAGGATATTTAATAAATGGAATATCAATTAATTTTGCTGCTGTTTTTCATATAGAGAAAAAGACAAAATACCTTCCTTTTGCTATGGGAACAGGAGCAATAATAAGTATTATATTAAATTTTATATTACTTCCTATTATTGGAATACTTGGTGCTGCTATATCTTTATTGGTCGGATATACGATAGAATTAGTAATTATGAAAGCATTACAATCAAAAGTGAATTATAAAATAAATTATGAGTGGAAACGAATATTTATTGTAGTTATAAGTAGTGTAATAATATATTTGCTTGGCAGTTATTTATCTGCACCATTTGATTTAACAATAGCATTTATAATAAAAATAGGTATTATGTCTTTATACATAGTATTATTAAAATTATTTGGCTTCTTCACAACAGGCGAAATAGCACAAATAAAAAAAGTATTTAGTAAGAAAAAAAATAGTATTTAACACGGGGGCTTGCCCCCGTGAACCCAAAAAATACAAACCCGCAAGGTTTTGTATAAAATGGGGAAGAAATCAAACAAATATATGATTTAGATTAAATATATATCCAACAATTACAAAAATACACCTTTTTTTGTAAGTAATTAATAAAAAAAAATCTTATTTTTGTAATTCTTAAATGGTTTATATTAAAAAAAAACGTATTTTTGTAATTCTTAAATGGTTTATATTAAAAAACTATAAAATATCGCGGGGTGGAGCAATTGGTAGCTCGTCGGGCTCATAACCCGAAGGTTGTAGGTTCAAGTCCTGCCTCCGCTACTAAAAAGGTCTGTATTAACAGACCTTTTTTTAATGACAAAATATTTATAAAATTAATGTAAGCGATTTTATTTTTATTTTTTTTTCTAAATGTTCTGAAAAAAACATTTCAAAATTATTTATAAATTCTATATATTTTTCTTTACATATTTCGCATTGCAAATTATTTTCTGCTATTAATTTATTTATTTTTGCTCCATAATTATCTTGATTGATTAGAACAGAAAAACCCATATTAGCACTTAAATATACTAAAAATTGTATTCCTATTCCGAATACTCGTTCTGTGTGTTCATTGATTTTATAAAGAAATACAACTAATTTTTTATATAAATCGGTAGAGTTTTCTAAGCAACTTTCATTTTGCGTTTTTAAAACAAATTCTGCAATAATCAACCCTGTAAGCAATGAATTTGTATCTTTATGTATTTTATTGAGTGGCATTAATAACTCGCTTGTTTTTAGCAAATGTAAATCGGTAGATGTTTTTTTATAGAACGAAATACGTATTATAGATAGAGGTTCTAAACATCCGCCGAACTTACTTTTTATAGAATATGCACCTTTAGCAATAACAGATATTTTTCCAAATTCTTTGGTAAATAAATCTACTATTTTGCTTGATTCACTATATTTACGGGTTTGAAGCACTACGGCATCTGTTTCTACTATCATTTTTTAAGACAATAATGTAATTTTTTTTATTTATTAAACATACTAAATTTACAATAATAACTATCTATTTCATCATAATAAATGCTGTCATTCGTCCTGATTTATCGCTGTCGCGTCTAAATGAATGATACATATTATTAGATATTGTGCAAACAGAAGATATTTCTATTTTTTCTCTTGCAACTCCGACATCTAATAATTGCTCTATTATTACACTTTTCAAATCTAATAAATACTTATTGTTAGCAAGTTGTTTTAAATTATTTGGAAAATGCTTTGCTACATCAAAATCCACCTCGTAATGTTCTCTGCCTGCACAAGGAGTAATGTATATCAATAAATCAGACGGATGAGTAGAATATATTTCTTGCATTTTATCAATACCAACTCTGACTATATTAAGTTTAGTTCCTTGCCAACCCGAATGAAACGCACCAATAACATTATTTTTTGTATCATAGCATAAAATACCGCCACAATCAGCAAGATTTATACAGAGAACAATATTTTTCACATTAGTTAGCATACCATCTGATTCAAGTATTGGATGATTTGCATTTCTTATTATTTGTATGTTAGTTGTGTGTATTTGCTGCTGAAACACGAGATTTTCTGCACTAACTCCGATATTATTTGCAAGAATACTTTTATTTTTATTTACCTCTTCATCTGTAAATACATCAGTTTTATATGCAGAAAAGCCATATTTGCCAAGTTGAAAATTAGCAAGCGTCACGCCTGAACTAATAAGAGAAGGAAGAAATATAGTCGGTCTAAGAATATTTATTTTTTGCATTGAATTTTGCCTTAATTAGTAGTATCTTTATGCAAAAATAATAATATTTATAGTAAGTATTCGGTATTTAGGAATAAAATTAATAAAAAACCTTATTTTTGTAAAAAAATTATGGCAGATTTCACAAACACCTTATATTATGGTGATAATTTAGATATATTGAAAAAAATGTCTGTTGATAAAGATTTTTTATTGCAGACAGGTGGCGGTATTGATTTGATTTATATTGACCCTCCATTTAATTCTAACAGGAAATATAATATGC
>Ga0099364_10014146_pt1 | contig 10651 bp, 6 predicted proteins | sample TergutTh196P3_FD_73070 | JGI IMG/M metagenome (GOLD analysis project Ga0099364, IMG submission 73070) | Microcerotermes parvus P3 segment gut microbial communities from Pointe-Noire, Republic of the Congo - Th196 P3 | ecosystem: Host-associated > Arthropoda: Insects > Digestive system > Gut ...
CAGAGTTACCTAAATTGTGAAATAGACTCCGCCTGACACGGATTTTGTTTTGCCTATCTTGACAATTTTGCCACAAAAACATGTGGGGTACAACGAGGCGTTAGCCCCCCGTTGGGTTGCGAAGCGTGTTGGTTTACCATCGGGGGGCTAACGCCCCCGCTCGCTTATGTCATGAATCTTTTTTTAACGCAAAGTGCGCAAAGGATACGCAAGGAACGCAAAGGATTTTTTGTATTATTAGAGGTTCCCACAAAGAACATTCATCGGCGTGAGGCAGTATAACTACCCATTCGCTTTTGCAAAGTCCCTCATGAAATCGCAGAGGGCGACGACTCCGTCTCTCGGCATCGCATTGTAAATCGAAGCACGAAGTCCGCCAACGCTGCGGTGACCCGCTAACGTGATCAGCCCCGCAGACTTCGCCTCACCCTCGAACTTCTTGTCCAAATCCTCCGACGGCAAACGAAACGGCACATTCATCAACGACCGATACGCCTTCTCGGCATGCCCCGTATAATAACCGCCGGAATTGTCGATGGCAGAATACAACAATCCCGCCTTCTCCTTGTTGAAAGCATAAACCCTGTCGAGTCCGCCCATGTCGTTTTGCAGCCACTCCGTGACAAGTTTGACCATGTAAATCGCAAAGCACGGCGGCGTGTTGAGCATCGACTTCTGCTCCGCAATCTTCTTGTAGTGGAGCAACGACGGTAAGTTACTCGGACAGCGTTCAAGCAAATCGTCCCGAATGATCACCACCGTTACGCCGGCAGGTCCCGCATTCTTTTGAGCACAAGCATAGTACACACCGAATTTGTTGATGTCCACCGGCTTACTGAAAATATCGGAGGACGCATCGCAGACCAGCGGGACATCGCCGGTGTCGGGATACTCGGGGTACTGTACGCCTTCAATCGTTTCGTTGGAACAGATATAAGCGTACGCGGCGTCTGCATTGAATTTCAGTTCTGCGGCGGTCGGCTTGCGCTTGTAGGAGACCTCTTTGCCGTCCCAAAGGGTGTTGACTTTGCCGACGATTTTCGCTTCGGAGTCCGCTTTCTTCGACCAGGAGCCGGTGACGATGTAGTCCGCCGACTTATCGCCGAGCAGGTTCATCGGAATCATTCCGAATTGCAGCAGCGCTCCGCCTTGCAGGAAGAGTATCTTATAGTTATCGGGCACGGAGAGCAGGGAGCGGACATTGGCTTCTGCTGCGTCGAGGATGGCTTCGAAGGTTTTGGAGCGATGGGAGATTTCCATGACGGAGGCTCCTACGCCGGGCAGGCAGAGAAATTCCTCTTGTGCTTTTTTGAGTACAGGCAGGGGCAGCACGGCGGGTCCCGCCGAAAAGTTATAAGCGCGTTGTTCGGACATTATTGGTGAGAGGTTAGGTGTTAGTTCTCTCGTATCGCGAGAGGGTTAGCATTTATTTTACATTTCCGTCGGCGGGAATGCAAGAAGACTCATTCAAAAAATTGGTCTGGACTCGTTAGGCGAAAAACGTTAGACTCCGCCGTGGGCGAGGGGCGCTGTCCCCGGATAACACACTCGCAACAATGAACCGTCTCGCTTTATTTTTTTTCTTCGCCGCTCTGTTTGTACACGGCAACAGTCCGTTTTGCGGTGCGCAGAATTCCGCTCCGACTCCGCAACAGACACACTCCGGAAACAACATACGTAATCCTAACGTTCAAGATACTTCCTATCACCGTCCGCCCATTGAGACAGCGGTTATCGAAGGCGTGTCGCCCGGGAAAACGACTCTGGAGCAACTTAACCGGCTTTGGGGAGATCCAAAATTGGAAACCATCGACGGCGACATCATCGTCCGTCTCTACTCAATGGAGCCGCTCAACCATATCGAAGTTACTCTGCAAAACGATCTTGTCAGTTCCATCGTCATCATCCTTGAAACGCCGTTTCCCGAAGAAGATGTGCGCGGCTCGTTGCAATCGGAATTACTGCGTTCAAAACCGGTACTGATTCCCGACGAAACAGGCGGACTCATCGGTGAAATCTTTCCCGAAAAAGGCGTGATGTTCATCTTCGTTCCTCAACGTTCAGGTCGTGAGAGAACGGGTAGGGAACTCCTGGTGGAACGCATTGCGATCACTCCTGTTGCTGCCGAACCCTTTGTTCAGCGCGCCGAGGCGGTACTGTACGATCAGCCTACGGAAGCCCGGCGTGATTTGATAGAAACAATTAAACTTGATCCCGGCTATGCCCGAGCATACTGGTTGCTCGCTCAGATTGATTTATGGGAAGGACACGTCGAGTCCGCAATCCTCTATGTCGAAAAATCTATCCAACTGGACGACCAGCGCCCTGCGTACCATCTGACTTTCGCTCAGGCATTGATTCAGATGAATCGTATCGAAGAGGCAAAACAGTATATTCAAGAGACGATTCTCATTTGCGACCGCTTCCCGCACGAAAAGGCAAAAGCCTTGACGATGCTCGGAGAATTGTTCCGCATAAGCCGGAATCCAGACCATCAACTTGCGTACGATTGTCATAGGGAGGCTATCAATTTAGCAACCACTCTGCTCTCTCACAGCAATCCGACTATCAGTTTGACGGCAAAGGACGTTTTGTTTGAAGCTCATCTGGCAGCGGCAAAAGCGGTTGCCTGGGGACATTGGAATGAAGGAAAGGATAAAGCCATCAAAATGTGGATAGAGCAGGCGAAAGTTCTGGCGCGTGATCCGGCACTTTTGGCAGCACGGAGGTATTCCCGGGAATATCAGTTCAAAATCGCCGCATGTTCACTGACGACGCTGGTGGCGATGCCGGAAAATATAAACATTGACATTTATATCGAGGATGTCATCGACGCCGGTAATACTTTGGTAAAGTCCACATATGATCCGATTCTTAAAGCAAAGTATTTTTGGGACACCGGCATTTCACTGTACGATGCGGTGCAGATTTTTCAACTTCGCCAACAGTTTTCCTCGGCACTTAGATATGGTGAGCTGGCAGCCAAATATATGGAAGAAGGATTGAAAGACAGAAACAACGAAACGGACTGGTATCTGCTGGGACGCTTGTATTACCGGCTTGGTTTGATTCACGCACTGGGTAATCAAAATCATCGGGCGGCAATAGAAAGTTATGATAAGGCGAAACGTATACTTGATGTGCTGCTTCCGAGGATAGACGCAGGCGCTTGGGGGGCTTTCGGCGAGATGCTTGTCAGTATGGGAGTTTCGTATTGGGCAACAGGAAAGCAGGAAGAGGCAATTAAACTAACGGAACGAGGCGTTCAGCAGTTGGAGCGGGGATTACGTGCCAAAATGTTTGAGGCATCACTCTTAGAAGCTCCCTATAAAAACCTGGCGAAAATGTACCATGACATCGGCAACCAAGAGGAATCCATCAAATATATGAGACTGGCGACGTCCGTCGGCGGGGAAAAAAACATCAGGTAATGTTATGTTGATGCGGCAGCCATACTGCACTGCGAAATTACAGCCCTGGCGGGTGAATGTTTTGTTCAAAACAAGCAGAGCCGCAATCGTAAGATTGCGCAAGAGTTGCGCAATCTTACGATTGCGGCTCTGTGAACGTTTTTCTAACATTCATATAGCGTGTATTTTTCACCCGCCAGGGCTGTAACATCACAAAATGCTCTGCGACACCCTAACAGCTTCTTGAATAAAAGGATCGTCCAAATCGCTCGTAACAGGACGCGGTAACGGCAAAAAACCATCCAACGGGCGCGCTAACACCGTCCGATTCTCCTCCTCAATAAAAATGTGAGGAGTTACACCAACACCACTGTAAGACCAACCCTGAGGAGAATAAAACTTCTCCGTTGTCAACTTAATACCAGAACGAGCATTGCGAGCCGAACCCGTCGGAACAGGAATCACCTTCTGAATCGTTCCCTTGCCATAAGTCCGTCTGCCAATAAGATAGCCACGCTCATGATCACGAATCGCACCAGCAACAATCTCCGAAGCACTCGCACTCTCTTCGTCAATCAAAAGAATCAACGGTACCTTCCAAGTCTCACCACTCGCCATACAAGGAGCATCCAATGAGCGGTCACGCCCCTGTGTGCGGACAATCGGTCCCCGCTCGATGAACATATTGGCAACATCGACCCCCATTGTGAACAATCCGCCGGGATTGCGGCGCAGATCGAGAATCAAACATTTCATTCCTTGCTGGTCAAGACTCCGCAACGCACGAGTCAATTCCTGCCGAGTCTTCGATTGGAAGTTCGTCAACTTAATATATCCGAGTTTTTCGTCAATCATTTTGACATCCTCGACGCTCGGCACCTCGATTTGCCGACGTGTAATCGACACCTCCCGTTGCTGCTGTCCGAGTCCCTGAGAAAGAATCGTGAGACGAGCCGTCGTCCCCTCCGCACCTTGCAACAGATCTGCAGCACCATCGGTATCACGACCACGCGTAGAAGTTCCATCGACCGCTAAAATCCGGTCGTTGGCTTTGAGACCGCCTTCCGCCGCCGGACTGCCCGGGATCACACGAACAATCAGTAAAGACTCCCTATCTGAACGCAATTCCACACCCAAACCGACGAGATTGCCATATATCGCCGAAAGTTGGTCTTTCAACTGATTCGGCGTAAGATACGTACTGTTAGGGTCAAGCGAATTGACCACTCCGCACGTAAACTCCATAATCGCAACGGCTGGATTGAGTCCGAGTTGTTTTTGTGCTCCCTCTGCAATGTGGAGCATTCCGTTTTTCATGTCTTCCCTGTTCCGAATCGTCCAGCCGTTGACGGTCGTTTGTACTGCCGCCAGATAAGCGTTCAGTTGTTCCGGCGTAACATTCAGATTGACCTTTGCCCGAAAGTTTGCATCCGTCAGGGCAATACAGTAACTCTGAATACCGTGCCGGAACAGGGGTTCCCAGCGCAGCGGTTCGGCATAACCTTCTTGCATTTGGGTGATCGCTTCTTCATAAAAGTTCAGGGTTTCCACGGGGGTGAGGGTCCGAACGAGCGACAGATAACTGGAGTCGTGGAATCGTCGTCCGACATCGCAGTGGAATCGGGCGACGAGATAGTGTTCCATTAAGACGGCGTCGTTTCGATGGGCGCGTAGTGCCGATTCGTAATGGACGAGTGCTTCTGTCCAACGTGCTTCGGCTTCGAGTGCTTTTCCTTCTCGGATGAGGTGTTCGATTTCTTCCGGTTTGACTGTCGGCAGAGCGGCGGTTTGCTCCAATCGGCGCAGTGGTTGCAACTGTTGCGGAACCGTCAGGGGTTGGTCTAGCGTTGTACGTCCTGCCGGCGTCAGTTGCAGCGTAGAAGGATCGAGGGGGATGGTTTGCGGAATGAAAAGCGTGGTGCTTGCCGGTGTGCTGGCTTGATTTTGCACATCTTGTCCGAGAGTGGTCGCCGCTGCACAAAGGAGAGACAACGTTCCGCAACATATCAACGTGCAAAGCGTTTTTTTGCTGTGTTTGTTCAGGAACCGTTTTTTTGGGGCGGCGGCACTCATGGGCATAGGGTGCACGGTTCGCCTGTCTGGGGGGATGGAGACAGGACGAACCGTGCTTTCTTGGGGGAAAGGTCAGGTTTCGTTTCAAAAGTTTGAAAGTCTGACATCCCTGCCATTGCGGCGAGTCTCCTTTTGGAGTTTGCCTTCGCATCCGTCGTACCATCTGCCATTTCGGCTAGGGACATTATACACCACAAAGTTACGAAAGCAAATTTGCCGTCAAAAAACTTTGAGAAAATCAAACTTCTATCTGTAATACGTTCCGAATGTCCGATTATTGGGAATAATCCAGAGAAAAAATGAAAAAAAGAGGAAAATTTTTTATACAGTGTCCGCAAAAAGGATTTCAGAAGGGTGTGTAAAAAATTTGTGGGTATTTTCAGCATTGCGCAAGCGAGTGGGCAAGTGCGCACGCGAGCGGGCAAGTGAGAAAGCGAGCGGGGGGCGTTAGCCCCCCGATGGAGAACCAACACGCTTCGTCCCCCAACGGGGGGCTAACGCCCCCCGCTCGCTGCGGCGCTAGACTGTTGAATCACAAAACGTCCGCAACACCGGCACCATAATCAATGTTACGGCATCCGGTGTTACGGACGTTTCGACAGACTTGTTCGGAAACAGGCATTTCGGTGTAAGCCGGAATCCAGACTAGCGGTTTGCAACCTTTCTCTTTAGATTCCGGCTTGTGCCGGAGTGACGATTTTTGATTGTTTCCGAACAAGTTTAGTGATGGAAGCACCGATTTAGGCGCAAGGCTTCTTGGCGGCGCATTTCTTACACGCTTTCTTTGTGCCTTTCTTGGTTGCCTTCTTGACGGCTTTCTTGGCTGCTTTCTTTACAGTTTTCTTCGCAGCTTTCTTCACTGTTTTCTTAGCGGCCTTCTTGGCGGCTTTCTTCGTTGCTTTTTTCGGCATAGCAATTCTCCTGGAAATGGAGGGTTAAGAACGAAACACAAGCAAGGGTATTTCGTTCCGTAATGGTGAGGCTCCGATCACAATGATCGGATACAACCTCGATTCGTTTTTCTCCTCTAAAAAATGCGCAGAGAGTTCGGTAAAGTTCATCTCGCAAAGAGAACAGTCTTGAGTTTGTGAACAGAAAACCATCATTTTGTAAGAAGTCGACAACTTTGGCGATTCCCTTCGATTGTTTCACAGGAGGTTAAACTTACCATCATGCGGCTTGTTGATGAACAAGCCTTGTGTGTCTGCTTCATTGTACCAAGTTATCTTCGTTTGACTAATGAACATTGTTCAACAATGATCATCTTTTATCATCAAACGTGCATCATCAATCGAATGATCATTGCAAACATGAATCAAATCACACTTCATCAACTGCGTATCATACACAATTTTTTGAATCTTGCAAGAGGAGTCAATAGATATTTTGAAAAATTTTTAATTTTTTTTATTATGGAACATCATTCATATGAATGCAACGTGAAAAAAATTGCATCTTACGATTGCGTTTCAGTGAATCCATTCCGGCTTTTGTTCAACGTTAACAAAGAGCGCAGCGCAATGACGGAATGGTGTCAAAGATTTTGTGGATTCTTTTTCCAGCGAGCGGGAGGCGTTAGCCCTCCGTTGGGTTGCAGGAAGTGTGTTGGTTTTCCATCGGGGGGATAACGCCCCCCGCTCGCTTATGTTGTGAGTCCACATAAACTTTGACACACCCCAATGACGGGGGGACTGTCTAACGGGTCTATCATTTTCCGGCGGAAGCCTTAACGTCCGCCCATACGGTCCGGTCGTCCATCAAGCACCGTAAAACCTGACGCCGGAATAATGTGATGATAAATAAACGCCTGTTCATGACTGTCTCCCGCCAGTACCGTCGTTACAATTTCACGGTCGTCCAGCTTTCCCGTTGCGATAAACTCCAACGGCTCTGGAGGTCCCGCAAACTGATTCGTCGCCGCTAGAGTCGTTGCAACTCGGTCGCCGTCCGCCGGAATGACCGCATTGGGCAAACGGAAAGGCGCCCCCTCCGGCAGTGTGATTGTAATCGCTCCCTCAAATCCGTCGTACCGAACAGCCCGAAACGATAGCGGACGTGTACCGCCAAGAAGGGCAACCGCCGAAGGAACACTATACACCGCAAAACCCGGCTGCGGCGGAGAAAGACGAAGACGATAAGCATACTCCGCCCCGCCCCGCTGACCCGTGTTGTAAAGACGAACAGTATAAGTCCCATCGACAGGAAGAGTTACCAATAGATAGGGATCGGCATGATGCGTCGCCAAACCGATATTGGGGCCCGTCGAGTCCGCTCGATCATCATTTTGAGCAAGCAACGTTCCGTCGGGAGCGATCAATTCCAACATCGCATCGAGCGGTGAGTCCAGCGACCGGGCTGCAACATCGGCGACGATGGTTTCTCCTTTGCGACCCGTAAATTGGAATGTATCAACGCCGGTCGGAGACATAATACGGCTGTTGATAATGACCGGAAGTGTAACCGCCGTCGGAGTTTCCGACGTCTCCGCTGCCGACTCCGTTATTGTAATTTCCGGCAATGAATCTACTGCATAGCGGATAGGTCGCAACAGCGGTTGTCCATTGATTTCATGAATCACACGGACGGCGTCACCGGGCGATGTGTCGAATTGCACGGCGTTTGCCGGTAGATTCCACCCCTGAATATTCGCCTCGACGGGGGCATCGGTCTGTCCGCCCAATGGAAAGACGGCTGTTACCAGCGGCGTTTCTCCTACGGAAATACGATAGACGAAATCGTCCCGACCGCGAAAGAGCGTATCGCGGACGTCCAATGTGTACACACCGCTTTCGGGTATCTCGACGCATATCAGCGGGTCGGCTTCAAAGCGGTAGGAGGAAGCATTCGTTAATTCGTCGCCGTTGGGACATCTAAGCGAGAGCATCCCTTGAAACCAGCCTGGTACGGCATCGGCAAGATAGGGGATTAGATAACGAGCTTGCATTGCTATCACGATCTTCTGTCCCTTTTCGGCTTGGAAACGGAATCGGTCAACGTCGCCGGGACGAATTTGTCCATTGATCACTACCGGCAGCGTGAGTGTCTCCAATGTTTTTATGTTGGCTGCTCGATCTTCCCGCAGATGCCGGAGCAATTCGTCTCGTTGTGCTTCTGGTAAATCCCTTGTTATTTCAGTGTTGAAAGAGTCGGGCATCCACTCGTTGACATTGGGCGTATCGGTATCATTCGGTTCAATTTCGTTGACTTCGGGAAACGTTCCGACGACGAAGCGGATCGGAGCGGTTACACCGGAAGGCGTGCTGAGCCGGATTTCCCGGTCGCCCGGCGGCACATCGGCGGCTATCGTCAGCTGTACTATCACGGCTTGTGCAAAGGATTCTTTCGGATTCCTATCAGGACGTGCGTAGAAGTATTCGTAATGAAACTCTTGCAGATCGAGTGGAGTAGGGTTGGCAAGTTTTCCGACCAGTTGATACTTTTGTGCCATTTCTTCGAGTGTATAGTCCGGCACTTGGATGGTATCCTCTCCTGACCCTACGGTAGAGAAAAGAGCGGTAAGTTTTTCTACAGCGGCGTCGCGTATTTCTTCGGTTATCACGCCGCGGTCGAGCAGGAGTTGCAGCCGGGCTTCTTGAAAAGTACGGCGGATGAAGGCACGTTCGGCGGCGTTGTTGAGTGCCCGGGATGTGTGTGCGGAGAGTATGGTACCGGTGACGCCTTCTCCAGAAACGAGAACGAGATTGGCGCGTGCAATTTGTCGTCCTGCGAGGGTAACTTCGACGGAGGTACCGCGTTCGCCGCCGGCGGGAAAGGCATAAGCAATTTTCGGTAGATTTTGTGCCCAAGCCGACGTGTTGAGAAGAGTAATAATAATGACCAATCGGACAAAAGTACGCATAGCGGTCGAAGAGCAAAAACGGTACAAAACTGCTGTTACTATACCATAAACAGTTGGAACGTAAACGGAGATACATTCGGGAACCTCTAATAGATGTGTGTAAAAATGAAGTGGGTATTTTCAACATGGCGCAAGCGAGCGGGCAAGTGAGAAAGCGAGCGGGGGGCATTAGCCCCCCGGTTTTGAGCGAGTTGGTTCACACTCACCGGAGGGCTAATGCCCTCCGCTCGCTTGCGCCATGTTGAAAATACCCACTTCATTTTTACACTCCCAGTACTAAGCAACCGCAATTTACAAAACAAAAAATTCACGCTACAATGATACCGTCATCCTGAAGAAAAAAATCATGAACATCAACGAACTGCGCAAAAAATGGAACGACAATGCCGAAGCGTATAAAACCGCCGAAGTCGGCGGAGGCGTTCAAGATTTTATCAAAGACATTCTTTCACACCCCGAACTCTTCGGACTCAAATTGACACCCAAAAAAACGGCGGCGACACAAACATACGTCAACGACACCGAAGCGGGCAAACACGGCAGACCAGACTTCGTTCTCTACGTCAACAAAGACGTGACGATGCCCTGCGAGGCAAAGTGTTACACTCGAATTGAAGAAGGCGTAAAACAGTTGCGGGAGTACCGCTCCGACTACACCAAAGAATACGGTATTCTGACCGACGGTTTTACTTGGCGATTCTATCGATCTAATTCATACGAAATTTGGACGCTCGATCAAATGCTAGACAGTCCAAAACTTTTTAGAACATTTTGGGAAACATATCTGACACTGGAAAATTACTACATCGAAATTTTCCAACCGAGCGGACAGCAAGTTCTGTTCGAGGAACCGATTAACCTTAACGATACAGAAAACCAAAAAATCTTTTTCAAGGAAACCTCGCAGTTAATCGCCCGATTCCGCACTAAAATTAGAATCAAAGACAACAAGACCGCTCTGGAAACTTCTTACGCCTACTTGATTCAATTTATACTGTACAAGTCCCTTGTTGATAACCGGTTCGTTCGCTTCGAGAATGAATACAAACGTTTTAAGCAACAGATTGTCAAAGCGATTCGGGACAAAGACTTGTACAACCTTGTTGTTTTTCAAATCAGAAACATCTCGGAGTACATTACGCAAAACATTTATCGTCCCTTTGCGGAGGAGCAGCAGGCGGTCAATGACATACTGATTGCTGACCTGCAACGTGAATTGACGATTCAAGACATTGCTCCTTGGCTGGACATTGTTGCGTTTATCAACAAGTTTAATTTTTCCAATTTGCAAAATGAAATATTCGGATTC
>Ga0099364_10014147_pt1 | contig 10650 bp, 6 predicted proteins | sample TergutTh196P3_FD_73070 | JGI IMG/M metagenome (GOLD analysis project Ga0099364, IMG submission 73070) | Microcerotermes parvus P3 segment gut microbial communities from Pointe-Noire, Republic of the Congo - Th196 P3 | ecosystem: Host-associated > Arthropoda: Insects > Digestive system > Gut ...
GTGGTCGGGCTGCCCGGATTCTCATAATTAAGGCCGCCCAGCTCCACTTCCGTTATGGGTTCGTCTTCGTCGCCGTCTTCGTCACCGTCTTCATCGCCGTCTTCATCGCCATCTTCGTCGCCGTCTTCGTCGCCATCTTCGTCTTCCTCAGGCGTCCACAGCAGGAGGCTGTTCGTAAAGCTGGCATCGCTGGTGTAGCCCGCATCCGGCGTACCAAAGGCAGTGATAATGTTAAAGCGGTCATTTCCTGCGGAGGTTGAGTCACTAATCTGAACTTCAAAGGTAATCTTAGCGCCATCCGCAAAGGCAAGGCTTCCCTTGGATACCTTGGCTTCCACTACATAGCCCGGAGCCTCAACGCTGGTCCAGGAATCAGCGGCGGCCTGTCCGGACTTTATGCCCGTCGAGCCGATGCGATACTGGTTGGAGCCGGAGCTTCCCGCGCCGACAAACAGCTCCACATTGTCATACATCCACTGATTGCTGGTGTAGTCAGCCCCCGAGTAGACGTTGCTGTCGGTCACAACCACGCGGACATACAGAGCATCGTTGTCCCAGAGGACTTTGGCCGTTCCGGTCGTTGAGGATGTGGTGTTCTGCGCTGTGGCCACAGGAATCTCAAAGACGTTCGGATCGTCCCAAATCGCGTCGTTTTCCCCCAGCACAGGCGGGGTGTCCACAAACATCGCGTAGGGAACCTCGGGCGCGGCAGAGGTCAGCATCGCCGGCAGCATACCGGCAAGCATCGCCGCCATGATCAGAGTCGCGAGGATTCGCTTTGACATGGGTAATTTCCTCCTTAATTTTTGATCGCTTTTCCGGTTCTATGTACGCTCCGGAGACAGATAGATACATTCTATCCGCTTGCCGGAAGGTTGTCAATACCCTGGAGGACAATTTTGTTTCTTTTTTTGAATTTTGGAGGGTGGGAGGGGAATGCAGGGCGCGATGGGGTGCGGCGCGCCGGGTTGGCGCATTGTGCGCGATGCCCCTTGACAGGGGGGCGGGGGATGTGGTATAGTCAAATCAAAGGCAAAGGGCCGCCGTATTCCACAGTGGCCAGCCACCTCCCTGAGAGAGCAAATCGCCCCCGTTAGTTGGTTACACTAGGCCGGGGGCTTTTTGCTGTGCCGATTACTTGCGAAACCTATCAACCGAGTCAATAAGCCTACGCAGCGCGGACACGAAGAGCCGAAGCTCCCGCAGCCAGTTCAGCATAGCTATCCACCTCCCTTACCCTGACGTTCGATGGGAAAGGGCGGCGGCAGGCCCCGTGAAAACACGGCGGTTTCCCTTGCCGGTATGTAGAGGGCGTCCCCCCCACGCGGAGCAGTGCAGCACAGCTTTTGGGGGATTACAAGACTAGAAAAAGGGAGCTTTTCCAGTTGGAAATCTCCCTCTCCGCCGGGAGAAATCCCCCCGTAAGCCTCCTTTCGTAAAGGAGGTGGCACGCCGCCAGGCGTGCCGGAGGATTTTAGGGCGGGGTACGGGTTTGGGCAAACACGGCGGGCGATTGGAAATCGCCCCTACGGTTTGTGCGGGAACTTTGTCAATCCTCAGTCGGCTTCGCCGACAGCTCCTTTAGGAAAGGAGCCTTGCGGGGTTTTCCCCATGCCCTGTAGGGACGCACTCTGTGCGTCCGCCGTTTCCCAAAACGTCCGCCGTTTCCCACGCCGGGTGCGTTGGGGACATTTTGCGGGACGCAGAGGGCTGCGTCCCCTACGACCGTCATTGCGGGCTTGACCCGCAATCTCCCGGGGAATCGCGAATCTGGGGGGGATTGCGGGTCAAGCCCGCAATGACGTAAACAGGACCCCCATGCCATGCGTAGGGCGCGATGCCCACATCGCGCCGTGGTTTGCCCGGTCACACATCGTTGTAGGGCGCGACGACCCCGGCGCGCCGTGTTGGCCCATTGCGCGCGCCGGGGTTTCCGGGGAAGTCTAATAATCTAATAATCTACAGCTCCGAGGTGCAGGCCCGGCATTTTACGGCCTCCCGGTGTATCTCGGTTTTGCAGTAGGGGCACAGCCTTGGCGGGGGCGCGGGGGGCGCGGGCTTTTTTCCGATGCGCATCACGCGGTTCATCGCCCGCACCATCAGGAACACCACAAAGGCCATAATCAGGAAATTGACCGCGCTGGTGATGAATTTCCCGTAGCTCAGGGTTACGCCGAGGAAGCCGGCCTCCAGCGCGTCAAAATTCTGTCCCATAAACAGCCCGATCAGCGGCGAGAGGACGTTGTCCGTCAGCGACGTGACCACGCCCTGAAACGCCGCGCCGATGATGACGCCGACCGCCAGGCTCATCACGTTGCCCTTAACGGCGAACTCCTTGAATTCTTTGAGAAATTTTTTCATGGGAGAGCCTTCCTTTGCGTGTTGTAGCTTGCCGGGGGTGCCGCCCACCCTACAGCACCATCGTTGCTCCTGTGGTCCGGACCTCCACCATCTGACACGCGCCCGCTCCGAAAACGCGCTCCATGCCCCGGGTGTAGGTTTCCAGCAGGTCCGGCGGGACGAAGGCCTGGATCGTTCCGGCGAAGCCGCCGCCGTGGACGCGCGTCGCGCCGCGCCCGTCCAGCAGATGCTCGCTCAGGCCCAGCGCGACGGCCAGGCCCTCCTCCTCGCCGTGGCAGACGTTTTGCAGATACATGAACGACGAACGCCCCGAGCGCCGCACCAAAGACAGGAACCGCTCGAAATTCCCGCTTTCCAGCGCGGCGATCTGCTCCAGAACGCGGCGGTTTTCCGAGAAAAAGTGCATCGCGCGCAGAATGGCCCGGCCGGGCAGGGCCGCATCCCTGTGCAGCGCCGGCAGGGCCTCCTGAAACGCCTCCTCGCCGACCTCGCGCAGGCGCTCCTTGCCGAAACGCTCCGCGACAAGGCGCATCTCGCCGGTGACGGCGGCGTACTCGCCCTGGAGGTTGGCATGGCTGCCGATCGGGCCGGTGATGCAGAGCTTATGCCCCAGCGCGGCGAAATCGCAGTCCAGCCGCCGCACCTCCGGCACGCCGCCGGACAGGGCGGCCGCGCCGAAGTCCATCGCGAGGATACCGCCGAACGCGCTGACGGTCTGGTCCAGCATTCCCGAGGGCTTGCCGAAATAGCGGTTTTCCGCGTACCGTCCGGCGACGGCCAGTTCCATCGGCGGGAGCTGGCCCGCGCCGTACAGGTGGTCCAGCGTCACGCCCGCCAGCACCGAGAACGCCGCCGACGAGGACAGGCCCGAGCCGACCGATACCGCCGACGTCGTGACCGCGTCGAAGCCGCCCACGGGATAGCCGGCATGGGAAAAGTACGCGCACACGCCGCGCAGCAGGGCGTTGGCGGTGTTGCGCTCGCTGTCGTTCGGCTCCAGCGCGCGCAGCGTGACCATCGTTTCGGGGTGGCCCTCGCTTTGGATGCGCACGATGGGCAGCGGCGACTGCGCCGCCACCGCCAGCGTGTCGAGATTGACCGCCGCCGCGATGGCGTGGCCGTGGTTGTGGTCGGTGTGGTTGCCGCCGATCTCCGTGCGGCCCGGCGCGGAGAAGATATGTAAGCCGTCCCTCTCGCCGTACAGCGCGGTAAACCGCCCGACCAGCTCACGGCAGCGCGCGACGGCCTTTCCGGTCTGCGCGCCGTATAGGGCAGACAGCCGGGCGTCCGCCGCGCCGGAGGCAAGTTTGCTCAGTAAGGTCCGCGCGTTCATGGGGCAGTCCTCCTTGTTGTCCGTATTGATTCGTTCCGTTGCTTCATCCTGTTTACCAGCTTATCATCGTTCGATTTCTTTGTCTACGAAATTTTTCTTTTCCGTCCGTGAAAATGTTTGACTTTCATGCTGGAAGCGTGATATTGTATATAGGAGCGGAGAAGCGTGTTTTTCTCCCCGTCCGCTCGGTGTGTATAATAAGGAGGATGCCTGTGATGACGACCGCCAGAGACGAGATTTTCGGACAGCACATGTCCCTGCGCCAAACCTGCGCCTATATGCAGGGCCAATCGGAGGCCATCAAGGATTTTTACGGGATTTCCGGCTTTTACAGCGTCACGTTCACCGGCTGCGGCCCCGTCTACGCGCTGTGCGATTCGGCCGAGCTGAGCTTGCGTATGCGCGGCGGCATGACCGCCATGAGCATGTCCGCGGGCGATCTGATTCTCAACATGCCGCGCTATCTGGATATGCTCAACGGCTCCATGATCCTCGCCGCCTCGCGCACCGGCAAGGAAACGGAGCTGGTCTACGCTCTGGAAAAGGCCCACCGCGAGGCCGGCGCGACCATCATCGCCTGCTCCACCGACGAACACACGGAGGTTTCCCAAATCGCCGACATCCAGCTGGAGCTGCCCTGGGCCAGGGACGAAAGCCCGTATCTGACCCGCAGCATCGGCAGTCTTTATCTGGTCAACCTGTACAACCTGGGCCTTCTGTCCGGCGACGTGACGCTGATTGACGAGATCAAGGCCTCCACCGACGGGATAGAGTCCTTTATCAGCAACAACACCGCCGCCATCCAAAAGGTCGCGGAGGATTCGTCGTGGGAGCGCGTGGTCATCCTCGCCGACGGCGAGCTGCTGGGGCTGGCCCACGCCGGAGCGGAGATCGTGCGCTCCATGGCCGGCGTCCCCGCGTGGTACTCCAACGTGCTGGACAGCCGCTATGTATTCGGTCCGGCCTTTATCAACGACAAGACCCTCGTCATCGCCGTCGTGTCCCCCGAGGAGGACGTGCATCAAAACCTGTTCCTGCGCGAGCTGCGCGCCACCGGCGCGAAGATCGTCACCCTCGGCCGGCAGACCGATCAGCCGGCGGGGACGCTGCTGAACATCGCCCTGCCCCCCGTGCGGAGCATCGCCAACTGGGGGTATAACTTCCTGTTCACCGTGCAGGCGCTGGCTTATTTCCGCGCCGGTATCTGACCGTTCCCCGTCGTCTTTGCCCGGCGCAGGTCCCAAATCCAAAGCCCCGCGGCGGCGGCCAGCCCGAGCCCCATCACCAGGGCGGGCGCGCCCATGCCGTAGCGGGCGAACATGAGATACCTCCGGACGATATACGCGTGATACCCCGCGTAAGAGCCGACCCAGACCATCAGCGCGACGGGCCAGCGTTTGGGGCGGCACAGCACAATCAGGATCACCAGCGCGTCGGCCGTGTAAAAGTACCGGTCGTGCATGTGCGGCAGCAGGTAGGGTATCCCGAGGCACAGCAGAAACGCGATATACGTCAGCATCCGGTCGTCCAGCCGTTTCCGGTTGAGCCAGGCGACGGCCCAGACGATCAGCATAAAGCCGAACGCGGCCGCGATACCCGCGTTGGCGGCGGAGGCCACAGCGGTCTCGTCAATGCCGCGCTGGAGCATCCCGAACACCGATGAGGCGTTCCACTCCAGGCGGTTATTGTATATGACAGCCTGCTGATAGTACACTCCGAGCGCGCGGTCGGGCGGCATACCGGCCAGCAGCGCGGGCAGCGTCACCGCCGCCGTCACCGCCGGAAAAATCAGGGCGTGACGGAGCTTGACCTTTTGGGCCATCAGCAGCACGGCATAGATCGGCAGGAAAAACACCGCCTGCAGCTTAAAGGCGAACGCCAGCGAGGCCATCGCCACGCTCCACGCGGGCCGTCCCTCCAGCGCCAGCAGCAGCGCGATCAGGCACAGCGCCCCGTAGAGCGAGTCGCATTGCGCCCACCACGCGCTGTTGAGCCAGAACATCGGCAGAAACCAGAACCCCGCCAGCGCCGCGAGGTACACGGCGGAACGGCGCCTCTCTCCGGTCAGGCGGACCGCCAGACGCGCGCCCGCCAGCGCCAGCGCCGCGTCCCCGATCACGCTGAGCAGCTTGATCAGCGCCAGATCCCCGGCCGGCAGTTTGGATATCCCGTACAGGAAGTACAGGTACAGCACATTGTAGTTGGCTCTGTTCTGCTCAAAGCCGCGTATCCCCTCGTCGCGGAATTGCTGGACCCACACCTTCAAAAACCAGTCGTAATCCTGGCTCTCCCCCGGCAGCAGGTAAACGCGCAGCGCCATGCCCGCCAGAAGGATGCCCGCGGCGATCAGCATATCCCGCCGCCCGAACCGCAAGCCTTTGGCGGCAAAGTACCACGCGCCCGCCAGCAGAGCGAGGAACAGGGGCAGGGTTTCCCCGATCCCGTTTCCCGTCGGCGTCCCGGTGTACGCCCGCGCGGCAAACACGGTCAGGCACGCCGCCGCCGCGCACGCCGCGATCAGCCCAAGGCGGCCCGCCATCGGCGGCTCAGGCGCAATTTTCCGGTCCTGTGATGGATGCTCCAAGGTCTCCGCCTCCCGATATCCAAGGTAGAAAGGGGTTCTTTTGATGGAAATCCGTTTGAGAAACTATATGGAGGATGTCGTGTCCTACAATCTGGACGCCGTGGTGCGCGCGGCGGGCGGCTGTACATGTGAAACCTGCCGCATGGACGTGATGGCCATCGCGCTCAACCAGCTGAAGCCCTGCTATGTCGTCACGAAAAAGGGCGAGGTCTACGCGCGCACGGGCGAGCTGGCCATGCAAAACGCGGCGGACGTGATCTCGGCCATCACCAAGGGAGCGGAAATCGTGGGCGCGCGCCCGTGCCATCCGGAGGAGGAAGACGCGCAGGAATGACGCAAGCCGATACCGTCACCGGACCGTAACGGTAAAGGTGGCTTTTATTTTCAGCCGGTCGGCCGACTGCACCACAATGCGGGCGCGGCCGGGGGCTACGGCTTTGATCACGCAACGGCCGGCGACCATGCGGACCTCGGCGACCTCCGGATTCTCCGACAGAACCGTGACGCGCCGCTGAGACGTGCCGGCGGGACCAAAAATCAGCCTTTCACTGGTCGTCCCGCCAACGGCCAGCACGGCGGCGCGGCGCTCAAAGGAGAGCTTGCCGACCGGCTCCACGATCTCCACCACGCATTCGTCTCCGGCGGCGGACTCATCATACGGCGCGGCGCGGGCAGTCACCCGCACGCGGCCCGGACGGACGGCAGTCAGCCGTCCGTTTTCATGGATGACGGCAATGGGGGCTTCCCGGCTGTGCGGGACCGCGTTCCCGCCCGCGTCGGTTATTTCATAGCGGACCGTTTTATGGTTATCGCCCGCGTTCACGCGCGCTTTCAGGTTCAGCTTCTTGCCGGGCCGCACCGTACCGCCGGCCCCGGCGCCGAACGACACCCGCTCGGGGTACAGCACCACGCGGACCGTCAGAGACACGCGCCGCTCTCCGTTGTAATTCAGCGCCGTAATTTTCGTTTTGCCGGGCCTCAGCGCCGTCAGCACAACGCTCCCGCCCAGCGGGTCGCTCCCGTCGTCGCGCAGGGATACCACGCTCCCGTCGCGCGCCGTCCATTCAAAGGCCAGCAAAGTGGACGCATCCCCCGCGCGCGGGTCGGCGGTCAGCCGCACGCTGTCCGCGCGGGCCGGGTCCAGCGGGTCGACGCACAGGAGGATGCTCTTGGACGGCTGCCCGCCGGCCAGCATCTGCAAACGGGGCGTTCCCTCCACGGCTTCCAGCGCGAAGGACTGCTCCCAGACGACCGCGACGACGGGCTGGCCCATCTCATCGGTCCCGTAGTCCTCCTCCTGCCACGCGCGCAGATACGCGCCGCCGGGCGCGCGGGCCGTGACCCTGAGCCGGTCCCTTCCCGGCTCGGCGGCCACAAAGAAATCATTGCGCAGCGGAGCCCGCTCCTCCGCGCCCTCAAAGGCCCAGTGTATCTCCTTATCGGCGTACATGCCGGCCGGAACGGCCGTGTAGGAGCCGCCCGTCCTCACGACGCGCGAGGGCTTGCGCGTCACCGTGACGAGGCACTCCGCCGTGTAGCCGTCCCGCGTGATTACGGTGACGGTCGCCTCGCCCGGCCCGACCGCGTACAGTATCCCGCCGGCCGCGTCGACCATAACCGCCGCGCCGTTGGAGGAGAGGTAGGAAAAGTCCTGATAGGTCGCGTCAGCCGGTCTTGCCCTGCCGGTCAGCGTATAGGCCGTTCCGAGAGGCATCTCAAGCGTTCTGCGCGGGAGCGTCACGCCCGTCAGCGGAACCTCCAGAATGGTAATCTCACAGGGGTCGCTGCGCACAAGGCCGTCCTCGCTCGCGGCGTAGACGTAGCACAGGCCGGGCTGGATCGGGCGCACCTTTCCGTTTTCGTCCACCGTCGCGATCGGCCCGTCCTCCCGATAGGGGCGCGCGGGGTCAAACTCCAGCGGGTACGGCGTGTAGTCCGCGTCCCGCGCCACATGCCACGTCAGCCCGACCGTCGCGTCGGAGGGCGAAAAGGCGGCCCGCAAAATCTGGGTCTGATTGGTTTTCATCTCCACCGACTCAAGCTCCAGCACGATCTCCCGGATCTCGATGTGCTTGACCTCGACGAGCATCGTCGCCGAAAGGCGTGTGCCGTCCTCCTTGGTCACCACGCACCGGATGCTGGAGCGTCCCAGCGCGCGCGCGGTGAAGCGGCCCGTGCGGAGGTCCAGCTCGTCGCGCCCCGCTCCACCGAAGGAGCCGGGGGGCGGCGTCTCTCCTATAGAATAGGTACCCAGAGAATAAAAGCTGTCCCCGTCCGCCTGCGCGTCCCCGAAGAACCATTCCACCGAGGCCGCGTCGCCGGCGCTGGACGGCTCATAGACCGGCCCGATCACCGTCGACTGGCCCGGAGCCGTGCGCAGCAGCGGGTAGCTGATCCCGCCCACGCGGTCCGTGGCGTTGCCGCGCAGACTGATGCCCGTCAGCGGAATATCCGCGCCGGAGCTGACGTGCGCCTTCACGCACACCGCCGCGCGGTTGTTGGAATAGGCGTCCACCCAGGAAACGCCGTCGGCGGAAAGATAGGACCGCCCCGCCGCCGCCTGCGCGTCCAGCGACGCGCCCTGCAGCGGGACCGGCGCGGTCTCGTAGGGCGTATCGGCCCGCACCGCGACCACGAATTTCTCGCCCGGCCGGCCCACGGGCCACGGTTCGGACAGCTCTATCGTGTAGTATCCCGGCAGAGCCGCCGTCCCGGCGGCCGCGGGCACGCTCCCCGCGGCGGCCTTCAGCACCTCGTCCGCCGTCCCGTCTCCCGCGCGGGCCAGGTATATCTCATAGCGGGTATCCTCTCCGGCCGCGAAGAACGTCACGGCCCCGACCGTCTCCGCCTCGGAGCCGACGGTGAACACGCCGGCGAAGTAGGCCGTCCGCGAGGAAAAGCCGGCCGTGCCGGACAACCCAAACGGGTCGTATTCATAGGTTTTGTCAAAACGCCCGCGTGTCAGCCCCTCAATGGTATAGGCCGCGCCAAAGGCCGTGTCGTAGGTGATATAATAGACCCCCCCGCGTCCGCCGTCATAGGCGCTGTCGGCCGCGCGGAACGCGCCCCGGCCCGATACGCCGTCTACGGTATACTCGTAATCGTCGTCCCAGCCGGCCAGCGCGACGCTGTGGTCGGGCATGTTGCCGCCCGTGTAGCGGTACACGGTCTCCCGCCCGTCGCCGTCGTAGTACAGGGACGCGGCGACCGCGCCGTAGGTGTAGATGTGCTCCTTCAGCCGCGTCAGATACAGCGCGCGCGCCGCGCCGCCAGGGTTTGCGGGCAGGTCGGGAATATAGATGACGCCCGTGGCGCGCAGCTCCGGAACCAATCTCTGTGTGTCGCCGAGCGGTCTGGGCGCTTCCGTCTCTCCCGACGCCCGGATTCCCGCGCTGTAGGGGTCCAGGCTGGCGTAGACAGGGCCGCCGAGGGTCCCGCGCATCAGGTACGCCGCCGCCTGAGAGCGGTTGCCGGCCGCCGTATAGGCGCGCGGGAAGCCGAGGACGTTGGCGGAATCCGACGACAGCGCGTACCGCATGTGGTTGGCGGAAAACGGGACGGAGTAGCCCAGCGAAACGCGCGCGGCCTCCTCCAGCGCGGCGCAGGCGGCAAACGCCCACGCCGTATGGTCCGCGCCCTGCCCCGAGACATTCGGCGCGTTATAAAACGACGGCGGCAGGCTCAGCCCTTGCGTCCCCGTGCCGCGCTGGGTGAAGCGCACCGCCTCCGCCGTGGTGTCCGGTATCTCAAGGGCCAGCGCGGCGGGCGCGGATACCGGCGCGTACAGCCCTCCCAAAAGCAAAACCGCCAGGCAGCCGGTTATGAGCCGCCGCGCCGTGAACGGAAAACGGAATATGGAAAATGGAAAACGATTTCTTTTTGTCAATGATCACGCCTCCCCAAAACACCGTCATCCGTTCGCGGGCCGCCGCCCGCCATTCTCAATTTTCCCAGTTGTGCCAGACGTTTTGCACGTCGTCGTCGTCGTCCATCGCGTCCAGCAGCCGCTGCATTTTTTTCTGCCCGTCCTCGTCCGGAATGGCCGTATCGTTATCGGGCACTTGCTCCACCCCGGCCTCCAGAAAGGCGTATCCCTTACTTTCCAGCGCCTCGCGGACGGCGGAGAACGATTCCGGCTCGGTGTATATCTCAAAGACCTCGTCTCCGGACAGAAAATCCGACGCGCCGGCCTCCAGCGCGGCCTCCAGCAGCGCGTCCTCCTCCGCGTCCCCGCGCGCCACGACGATCACGCCCTTGGCCTGGAAGGACCACGACACGCACCCCGTTGTGCCCAGATTGCCGCCGAATTTGTCAAAGATATACCGCACATTGGCCGCCGTCCGGGTCCGGTTGTCGGTCATCGCCTCGACGA
>Ga0099364_10014148_pt1 | contig 10650 bp, 12 predicted proteins | sample TergutTh196P3_FD_73070 | JGI IMG/M metagenome (GOLD analysis project Ga0099364, IMG submission 73070) | Microcerotermes parvus P3 segment gut microbial communities from Pointe-Noire, Republic of the Congo - Th196 P3 | ecosystem: Host-associated > Arthropoda: Insects > Digestive system > Gut ...
TTTTGGATTTGCCAGAAAAGGTGGCGAAATGGAGTTGCTGCAGCAATGCTTAAAGCGGGAATTAGAAAATGAGATTGCAATCTAATAAATTACTCGTATTTGATTTAAAAATTATCCCGAAAAATTTCCGCCAAAACTTCTGGAAACATCTGTTTTTAATGGATGTTTCCAGGCGGGACATTCAATATTCGGGATAAAACGAAATTCGGGATAAGGTGCGCATGTGGGCGTTGAACTGCAGGTGCGTCCCCGGGATGGTACCTGGAAGCGCATGCAGTATCAGAACTCACGGCTGTTTGCAGACCAGTTAGTGGCCAGGGAGGTTTTGAACTGTTTCGACAAACCTATAAAATTATAGGGTTTTGCAGCATTTGCCGGGATGTGAAATAGTGGTGTAAAAAACATGGTTTTTTATTCTATTTCCCGTCACTCATAGCAAAGTGAAGTTGCAGAATTTTTCATTGTTTCCGTCATTGTCATTCAGTTGTGCATGACGACAATGCAGGAAAAGATCAGGTCTGTCAGAGCGTGTTGACGAGAACTTGCCACGATTTGAAAACATTCATCTTTTTTTGCATTTCCCGTGTCAGACAACCTTTTACAATCAAATCTCTGCCCACCCTGTATCAACATCCACAGAGGTTTTTGGAGTGAGAATGGCTGTTTTTGAGAGAAAAAATTTCCAGGCTGATTCGTAAGCAAAAGACCTGGCACTTTGCATCCCGTATTCATTTTTCAGTCAGGTCAAAGTCACAGATTTCCTGCATACGCATGTCGATGCCTTTCCTCATCAGGTGTGATCGCCAAATCCCTGTGTTCTTTTATCGCCATAAGTCTCTTTTGCAAAGGTTTTTCAGTGAATTTTTGTCCATGAAAATGTTCCGGCTGTTGCATTTATGAGACGTGAATATGGCCAATGAGCGCTTTTTTTCAAAAAAAAGCGGATTACGTCCGCATGCGTCAATTCGCGTCGCGCTTATGGGTTGTAATGGTTTCAAGAGCACAAAAGTCATCCTGAACCTGGTCCATGTAAATATTTTTGTTTGTAACGGTTATGTACAAAGCGCGGATGGTTCATATTTCAGTGTCGGCCCTGTCAGAATGACACCAGTTGTGTTCATAAGTGTAAAAGGTTGCGTGGAAGGCATCGAGATCGGTCTGTAAAAAGCGCTTCTTCTGTTTTTATGCAGAAAAGTGCCCCACGAAGAAATTGCTGAGGCTTATGGTTTGTCCGTTGATGAAATCAGGCACCTGGAAAACCCTTCTTCATCACAGTAAGTCAGGCATGGCCTGGGCAGCATAGAGGCAAAGTCGCTCCTGACAGTCTCTATGCTTTTTTTTTGGAGCGAAAAAGAGGAGTTTGAAATGGTTAAGGAAGTCACTGACGAAGAAATAGAAAAAGCCCGGGAAGCCATGAAGTGGCTCAGTGAGAACCGGACAGCCTGGCGTTTGGCAGAGGCTGAAGAAACGCGGCGCAGGGATGAGGCTGATATAATGCTGGGGGCCTTCCTGGAAGGTTTCAGGATCGGTTTCGAGGAAAGTATTCTGAAAGTACGACAGAATGGGGCACTCAGGCTTTTAGCCAGAAAGCTCTCACACAGCACAATTGCCGAGATTACCGGGCTGTCCGTTGATGAAATCAGGCAACTGGAAAACACTTCTTCATCACAGTAAGTCGTGCATGCCTTCGGTAGCAAACAGACAGGTCGTTCCTGAGAGTCTCCATGCATTTTTTTGGAGCAAAAAAAGAGGACTTTGAAATGATTGCAGAAATCAGTGACGAACAAATGGAAAGAGCCCGGGAAGTCGGGCGCCAGCTTGGAATTGAGAGATGGCATCGGTGGCAGATGCTTTTCAGAATGGAGAAAGAGCGCGAAGAAGGTATCCTGGAAGGTCACAGGACCGGGCCAGAGAGAAGTTACGAGGAAGATTTCAGGCTCGGTCAACAGCTGGAACGACGGAGAGTGGCTTTCCTGCTTTTACGCAGAGACATGCCTCACGAAGATATTGCTGAGATTACCGATATGTCCATTGATGAAATCAGGCAGCTGATAAACTCTTATCCATTTATCCGCTAGTCACGTAAGCTGCTGGTGGCAAACAGGCAAGGCGTTCCCGGGAGTCTCTATGCTTTTTTGAAGCGAAAAAAAACAGACAAGGCGCTCGAAGTTGCACGAGCCCGTCTCCAGACAGTAAAGGCCTTTGAGACCCTTGAAAGAAAGACTGATTAAATCGGAAAAAACGCATCGCCCGTTGCGGTTGGCAACTGTTTTGCGGGGTGGGTCACTTTTAAATTGGCACTCACAGAAATTTGTCGGTTAAGCGGTTTTTTCTGGATTCGAGTCCAATAAATCTTCAAATAGCGGTGAAAAAAGCATTTCTGACTCCGAATCCTTTGCAAAAAAACAGCCGTTTTGCAACAGTGCACGACATTATTTCTTGTTGAATTTCCCCTTCTGGTGCTAGTATTCCTTCAGGCCGGATTCAGGCATCAAAAAACCGGAAAGCACGCTGTGCGCCTGTACCGATCTTTGAATCCTGGTTTTCCATCAAGGTGATGCCTGCATTGAATACGATAGCACGGCATTCCCATACAGAATCCGCAGAGGAAGAGGCATTGATGCCATTTTTGATCATGCGCTCTGTCCTTTTGCACACAGAAACAAGTTTTTTTCCTGAAAGGAAGCTTCCATGACTCAACGCAGAGTTATTATCATCGGAGCCGCTGGCAGAGATTTTCACAATTTCAATACCGTCTACAGAGATAACCCGAACTACAACGTGGTTGCCTTTACCGCTGCCCAGATTCCGGACATTGCTGATCGTAAATACCCGGCTTCGCTGGCAGGCAGGCTGTATCCGGACGGAATTCCCGTTTATCCCGAAGATGAACTGGAATCACTGATCAGGGACCTCAATGCAGACGAGTGTGTTTTTGCCTATAGCGACGTATCCTACGCCTATGTGATGGGCATGGGTGCCAGGGTGAACGCAGCCGGTGCAAGCTTTACCCTGCTCGGCTACAAGGACACCATGCTCAAAAGCACCAAACCCGTCATCGCTGTCGGAGCGGTACGCACAGGCTCCGGCAAAAGCCAGACAGCACGCGCCATCACACAGATCCTGCGTGATGCCGGCCTGAAAGTCATCGCTGTACGTCATCCCATGCCATATGGCGACATTGAAGCACAAAACGTGCAGCGTTTTGCCACTATTGAAGATCTCGCCCGCTACAATTGCACCATCGAGGAAATGGAAGAGTACGAGCCGCACGTCTCACGCGGAAATGTCGTCTATTCAGGCGTGGATTACCAGGCCGTCCTAAATGCTGTCGAAAACGATCCTGATGGCTGTGACGTGATTCTCTGGGACGGCGGAAACAATGACTTTCCGTTTTTTAAACCGGATCTGATGGTGACCGTTGCTGACCCTCACCGGCCCGATCACGAAATTTCCTATTATCCGGGTGAAGTGACCCTGCGCCTGGCTGACGTTGTCGTCATTAACAAAATAGACAGCGCTGACTTTGAGAACATTCAGAAAGTCAGAGTCAATATCGAAAAAGTCAATCCCCGGGCACAGGTGATTGATGCTGCATCAACCATAACCGTGGACAATCCTGAAGTCATACGGGGCAAGCGCGTACTGGTTATTGAAGACGGACCCACACTGACGCATGGAGACATGAAATTTGGAGCCGGAGTCGTTGCAGCCATTCGCTTTGGCGCAGCTGAAATCGTCGACCCAAGACCATACGCTGTCGGCCGGATTGTTGAGACTTTTGAGACTTACCCGGAAATAGGTACCTTGCTGCCCGCGATGGGCTATGGTCAACAGCAAATGGATGATCTCCTGGCAACAATTGAAGCAACTGATTGCGATTCCGTCATTATTGCAACACCAATTGATCTTACGCGCGTGATTCAGATTAAAAAGCCAACCACACGCGTCATCTACAATTTGCAGGAGATTGGGCACCCGAACATGGAAGATGCCCTGGCGGACTTTATCCGTAAAATCAAAGGCTGATCCAGTCAGACCGCATTACGCCGCAAAAAAGCGTACAGCGCCCCTCTTCATCATGGGAAGAGGGGGCGCTGTATGTTTCTTTGCCAAATGATTCCGGCCTCACACACCAGTTGCCCGTTGTGCGGGACGGTCACTCACCTTGCCGCCAGTTCGTGACATTTCCAGGTCAGTTCGGTCTCACTTCCCCTGGACTTTCTGCAGCAGATGCCTGACTTCAGTCTTTCCTTGCCGGGATTGCCCCCATCGCACGAAGGTAGGGGAGTTGCTCACTTGCAAATGGAATGGCAGTGCTGACAAGGTGCGGCAGAACGTCTTCCGGCAGGAGTGGAAAGCCCTCACTGTCAGATACGATGGTTCCGGTATCCGAGTATATCCCGTAGACAAATGCGGCCCAGTCCTCCGGGTCCGCCAGGCCATTGGCCTGGGCAAGCAGAAAAAGCCGCTCCGTCCTTGTGGCCGCAACAGCAGTGCCCGTGACAGGCGAGACAAGAAACGGGTTTCCTTCTTCAGTCCTGGCCTGTTCGCACAGCACCCGATTCAGGCGTGCACAGGCATCACGGGTCTCCTGCGAAACTTCTTCGCTCGCGACATGGAGATAGCCAGCGCTCGTCAGCATGGCAATGAGGTTGAGCAGGTGTTCTTCCGCCATTGATGCAAGGCGCCGGTGGTTTTTGAGGGCTTCAAATGATTTGGGTGCATAGGATTTTTCACCCATGGTCACTAAAAGAGGCAGAATGGCTTCCTGGCGCAGGTTGATTGAGCCGATGTACGTGGGAATGGTAAAGCGGCGCAGACGATCAAAGTAAGCCGATGGGTTACTCAGGACAAATGAAAGCCTGTCAATGCGCTTCATCCGCTCGTCAGCGGAGAGCAGACTCAGGTCTTTCATGTACAGGTCAGTACGGAATGCGCGGTTTACCGCAAAGTCAAAGAGGGTTTCGCGCATAATGATATCGGAAGTGCCGTCCAGTATGGGAAGTGTCTCAGGCGGCAGATGGTCCTCGTGACGGACATGGGAATGCATTGAGGTGACAAAGCCACAGTTTGCCCTGAGCATCTCTTTTGCGACATCACCGAAGTAGAAGGGCTGCCAGTTGTGGTTCATGTACTCGTGGGCAAGGTATTCCAGCGACTCTCCTTTGAGACTTTGAAGCTTTTCATTGACCTGCGGGTGCTCGGCAAAGAAAGCGGCACCTGATTTTGCGAAAGACTCTGCAAAATCGAATGCGCCTCTTGTCAGAGTCGCGCTGTCAGGGGCAGAAGCCGCCTGATCAGCGTAGCGGATCATCAGCTCACGGGCAGGGATGAAAGATGCCCAGCCGGGCAATGCGTTGTAACTGACGTGGACGATGCCGCCAGGTTTGAGATGCCCTTTGACAATGTTGAGGATGTGCTCCCTGTTCTCCGCATTGATCCAGCTCCACACACCGTGCAGGGTAACAAGGTCAAAGGCCGGGAGATTGCCTTTTTCACCGAATGCCAGAAGTTCGGAAAAACTCAGGTTGAGCGCGTGAACATTGTTCAGCCCGGCAGCAGATGCCATGCCCTGGGCAATCGTTGCATGCTCCTGCATGAAGTCTGTCCCCCAAAATTCCCCTGGTGTGCCAGCGGCATGGATGTTGAGCGAAAGCCCCTGTCCGTAGCCAAGCTCGAGATAGCGGAAAGGTTTTTCATTTGCACGCTCCGGCAGATCGGCACCACTCATGAGCAGGCAAAACCGGATGAAATTGGGTGTCAGCTCACGCTGAAAGCGGGCGAGGTAGGTGACGTCAGTAACGTATCCTTCCGTATGAATGTGCATGGAATTCTCCTTTTGATGCGTGGTTTGATGATCTGTTTTTTTGAGGGCATCGCTATAACTTTATTTCCTGAAAAACCGTCAGGCTCGACTTTTTTCTGCTATTCAAATACATCCTGGTAGGCGTACAAAGCAGGAGAGCCTCCCGTGTGAAGGAAGAGTACAGTTGATCCGGCACTGAATCTGCCGTTCCGGACAAGGTCAACAAGCCCTGCTGCTGTTTTACCGGAGTAAACAGGATCCAGCAGTATGCCTTCTTCTCTGGCAAAAAGGAAAACGGCTTCTTTCATGGCTTCTGTCGGCAGGGCGTACCCAGGTCCGATATAGTCGTCAACACAAATCACCCTTTCCCGTGGCACAGCAGGAATGGAAAGGGTTTGTGCAAGTTCCACAGCCAGACTGTGTACCAGTTCGGTCTGAAGCTCCTTTGTGCGGGATAATACGTTAATGCCCGTTACCGGTATGTCGACATTGTTTCCAAAAAGACCTGCCACAATTCCGGCGTGGGTTCCGGTGCTGCCGGAAGGGATGACGAACTGGTCAATTTTTAAAGCCATATCGTTGAGTTGAGTCATAAGTTCCTCAACGAAGAGTGCGTAACCCAGGGCTCCGACAGCGTTGGATGCGCCCATGGGAATGATGTATGGTTTTTTGCCTGCTTTTTGAAGCTGGTCAGCCATCTTTTGCATTTCCACCAATGGGTCGGATTCGGCAGTTATTATCCGGATTCCGGAAGCGCCGAGAAGGTGGTACAGGAAGTTGTTGCCACTTGCTTTGGGGTTGTAATCTCCGGGTTCACGCTCTATCAGAATCAGGTGACAGTTGAGCCCTTCCTTGCGGGCGTAAGCCAGTGTCAGGCGACAGTGGTTGGACTGTAGTGCGCCACAGGTTATCAGGGTATCAGCACCCTGGGCTATGGCTTCGCCGATGCTGAACTCCAGCTTGCGGGTTTTATTGCCGCCTGATGCATCCGGCAAAAGGTCGTCGCGCTTTATCCATATGTCAACTTTACCTCCCAGGTGACTCGACAGCCTTGGCAAAGGCTCAAGCGGAGTGGGATTTTTGCAGTATCGGCGTCTGGGAAATCGGGTGAAATCCATGGTATTGAATTCAAATATTAAAAATTGGCAACAGATGATGGCAAACAGGATGAACCGGGAGTTACTGAACTGACGCTGATCAGCTGAAAGTGGGGCGTCAACAAAAACACCTCGGGCGGGAATTTGCACTGGGCTACTTCTTTGTTGTTTCTGCTATAAATCTGATCAGATCTCTTATTTCGTCTCTTGAACAGCCCTCAAGTCCAATAGGGCATACAATAAACATCACAGATGGCAGGCGACCTGTGTGCCGATTATTGAAACCGTAAACATAAAGTTTGTCATCCAGCTGAGTGCTGGATATCTCCACCCAGCTCTTCTTTCGCCCCGGGTTCTGAGTATGAGGTGTTCTCAGGGACCTTTCGATATCAACAGCCAGTTTGTGCGACATTCCTGGATTTGTTGCCATTATGATTGCAGCAGTAATTCGCAAAAGAGGCTCGCTGAGACGTGAATGTACGCTTATCTTTATCAAATTTCCTGCCGGATGAAGATTTGCTCCCACTACCAGGCGGCCTGCCTGATCATTTTTGTACCAGATCAGGTCGGTACTTTGCCACTCACCTTCAGAAAGAAACAAAGGCTGAGGCGCATTGGCAAAACTTTCTTCAAGCTGCTCTGGCGTTATCCCCAATGTTGCCTGTGCAGATGAATAGGAACCGGCATCACCTCTTCCTCCGGCACAGGACGCCAAAAATACAGACAGCGTCAACAGAAAAAACAGCCTTCGCATCCTGATTCTTCCCGTTAATAATATAAAAAGGCTTCTGCGTCTGCACAAGGTCAGTCAGAAAGCCAATTCCCTAAAAGCATTTTTCCGACTGTAAGTTTCAGGCTTTTCAGACCCTCGACAACTGATGGTTTTTGCAAAACGACTTGATGCACGGCTTCTCAAATATTTCAGACAACGATTTTAGGAACAGCAACAGAGATATGCTCACCCGGTGAGAACTTCCGTTTGACCGTACAGCGTATCAGCCGGGCAGGGGTGAATCTGGCTGTTTTCAAATCGTGCCAACAAACATCAGGTGCGCTTGGATTTGCCCTTGTCGGGACGGCACTCTCGCCAATCCGGGCAGGATCGCGACTCGCATTCAAGTCGCTGTACGCATACACGTCATAGTCGCAAGTATACAGGAATTCCAAAGTTTTGGCCGCAATTTCCCCCGCTCTGAAGGACGGGGTCTCCTTGCATGCACATAGGAAATTGTTTTTGACTGATCTGAAAAATGTTTTTTTCCATTGACTGGTTTCAGACAGGAATTTCCTCATGCTGGTAAAGCAGTTTTTTCATAGTGGTGCCCTTGGCCAAAGCCCGAAAGGCGCAGCAGCCATCCGGATTTTGTATCCTGTGCGTTTGAGCGGTATAAGGAAGCCTTCAAGGCACATTTGTCCTGAAAAAAACGCCCTAAAAGTCTTCCAGAACCGGCAGTGCAGGAAAAAGCATCTGACCACTCTGCATGAGATCGTGTTCGGTTTCAAAAGGCAGACGTTCACGTGAAACCGGAATTTCGCTTCGCCAGGCTTTTTGTCCGAGTGCCAGGAAGCGATCGATTGACTGATCAATCAGGGAATAGCTGATGGCTTCAGCGTCGACTACGATATTGAGCCCAACACCATTGCGAAAGGAGTAGTCCAGCCGGAATGACTCGTATATTTCAGGCGGCTCGCTGTTCAGAATCTGGCGTTCCAGCTGGTAACAGTACTCGTCATACGTCAGTCCGTCAAATTGGGGGTACTGAATCATTGGAAACTGCTTCTCCCATCGGAAGTAACCATTATCAAGCCTGGTGCTGATACGGCTGAATTCTTTTTCACGCTCTTCAGCTGAGAGCTGGGCATACGCCCGGTCAAAAGCGATTGAATCCACTTTTTCCCAAAACGCAAGGCGGGCCGTGATGATTTCGGCATTCCATATCTCGTGTTTATGCCGTCCGGTGAACAAAAAATCGAACCATTGATTGGTGATTAAATTACTCTCGGGATTAAGTTCAGTGTGACTGTAGAAACGCCCACCAAAAAGTCCCTTGTCGCGTTTGATTTTCCGGCGCAGTTCGAAGCCTTCCCTAGTGCGCCTTGACTTGGCCAGTGCGATGAAAGGACGACGTTTTTTTCCTTTTCTCATTGATTTTCCCTCTTTTTTTCTGATTCCCGTTTGCTGTTGATTCAATGCCCGGTGTCAATAACACAAAAATTTGCTGTAAGGAACATGAAATAAAGTTTTTTTGCTTTTCGATTTTTAATATAATGGCAGAAAACCGCATTAAAAGGAGAGAAAAAATGAAAAATTGGACTGTTGCCTTGCTTGCTGTGGCCCTGGTGGGTGCTGTTGTCTGTATCTCATGTGGCCACTGTTCAGTGGCCAAAAGGATCAGGGAAACCATTCGCGATTGCAAGATGAAAGGCTTCATTTGCTCCATGTAAACATTTGAGCGCATTCACCGCACAGGAATCCAGCCTTGTCTGCTGCTTTCGCTCAAGCCAAACAGCAGCCAGGTCCGATTCCTGCGCCTGACTTGTCCCATATCTGTCGGTGCCCGATTCCTGCAGGGTCATATTGTGCATATGGGCTCCATTAGTATTACCCTGATCGGGATGTAAAGACGAGGAAAAAGCTTTCGTTGCTGGAGCCTTTTTTGATGCTCAAGGCTTCTGCGCTCGCTGCGGGTGAGCAGCTTTCTGCGTTTAAACCGGCTGGGAGGCGGAACAAAGTTTTCGTCAATGATTTCTGTTTGATTAAATAACGAATCCTGCTCTCTTTCCCAGTCTGTCGCTCTTTTGATTTTGTACCATATCCAGTTCCAGGACAGTCCGAGATGTTCGGCGATTGTCTCTTTGTCTGAATTTAAGTTTTCGAGCAGCCGGAAATAGGCGACAACTTCTGAATAGCTGGATTCAAGCCTTTTTTTCAGGGCCTGCTCCCGTTCCTGCATTTCTTCACGTGCAATCAATTGCGCAACAGGATCATTTTCGGCTGACGCCAGTGCAGCATCCAGCCAATTGTATCTGTCTCTGTCTTCATCCTGGTTCCCATATTCAGTCCGGAGGGCATTGCGAACAATGTTATTTGCCCATTTCACAAGGTGGTTATACAAGTGGGCGACGATGCCTTTTTCAAATTCCGGACTTGAAATGGAGTCATATTTCCCGCTTTCCAGCATTTTATTTGCCTTTTCCCAGGCCTCGCCTCTCATGTCATCAAGCTCGTATTCACCGTTTGTCTGATGGGCAATTCGACGCAGAGCTGATGAAATTGCCTGGTACAAAGTATCGAATTCTTCGAGTGTAAGATTTGGCATGTACTTCTGACCTGTTTCAAACTTTGATGACGCTGCTTCTGTTGGCAGCATTATTGCAACATCTGGCCTGCCCGACCATGTTCAGCAGGACAACTGCCAGAAAAGAGAGTCGGTGTACGGATTTTTGAATTGAGGCATTTGCTGTATATCATGTCCGCTGTTTTGCGGATGCCAATGGTTACCATCAGGTGCAGAAAAAACCCGTATAACACATTGCTATTAAATAGCAAAAAATAACGTAAAATATGTCATGATGTGGAAAAGTGTTTCCTGACACAACTATATCTCAGGTGTTTTTGCCTGAAAACTATGGACGGGTCCATAGAAACTCTGTATCTAATTTTGGAGTTTTTTAGGTAGTCATAAAGAACTCTCCATTCGTCCTTCCAATCAAAATTGACCTTCAATACTTCCAACGTCTGAA
>Ga0099364_10014149_pt1 | contig 10648 bp, 11 predicted proteins | sample TergutTh196P3_FD_73070 | JGI IMG/M metagenome (GOLD analysis project Ga0099364, IMG submission 73070) | Microcerotermes parvus P3 segment gut microbial communities from Pointe-Noire, Republic of the Congo - Th196 P3 | ecosystem: Host-associated > Arthropoda: Insects > Digestive system > Gut ...
TTATTTTAATTTTTTTTATTATACTTTTTATAATTATTTTTTGAAATTAGATAATAATTATTTTTATTATTATTTTAATTTTTTTTATTATACTTTTTATAATTATTTTTTGAAATTAGATAATAATTATTTTTATTATTATTTTAATTTTTTTTATTATACTTTTTATAATTGTTTTTTGAAATTAGATAATTATTATTTTTTTGCCTTTGTATGAGGATAATCAGTTAATAATTGTTATTTTGTATCAGATTTTAATATTTTCATTATATGCTATATTTTTTAAATAATAAAGATGAATCACAACAGGAATTATAAGAACTATTTGATTTTGATTATCTTGACAAAATTTTGTAATTAATTTATTTAATTATAAACATTTTTTAAATTTATGTAGATAGTTTTAGATTACATGCTATTCATGTGGATAGTTTTAGGTTACATAATATTGATGTTTATAGTTTTAGATTACATATCATTCATGTTTATAGTTTTAGATTACAAAGTATTCATGTAAATAGTTTTAGATTACAATGTATTATTTTTCTAATAATTGGAGCAGATATTCAACAACAATTTTAAATATTACCAAGTTAAAAGAAGTATTATAGAATAAATTCATAAAACTGAATTATTAATGGACAAGAAAAATTTAATACAATTATTTGCTAAACCATTATTGTTGTTATAACTTAAGAAAATTTCCATAAAATTGAATTTTATGCTGTGGAAAAACTTTCAGATTTTTTCAATCAATTTAAATTAACTCTTTGTATTGTTGTAACATCAAAGGTTGTTAATTATCATGGTATCTATGTAGTAATATTCATAGATTGTTGATTATCATGGTATGTTTGTATAACATCAGGTTTAGCTATTGAAATTTATTTCATCAATGTTGTAGTGACAGTTAATAGAGGAATTAGAAGGTATGGTATTTTTATGTATAAAGATGAAATGATTCAAATGCATCAGTTTTTAGTATATGTTTTGAAATACTTAGAAACAAATAATGAGATTCATAGTTCTTGTGGTGAATATATAGCTTTAAATATAAGCCCCCATCATATTCACAGAACGAAAGCAGAACATAAACATGCAATATTTGTACTCTCTAACACGATTTCTGAAATTATTTTACAAGAAAATTTCGATTCGGTTCCATCTAATGTTTCTAATGCATTATCAGAACTTGTAAGAAGGTCTAAAAAAGAACTAAAAGTTGAAATTAAAGTCGAATCAAAATAGCCATTGAAATAAAATATTAATATATTTTTAAAATATTTTTAAATATTTATAAAATTTAATTTTAATAATATTTATATAATTTATTTTAATATTTTGTGACTTTTTTTTGGAAATATTCTATTCAAATTTTATTATAATAAGTATAATACTAATTATAATACTGAATATAATTATATTTTATAATTAATGTTTTCAAAGTAAACTTTAACTTTTCTCAAAATTTTATTTCTAAAAGATTTATATAGGATAAACTCATTATTTTCTCTTTTTTAATATATTTAAAGAAGTTTAGCATATATTTCAATATATTATGATTACTTCACATTTACATATTTATTAACTATAAAAAACTATTTTTTTAGACATTATGGATTTATTAGAAGATATTAATCTTTTTAATATTTTTCTTTTTATAATTATTAATAATAGCTTAACTAAATATTATTTATAATAAATTAGCTAATTATTTTTTTATTTATTAAATTTAATAGCTTCCTTATCTTTTTTTTACTAGGTTTTCAACACAAAATGTTTTAACAAAAAAATCCAATATTAATATAATTTACTTATTATTAAATTAAACAACTTCTGATAATAATTTGTATCATTTTTAGCTATTAATATTTTAAAATAGTTAATAATTATTTTAACTAATATATAATTAGTTATAGAAGAAATAAGTTTAATAATTAGTAATAAGTTAATTTTTAGAGATTTAATTGATAAAAACAAGTTTTTAGCTAAGAAATTGAACTTTTTTAGTAAAATATAATAATTTTATAAAATTAACTAATTTTTATATTAATTTTTGAACTAGTATAATTTTTTTTTAAGGTGATTTTTATGAAAAGTATGGAAAAAATGGTTTGTTTAGTAGATGGAGAACATTACCTTCCTGTTACAAAATCTGCAATTGATAGTTTAAATAACTTAAATCATATTGATGTAGTAGCTATTGTATTTATTGGAGGAACTGAAAAACTAAGAACTGATGATGAAGATAGCTACACTAAAATGATGGGAATGCCAGTACACTTTGGTGTGGATGAAAATGAAATTCCATATGATTTAATTGTTGAAATGGTTAAAGACTATGATGCAGATGTTGTTATGGATTTAAGTGATGAACCTGTTTTAGATTACTCAAAAAGATTTAAAATAGCTTCAAAAGTTATAGCTTGTGGAATTGAATATCGAGGACCTGATTTCACATTTAAACCACTGACTCAACATGAAACAGCTCGTAAACCATCTCTTAAAATACTTGGAACTGGGAAAAGAATAGGTAAAACTGCAGTATCTGCATTCACCTCAAGATTAATTGATGAAAATGAGTATGATCCTTGTGTAGTAGCTATGGGTCGTGGTGGACCAGAAGAACCTGAACTAGTTAGAGGAGATAAATTAAAAATAAGCCCAGAATTTTTAATGGAACAATCAGATAAAGGAGTTCATGCTGCTTCTGATCATTGGGAAGGTGCTTTGATGAGCAGAATTCTAACCATTGGTTGTAGAAGATGTGGTGGTGGAATGTCTGGTGATGTTTTCCAAACCAACATGAAAAAAGGAGCAGAAATAGCTAATGATGTGGAATCAAAATTTATTATTTTTGAAGGAAGTGGTGCAGCTATTCCCCCAATTAAAACAAATAAAAATATTGTTTTGATAGGAGCTAATCAACCTTTATTAAATATTACTAACTTTTTTGGTCCGTTTAGAATTGGATTAGCTGATCTTGTTATTATCACAATGTGTGAAGAACCTATGTCTTCTCCAGATAAGATAAAAGCTATTGAAGAATTCATATCTGAAATAAATCCAAAAGCTAAAGTTATCTCTACTGTTTTTAGACCAAAACCACTTGATGATATTTCTGGTAAAAACGTCCTCTTTGCAACTACAGCTCCAGATGAAATAAAAGATGTTTTAGTTAATCACTTAGAAGAGGAATATAAATGTAGAGTAGTTGGAACAACTTCACACTTATCCAATAGACCACTTCTTCAAAAAGATATTAAAAAATACATTGATAAAGCTGATGTTATGTTGACAGAGCTTAAAGCTGCAGCAGTAGATGTAGCTACAAAAGATTCTCTTGAAGCAGGACTTGAAGTGGTTTACTGTGACAATATTCCAATAGCTATTGATGGAAACTATCCTGATTTATCGGATTCAATAATTGAAGTAGTTGATGAAGCTATTGAAGATTTTAATAATAGTTAATAAGAATAGATAACTCATAAAAATAATAAGTAATTATAGTTATTTTTCTATTTTTTTATTAATTTATTTTATTTCTTTAAATAGCTATTTTTCTTAATAATGATTATAATAATCTTAATAGAATGTTTATTGATTTTAAAAATTATTACAGTCATTAATAAATGATTAGTTATTTAATACACAGAAATAATATTATTTTTTTAGATTATAAATAAACTTTTTTTATATTTATAATGGAGATATAATAGAGATAAAATGCCTAGAATATCAAGCATTGAAATATTAAAAAGACTTAAACAAGCTATACTTCCTGTTAGAACAAAAGCTAATCTTGAAAATTTTCAAATATTAATTATTGAAACTTATGAAAAAATTGGATCATATCTTGAGAAGATTTTAGAGAATTTCCATCAGATATTCATTTATAGCTTATTATCGAGATTGTAGAAAAAAACATTTGTAGTTGTAATATAAACGAAGGAGAATAATTATGATCCTAAGAAATGTGGAAGCAATTCCTACTACTGATCCGAGTGGGTTAATAAAGTTACGCGATAGTATATATGCTGCTGATTTGTTTACTGTTGCAACATCCCACCTTAAGCTTTTTTCGTGGATACAACTTAATAAGTCACCAAGTATTAGAGAAATATGCACTGAATTTCAAATTAAAGAGAGACTGCAGATGTCATGCTTACTCTTTTAAAATCATATAACTTAATAACTGAGAAACTTGGTAGGTTTTATTTAACAGAACTTGCACAGGAGCATTTAGTTGATTCTGCAGAGTGGTGTTTAGAGCCATATATCGCATCACAAAAAAACCGTTCTATTTGCTTAGATATGTTGAAAGTTTTACAAACAGGAGAACCAATTAGTTGGGGTGCAGAAAAGGATGAAAATGAGTGGGCAATTGCTATGGAAAAAGAAGAATTTGCTGAATCATTTACATCTGCGATGGACAGCAGAGGTGCATATCTAGCACCAGCTTTTGCAAGAAGTGTGGATTTTTCAGAGTATAGCAGACTTTTAGATATTGGTGGAGCATCAGGGATTTATTCAGCAGCAGTAGTTCAAATACATAAACACATGACTGCTTCTGTATTGGAAAAGCCACCTGTTGACAAAGCCACTAGGTACTCAGTTAATAAAAGGGAAATGGCAGATAGGGTGAGTGTTATTGCTGGTGATATGTTTAAGGAAGATCTTCCGAAAGGTTTTGATGTTCATATTTATTCAAATGTTCTTCACGACTGGGATACAGATGATGTTAAAATACTGCTTAAAAAATCTTATGATAGTTTATTACCTGAAGGTATACTCTTAATACATGATGCTCATCTTAATGCTGAAAAAACTGGACCTATTGAAATAGCAGAATATTCTGTATTATTAATGAGTTCAACAAGAGGAAAATGCCATTCTGTGAAAGAAATGGAGGACATGCTAATTGATGCAGGATTTTTGAATATTGAGGTTATACAAACGGTTGGAAAAAGAAGTGTAATTAAAGCGAAGAAAAACAGTGCATAATAATAGATTATGGATACTTACAATAATTACATTTTTCTATTTTTTTAAAGGATATGATGATTATGGATAATACATTATCATTTATTATAATTAATGAAAGTGAAATAGATGAAATTGAAGAGTTATGGGAAGAAATTAAGCAATATCACATTGAAAAATCACCAAATTTTAAAAACCATTACAAAACATTCACATTCCAAATGAGAAAAGAAGAACTAATTTCATCCACTGAAAAAGGACTTTTATTCATTTTAATAGCTAAAATTAAAGAGAAAAAAATTGGATACTGTGTAGCTAGTGTTAAAGAAGGTATAGGTGAGATAGATTCTATTTATGTAAAAGCAAAATATCGTGAAAAGTACATTGGTAAAATGCTTATAGAAAAGTCTTTAAATTGGATTAAATCAAAAAATGTTGAAAAAATAATAGTCAATATTTCCATAGGAAATGAAGAAGTTTTTGATTTTTATTCAAAATATGGATTTAAACCAAGATTAACCCAGTTAGAAATGGATATAAATAAATAAAATAAGGTTGTTTTCAAATGTTTTATGAAATTTGTATATATGAAGTTAAAATTGATAGAGAAGAAGAATTTGAAGAGTTAATAAAAGAAGTGGGAGACTTTTATCGTTCTTGTCCTGGTGTTCAAGATGTTAAATATATTAAAAGAACACACAGACAAAAAGATTTTGAAGCAGTGAAAAATGGTGAGCCTCCTATAAGATTAACACGTAAAGTAGGGAAAATAACTTATGTTTTATATTGGGAGTTGGAAAACGAAGAGATACATGGTAAGATTTGTAAAATAGGCTTTGAAAAAGACTTTATCAAAAGGTTTCACAGATGTTTAACTACAATGCCAAGAATAATATTAGGTGAAGAAATCAGATAAGGTAAATACTAATTAACTCGCATTTTCTTTCATATTAGATATTGACCATAGCTATTGATGAAAAAATAGAGTATCAACAAAATATAGCTTTAAAAGTTTATAAGTAGCAATACTACAAAATTTCATTGGAAAATTTACTTTGCATGGAAAACTTCCTTATTTAAAAAAATTTACTTTGCAAAACACTATTAATATATAAAAACAATATTATATTTTTAGAATATGAATAAACTTATTTTATATTTTATGAGGGATAAAATGCCTAGAGTATCAAGTATTGAAGTATTAAAAAGACTTAAACAACCTATACTTTCTATTAAAACAAAAACTAATGTTGAAAAATTACCTACATTAATTCAAGAATCTTATGGAAGATCATGACATATTTAGAAAAGATTGGAGAATTTCCATCAGATATTCCATTTGTAGCTTACTATAACATGGACATGGAAAACCTTAATGTTGAAATAGGTTTTCCTGTTTATAAATCATTACCTGGAACAGATGAAATACAATCTAGCTATATTCCAGAAATGAAAGTTGTTTATTCTATGTATCGTGGTCCTTATTTAGAAGCAGGAACTACTTATGAAGAAATGATAAAATGGATTGAAGATAATAATTTAAAACAAACAGAAACTATGTATGAATATTATTTTAATAGTCCTTTAGATGTAGATGAAAGTGATTTATTAACAATGATGTTATTAAAAGTAGAATAATTATTTAAAAAAAAAATTTATTTTTTTTAAAAAAAAAATGAATGAAATTCATTTTTTAATGAATCCCTAAGCCCACACCAAGTTATATTGATTTTTTTCTTATAAAAATTTTCTGATTTTTATTACTAAATTTTTTATAATTAATATAATATATAATCTTGAAAAAGAGTTTGAATTAAATTTTTTATAAAAAATTAAATAATTTTCTAAAAATCTATTTTATTTATATTTTTTTTAAAATAATGCCTATTAATTATTTTTACTAAAAAATATAAATTGTACTCATTTTAATTGATTAATAAATGAAAATTATAATTTTTTAAAAAAAATCATTACAGTAATTTTGGGAAAAGTTTTTAATTATTGAAGGGAAATTATATTAAGAATATTACTTTATTTTAATAAAAATATTTTAAAAAAGATTATTTTTAAAAAATGTCATAATTTATATTAATTAGACTAAATAAAATAATTAAAAATTATTTATTTAAAATTATAAGAATTTTCAAAATATTCATTTATCAAGAACTTTATCAAATTGACTATACTTAAAAACTTTATTTTCAATACTATAATTCCTAAGTTACAATAGAGAATAATTTAAGCTCATAAAGAGTATTTAAAAGAATAATAGGAAGTATTGTAAAAAATCATACTTGATGTTTTTTTGGAGTGTTTAAATTTATATAGGATTCTTATTTGTTTTTAAAGAAGTTATAGCTAAATTTTCCCTTATTTAAAAAAATATAAATCATTAAGGTTTTAAAATGACAATTGAGTATTATTTATTAATTTTAGCTTCTTTAATACTAATTTCAACTTTAATATCCTTGAAATTAGGAGTTTCTGTAACAATAGTTGAAATAGTTCTTGGAATTATTGGAGGAAATATAGGAATCATAGAACCAGAAGCTTGGATCTTACTTGTAGCTACTTTTGGAGGAATACTCTTAACATTTTTATCAGGAATAGAGATTAATGTTGAATTGATGAAGAAAAAATTTAGAGAAATTTTTCTTATAGGTATTCTATCATTTACTGCTCCATTTATGATAATTTTTTTGTTTGTATATTTTTTTATTGGATGGGAATTTTTACCTTCCTTATTAGCTGGAACAGCTCTCTCAGAAACATCAATTGCAATTGTATATTCCACTCTTCTTCAAAGAGACTTATTTCAGCATGAAATTGGCAAAATTCTATTAGGAGCAACATTCATTACAAATTTATGTACAGCTATTGCTTTAAGTATTCTCTTTATAAAACCAGATTTATACACGATAATTTTTTATTTAGTAGCTATTTTAGTGTTATTTTTAGCTTTTAAATATTCTCATCTAATATTTGACTCTCCCAGAATAAAAGATAAAATTCATGAATTTGAAATAAAATATATTTTCTTCTTATTAGTAATATTAATCTTTTTTGCAAGCTTAGGAGGAGGACAAGCCATATTGCCTGCTTTTATTCTAGGATTATTATTATCAAATCATTTCAAAACTGGATCTTTTAATGAAGAAACTAAAAAACGAATGAAAGCTATTGCTTTTACAGTTATTACTCCTATATTTTTCATTGTCGGAGGTATGAGAGTATCTTTATCATTAATTTGGGCAGGAATATTAGTTTTTACACTTGTTCTTGTTTTCAGATTATTAGCTAAATTTTTTGGTGTGTATTTTATAAGTGGAAAATATCTAGGTTCAAATAGAAAGTATGTAGCTTTGATGATGAGTACGGGTTTAACTTTTGGTCTAGTAGCTACCACATTTGGTCTTAATACTGGAATATTAGATCAAATGTCATATTCCATATTAACTGGAGTTTTAGTATTTAGTGCAATATTTCCAACATTAGTTGCTGAAAAATGGTTCCCACCACATATAGACGGTCTTATAGATTAAATTAATGAATAATTTTAATCTCAATAATTTAATTAATATTTTCATTTATTATGAAAAAATCATTTCGCTAAAGAATATAATAAAGCTCTACCATTAAATAATATATACAATCAATTAAAAAGTTGTTTAATAATGAAAAGTGAAGGTGAATTTAAAAATAGAAAAGACAGTAATAATAATATTAACTTTACATTAACTTATCATCCTCCATATTGTTGGGATAAAATATTACAATTTTTAGCTAATCGTGCAATTAAAGGTGTTGAATTAGTAAAAGATGATGCATATTTACGCACGGTTCGATTAAAGAATGAAAAAGGAAATTATTTTGATGGTTGGGTTAAAGTAAAAAATAATTCCAAGAAAAATTGCTTAATGGTTACAATAAATGAATCTTTATTACCTGTGATGGGTGAAATAATAGCTAAACTTAAAGGTTTATTTGATTTAGAATGTGATCCCTATGTAATCTATGAAACACTTTCATCTATGAATAATATAAAACCTGGTCTGTGTGTTTTAGGAACTCGTTTACCTGGGTGTTTTGATGCTTTTGAAATGGCAACACGTGCTGTTATTGGTCAGCAAATTTCTGTAAAAGCAGCAAACACAATAGCTTCAAGAATAGCTAATACTTATGGAATCCCTATTGAAACTGGAATTGAAGGATTATCTCATAGTTTTCCATCATTCAATGATATACTATCTTTAAATGGTAATATAGATGATCATTTAGGTGTATTAGGAGTTACATCTATAAGGGCGAAAGCTATTTATGAATTAGCACATTTAATATCAGAAAAAGTAATTTGTCATGATTCATGTATTCAAGTAGAAAAAGAAATAAAAAAATTAATGGTATTCGTGGTATTGGTAGTTGGACTGCCCAATATATTGCTATGCGTACAATGGGGTGGACTGACGCATTTCTTGTAACTGATTTAGGAATAAAAAAAGCATTGGCACCATATTCACCAAAAGAAATCTTAAAACTAGCAGAAACTTGGCAGCCATGGGGAAGCTACGCAACAATAAATCTTTGGAATTCATTGTAATTGAAAAATTAAGAGAATATAGATAATATGTAGGTAATTATCGAGGAGGTTGTAGATAATGTTTTATTTTACAATTTATAAATCACCAATTGGTGAAATAACACTTGGAAGTAATGGTGTTAATCTTATAGGTTTATGGATAGAAGGACAAAAATATCATGGAAGTAATCTAGCTAGAAAAATGGTAGAAAAAAATGATATTCCTATATTTAACAGTACAATTGAATGGTTGGATAGTTATTTTACAGGGGAAAAACCAAATGTTTCTGAATTAACATTAGCTCCTATTGGTACTGAATTTAGACAAAAAGTATGGAAAATATTATGTAAAATACCCTATGGTGAATTAATTACATATGGAGATATTGCAAAAAAAATAGCTAGTGAAATGAACAAAAAGACTATGTCTGCTCAAGCAGTTGGGGGAGCAGTTGGTCATAATCCCATATCAATTATTATTCCTTGTCATAGAGTAGTGGGGTCAAATGGTAGTTTGACAGGTTATGCTGGAGGTATTAGTAAAAAAATAAAATTACTTGAGCTAGAAGGTGTTGATATCTCTGATTTATTTGTCCCATCTAAAGGCACAGCATTATAGTGCATTTTGGCTTTTTTAACATGGGAAAATCAAGAAAATTTTTTTAGTTTGTAATTTACTTAAATATTGTTTTTAAAGATTTTATTACTATTTAAAAGAAAATGAATCAATTTACTCCCTTAAAGAGGATTTTATATGTATTCTAATTTTCATAAGCTTTTATATTACTATATCTAAATTTTATTAATAATTTAAACTTGATAAGAAATATTTAAATTGTATAATCCTATATAAACCTTAGTATAAATAAAAAATTCATTTTATGATAGATAATTTATTAAATAAATAGTTTTTAAAGTTTAAATTGATGAAATAAATAATTTAAAAGATTTTTAATTATAGTGAATTGTAAATTTATTTTCATGAGAAATAAATTTTTAATAAAATAATATCTCTTAAAAAATATTTAAATAATAAATTAAATTCTTAATAAAATAATATCTCTTAAAAAATATTTAAATAATAAATTA
>Ga0099364_10014150_pt1 | contig 10647 bp, 12 predicted proteins | sample TergutTh196P3_FD_73070 | JGI IMG/M metagenome (GOLD analysis project Ga0099364, IMG submission 73070) | Microcerotermes parvus P3 segment gut microbial communities from Pointe-Noire, Republic of the Congo - Th196 P3 | ecosystem: Host-associated > Arthropoda: Insects > Digestive system > Gut ...
CACTGGAAGCCCGCTTTGCAGGTCTTTCAAATCGTCTTCGGCGAAGACAGGCTTCCGGTAAATGAGTTATGAAACAAACCAAATTGACACAGTTCGATTTACACACCCTGGAATTCATCGGTGGTCTGGGAGGAAAGAGAGATTTTCCAGATACCTACTTCCTTGTATTGGCCAGGAGCCACTTCGCAATCGGCATCCGGCATACCCCGCCAGTTCCACCAGTCTTCCACCACGACAAATTGTTTTGCTTTTATTTTCACTCCATCCTGCTCAAATTCAAAAACGAAAGTATCCATTCCCCTATAGCCGACTTCAGGTATGTAATCGATTCCCAATCCTTTGGCATTAAATTCAGTTTCAGCCGAGTCAAGGGTTTCAAAACCAGAGCCGTATCCAAGGTCACGAATAAAATCAAGACGTCCATATGTTGGTTGTTGCACCACCCTCATCGTAGTACGGCTTCCGTCACCAAAGAAATTGGGCTTGTTCTCATAATGTTTCATATAATCACTGGCAAAGCCAACTGCAAGGCGATAGTAAGAATAATTGCCAGCCAAATACTCTTTGTTCTTTTCCACCATTTGTACCTTGGAGCAGATTCCGAGAATTCGCTCTTTTTTTTGCGATTCAGGCGCACTCGCCTTCGCGGCAATATAAACAGGCGCTTCCTGCGCGGGGATTGGGGGTTCGGCAAACCACATGTCAATATTCTCCAGATTTACTCCGAATTCGGATTGCATTTGAGAAACGGATGGCGCAACCCAATCGGGTAACGCAAACTGAGCCGCCATTAAATTAGAAGGCGATAGCGTTATTTCCACGGGATCGCGTCTTTGCAAACTGATTCCGAACTTATTTTCGTAGCGCGGTGGGTTGAGGTGAGCTTGCGAACCTCAACATCTATGCTGGCGTTGGGGTTCGCTATTTGCCGTCTGCAAGACTTCACCCTATTTATGTATGATAACAGATTATACGCATCATATACGCATGAATTATTATAATTTTTGTCTTACCCTTCGCGCTGCATCAACGCCGCGTAAAAACCATCCGTGCCATGCGTGTGCGGGAAAAAACGTTGTTCTTCAAGCAGAGTCCAGCCGGGATGCGCCGCTTGATACGCTTTGACAACTTCTTCATTTTCCTCGGGCAGCAGACTGCAAGTAGCATAAAGAAGACGCCCGCCCAGGCGGACAAGGCGGGCAGCCGTCGCCAGAATTTCGGCCTGTTTCTTCGCCAACCCGGCAACAGAATCCGGCGTTTGCCGCCACTTTAGGTACGGGTTGCGGCGCAAGGTTCCCAAACCGGAACATGGCGCGTCCACCAGCACCCGATCCATTTTTCCGGCCAGCCGTTTCAATTTCGGGTTATGCGCCGAATCCAGACAGATCGGATGCACATTGGAAAGGCCGGAACGCGCCAGCCGGGGTTTCAGTTTTTCCAGGCGCGGCGCGGCAATATCAAAAGCGTACAGCCTGCCGGTGTTTTTCATCAACATGCCCAGCAACAAGGTTTTTCCGCCCGCGCCCGCGCAAAAATCAGCAACGACTTCCCCGCGTCGGGGCGCAAGCATTAGACCGAGCAATTGGCTCCCCTCATCCTGTACTTCGATATGCCCCGCCAGAAAAAGCGGATGCCCTGCCAGCGCGGGCTTTTCCGCCAGACGAACGGCAAAGGGCGAATGTTTCCCTGCCTCCACGGTAAACCCTTCCTCCTTTAACGCCTCAATAACGACTTCCCGGCTGCTTTTCAAAAGATTGACCCGTAAATCCAGCGGCGCGCTCTGATTCAAGGCGCAGATAAGCGCCTCGGTTTCTGCCGCAAAAACGTCAAGAAGGCGCGTATAAAGCCAATCCGGCAGATCAAGCCGTTCGGCAACTGCCAGGTTAGCGTCGTCAAAGCCTTTAGCGGCGGCAAGCCAGGCCGCTTCATCTCTTTTCAGCAAATGTTCCAGCTCGCGCAGGTTGCGCCCCTGTCCGGCCAGAGCTGCCAGGAGAAGGCGGCGCGGCGTTGCCGCGCTTTCCCCAGGGCAGGCACGGGCGGATAAAGTGCGGAGTCTGCGCAGGACGACAAAACAGGTTTCGGCAATAAAGGCGCGTTCCTGCCTGCCTATGTTCCGGTGTTCACGAAAATAACGGGAAAGGACGCCATCGGCAGGGTATGCAAAAGTCAACAGCCGGGCAAGCGCCGCTTCGGCATGAGAAAAAAGCGCCGGATGAATGCGGAATGAAGACGCAGAGCGACAGGATGATGTTGCGCGGGCAGTTTGCATGGCAGTTATTCCCTTATCTCAAAAACAAAATCGTAACGTTCCAGGCGTTGCTCATAAACATCGCCACGACGGTCACGATGACGAATCTGCGCAGGCAGCCAGTAGAGGTCTTTCGCCAGCCAGAAATCCGTCTCTGCCCGCCCCTCGGAAACCCGAAAATGCAGAACAGGCCAAATACGCTCCGAAAGTTCAAGGAATTCCTCCCCCACGGCAACAATGCGATAGGCTTCGTAGCCTTTCCCGGTCGCCATCCAGATAGTTTTTGCCCACCCCTGCCATGTCGCGTTCGCGTTCACGTTCACATTAGCGTCGGCGTCTGCATCCGCATTAGTTTCGGCATCCGAATCCATTTCTGTTCCGGTTGTCTCTTCCGTTTTCCGGGCGGCTTCTTCCAGCGCAATCCAGAACGAAAATTGTCCTTGCAGGCTCAACAAATCCTGGCTATCCCGGCGCAAGGGAAATTCTCCGCTGCGCTTCCCGGCTTCCACATAGAGATTACGCTGGCTCCAGTCAAACGCGGTCGTTTCATGGGCGTGGCCATCGCGCCGGACTTGATAGCGCAGCGGAAAAAAACCGCCGTTGGCAGAGGAAATAATGCCCATGCTTTCCGTCTCCGTCTGCGCCTGGTACAAAAAACCAATCAATCCCACCGTCTTCATGGCCGTGACAAAACGATAAACTCTTTGCCGCAATTCCCATTCAAGCCGCGCCGTGCCGATTTCCCACGCTTGTTCGCCGCGATAAACCCGATAATTTATTGCGCCTTTGGGGGGAAAAATACGCCTATCCGGTAAAACATGCTCGACAAATTCCGCCTCGTTGAGCGCGAGCAAGGCATTTTCCATTTCGTCCTCAATGGCTTCCAGATTCCCCGGAATATCCGGCCAGTCTCCCCCTTCATCCTCGCCTTCCAGCGCCACTTCCGGCGGCTGGTCCTGCATAAGATGCTCTGCCGCGATCTCGTACTCATCCTCTTCCCATAGCGGCTGTTCTTCCGGGATTTGCGACACTTCCGGCAGTCTGGCAGGGGTTTCAGGAAATGGGACTGGCGGTTGAGGAGGCGGCTCCGGCTTTTTCGGTTTTTCCGCTGGTATTGGAGCAGGCGTTGAAGCTGGTATTGCAACTGGTATTGGAGTCTCTTTGGGCGCATTAGAGGCAAGCCGCGCGTTTATAATTTTCGTCTCCGTCTCCGGCTTAATCCAGGTTGTCATCATGCCAGCCAGACCACCCAGAACAAGAAAATGCAAAAAAAGCGAGAGGACACAGGCAGGCAACAAGCGGCGCAATTTTTGCGGGAAAAAGCGGCTCATGTTTCCCCATTCAACAGGGGCGCAATCAGGGCTTCTTCCCTCTGCGCGCCCGCCACGCGCACCCGCCCTGCCGCAAGCGTCAAGCGGCCTTCGGCAAACCAGCGCACCGCCAGGGGATAGACGCGATGTTCCTCTGCCAACACCCGCGCGGCAAGGCGTTCTTCATCATCTCCATCCAGCACCGGCACGGCGGCCTGCGCAATTATCGGACCATGATCCAGCAAGGGCGTGACAAAATGCACCGTGCATCCGTGCAGGCGCACCCCTTCGGCAAGAGCGCGGCGGTGAGTGTCAAGGCCGGGAAACAAAGGCAGCAGCGAAGGATGAATATTCACCAGCCGACCTTCGTAATGGCGCACAAAGCCCTCCGTCAAAATCCGCATGAATCCTGCCAACACCACCAGATCGGGCGCGTGCGCGTCAATGGTAGCCGCCAGCGCCTGATCGAAATCTTCCCGCCTGGGATAGGCACGATGCTCAATAACGCCGGTCGGAATGTTCGCCGCCGCCGCTATCCGCAAGCCCGCCGCGTCCGCCCGGTTGGCAAGCACTGCAACGATCCCGGCCTGGCCCAATTCCCCCGCCAGAGAAGCCTCTATAAGACGAGCCATGTTACTGCCCCGCCCGGAAATCAAAATCACGATCCGCTTCATTTCAACATGCCCACCGGTAAAAAAACTGCCGTCGCCAGCGATTGCGTCACACTGGTAATGGTTCGACCGCTGCGGTCGGAAACAATGAGCGCGATAAAATCCAGTTGCCCGATGACGCGCCCAAATTCCCGCTCGAAGGAAAGATTATGCGCGCCCTCCCCCATTTCGTTCGACAGCAAAAGCGGCCTGCCCGCCTCATCCGGCGTGGCGGCCAGTTTCCAGGCCGCAATTTCCACGTTACGCGCGCAATTGTAGAGTTTTTGCGCGTTCAGGGAATCCAGAATAAAAAATTCATCCTTGAATTCGTAGGCCGCGTCAACCATCGTCAGCAAGCCATAAACCAACGCCGCCACCCGGTCGCCCGGATAATCCGGCGCGAAGGCGCGCAAGACCGCCGCGCCTTCCTGTTGCCCCGCCAGTTCCGCAGGCGCTGTTTCCCGGTAACGGCGCAAGGCTTCCATCGCCTTGTCATGTTGCTCCAGATTTGCCTTTTTCCATTCACGGGGATTGCGCCGATAGAGCTTTTCCGCAAGCACAAAGAGGGAAGCCATCACCTGCTCCCGGCTGGCATCGAAGATACGATCCGTGTTCGTCTTGGCAAGATACCTGGGATCAAAATCCTCTTCCTCGCGCCCGTCCGGCCAGCGCCGGGTCATACAACCCGCCAGCGCCAAGGCAGACAACCCAGAAAGGAATACGCGCAAAAAATGCCGCCGGGTAGAGAAGGTCATGGCGCTTTACTTTTTTTCCGCCATTTTTTGCTTACCCCAGGCAAACAGGAGCGGCAATAACGAAACGACAATGATGCCGACAATGATTAACGAGAGATTTTTCTGTACCCAGGCAAGATTGCCAAACCAGTAGCCCGCAAAACACAGGCTGAAAACCCAGAGCAACGCGCCGCACATGTTGTATAAACAAAAAGCGCCATAATCCATGCGGCCAATGCCCGCGACAAAAGGCGCAAAGGTGCGAAAAATCGGCAGGAAGCGGGAAATAACCAGGGTTTTACCGCCGTGCCGCACATAAAAATCATGGGTTTTTATAAGCGCCTCCCGGTTGAAAAAGCGCGATTTTTCCCATTTGAAGACACGCGCCCCCAAAAAGCGGCCTATCTGATAATTCAGCATGTTGCCCAGAATGGCGGCGGCGGCAAGGGAGAATGTCAGTATCCAGATATTCATGCCGTTCGCCGCTTCGCCGCCCAGAGCGGCCAGCGCCCCTGCGACAAACAGCAGGGAATCGCCCGGCAAAAAAGGGGTCACGACAAACCCGGTTTCAGAAAAGATGATGATAAACAGAATGAGATAGATCCACAGCCCGTAATCCGCCAGCAAAAGAGCCAGATGCCGGTCAAGATGCAGGACGATGTCCAGAAAATAAGCCAATAGTTCCATCGTCTGCCTGTACAGAAAATCAGCGTTTTTTCACCAGCGGCTCGCCCTGTTTCCTGATGGCGCGCGCCACGTCTTCCAATCTGGTCGCCATGATGCCGTCAGGGCAGAAAAAATCCAGGAACAAGGCGGCGTGATGGCGGTTGGTGGTGGCTTCCCGCACCGGAACCCAAAGGCTGCCGCGCGCCACCGTCCAACGATTATCCGGGCGTCCCAGGGCATAAGTGCGCCTCTCCCGGCTCTGGCAACGCATTCCCTCATAGCTTACGTTTCGTACCCCGGCGGGACTGATAATCAAAAGAGCATAACGGACGACGCCGTCGCTGCCCAGGCTGATATTGGCGGTATCCACATAAAAACGGTTGACCGCCGGGGCGCTGACGTAAAAACTGTAGAAATCCTCATCCCTGGGATAGGGCGGCAATTCAGCGGCTTTTTCTTCCCAGGGTTTGGCGTCATAGTCTTCTCCGTCCACCGTATAGGTTTTCGAGTCAAGACCCCAAATATCGCGCCCGTTTTCCGCCAACGACGGCGAGGCAATAAGAATGAAAGAGACAAAGACAGCCAGAAGGCCGGGGACGACCGCCAAAACACGGACAGAAAAGCCACGCTTCGCTCTCATGCTATTGGAACCGTGTGCGCGAGTCTACGCAATTGCCGCATACTGCCTTTGCCCGTATCTGTCGCTTTGCCGGCCAGAATATCCGCCTTGTTTCGCCGCGCAAAGCCGACGAAGTGCGCGAGTTCGTTCAGGGCGTCCAAGTAAACGTTGCGTTTGAATTCGATCACCGAGTCCATCGGCACCCAGTAATTATGCCAGCACCAGGCGTCGAATTCAGGATGCGAACTCGCGCGCAGGGAAATATCATGATCGCGGCCTACCAGGCGCAACAAAAACCAGATTTGTTTTTGTCCACGGTAGGAGCCGCGCCACTCCCTTCTTATCCACTGGGTTGGCACTTCGTAACGCAACCAGCCTTTGGTTCTGCCGAGGATGGCGACATGCTCCGACTTTAAGCCGATCTCCTCGTGCAGTTCCCGAAACATGGCCTCCTCCGGCGTTTCGCCACGCTTGATGCCACCTTGTGGAAACTGCCAGGAATGTTCGCGTATCCTTTTTCCCCAGAAAACCTCATTTTTGGCATTGCATAAGACGATGCCGACGTTCGGGCGAAAACCTTCCCGGTCGAGCATGGTAATTCCTTGTAAGACTTGACTGCCCGCCATTCTTCCACAAATCTCCCCTCCATGTAAAATGATACTTCCCGGATCAACAGGATTTCTCCATGCGTTCTTCCCGTTTTTTTTTCACCACTCTGAAAGAAGCGCCCGCCGACGCTGAAATAATCAGCCAGAAATTGATGCTGCGCGCCGGGCTAATCAAGCGCGTCGCCGCCGGAATTTATACCTGGATGCCGCTTGGCCTGCGGACGTTGCGGAAGGTCGAGGCCATCGTCCGGGAAGAAATGAACCGCGCGGGCGCGATTGAATTGTTCATGCCCGCCGTGCAGCCCGCCGAGTTGTGGCAGGAATCGGGACGCTGGGAAAAGTACGGCCCTGAACTGCTGCGTCTTCAGGATCGCCACCGCCGCGATTTTGTAATTGGTCCTACCCATGAGGAAGTCATTACCGATGTGGTGCGCCGCGACGTAAAAAGCTATCGCCAGCTACCCGTCAACCTCTACCAGATTCAGACCAAGTTCCGGGATGAAATTCGCCCTCGCTTCGGCATTATGCGCGGGCGTGAATTTTTGATGAAAGACGCCTATTCTTTCCACGCCGACCTTGCCGATCTGGAGCGTGAATATCAGGTGATGTACGCTACTTATAGCCGTATTTTCACCCGTTTAGGCTTGCAATTTCGCGCCGTGGCCGCAGATACCGGCGCGATTGGCGGCTCAGGTTCGCATGAATTTCATGTCATCGCCAAAACGGGGGAGGATGACATCGCCTACTGCCCGGATTCCGATTACGCCGCCAATGTGGAACTGGCGGAGGCTTTGCCGCCGCCAATCCCCCGCCCTGCTGTTGACAAGCCCATGCAAAAAATCGCGACGCCCGGCAAAACCGCCTGCAAGGATGTGGCCGAAGCGCTTACCATTCCGCTCTCCCGCCTGGTCAAGGCAATTGCCGTCGTCAGTGAGCCGGATAACGCCCCTAAAACTTTCGCCCTCCTCCTCCTGCGCGGCGACCATGAATTGAACGAGGTCAAGGCCGGGAAAGTAACGTCCCTGTCGCCCTTTCGCTTTGCCTATGAAGCGGAAGTCGAAGAGCATTTGGGTTGTCAACCCGGTTATATCGGCCCGGTAGGGGTGAACTCCAGGGTACGGATCATCGCCGACCGCGCGGTTGCCGCAATGGGTGATTTTGCCTGCGGCGCAAACGAAGCCGGATTCCACCTGATAAACGTCAATTTCGGGCGCGATTGCCCGGAACCGGAAGTAGCCGACCTACGCAAGGTCGTCGCGGGCGACCCCTCGCCCGATGGCCGGGGGACGCTCGCCATCTATCGGGGTATCGAAGTCGGACACATCTTCCAGTTACGGACAAAATACTCTGAGGCGCTGGCCTGCCGCTATCTGGACGAGCAGGGCAAAAGCCAGGTCATGGAGATGGGTTGTTACGGCATCGGCGTTTCCCGCATCGTCGGCGCGGCCATTGAGCAGAACCATGATGAAAAAGGCATTATCTTTCCCGCCGCCATTGCGCCTTTCAGCGTCGCCATTGTGCCGATGGGGTACCACAAAAATGAGGAAGTCCGCAGGGCTGCCGACAGGCTATATGATGAGATTATCAATGCCGGATTTGACGCGCTGCTGGATGACCGCGATGAGCGTCCCGGTTTTCTGTTTTCCGACATGGAACTGATCGGCATTCCGCATCGCCTTGTGGTAAGCGAGCGCGGGCTGAAAAACGGGGAAATAGAATACAAGGGCAGAACGGACTCTGAGGCTGCGTTTATCCCGCAGGAAAACATCATGGCATTTTTAAGGAATCTGCCGTGCTTAAAGAATCTGTCATGCGCCGCCTGATTTTTCTGTTCCTTCTGCTTTGTCTGCCGCTCCATGTGAATGCGGGCGCGCAACAATATGAGCCGCTTTCCGCCAGTGTGCGCGCCGCGCTTTCCGGCGCTATTGCCGATAAAAAGCCGCCTACCAGTTCGTTTCGGAATTACGAAGAAGCGGTGGAATGGCTGACCGTCATGTCCGAGCGTCTTGCCACGCGCATTCCCGACACTGCCTACCGTCTGGAATTGCTCCGCACCATTCATTATGAGGCGACGAGGGCGGGACTTGATCCGCAACTGGTTCTGGGGCTGATTCAGGTGGAATCCGCCTTTCGCAAATATGCCGTTTCTTCCGCCGGGGCGCGGGGTTACATGCAGGTCATGCCTTTCTGGGTCAAGGTGATTGGCCAGCCTTCGGACAATCTCTTTAATATGCGTACCAATCTGCGCTACGGCTGTACCATTTTGCGACATTATCTGGACATGGAAAATGGCGACCTGTTTCGCGCCCTTGGACGTTATAACGGCAGCCTGGGACGCCCTGAATATCCGAACATGGTCAAAGCCGCCTGGGATAAATGGCGACTCGACCGCGACCCCGGCAAGCCCCTGGTTTCCGCTACGGCGTATAGCCGGAAAGACTGATTTATGACGCCAGCCCAACGAGGTCTCCTTAGGAAATGGCTAATCGGCGGCATGATATATTTTATGCTCGTTGTCTTTGCTGACTTCATATTCGCAAAAGAAAATGAGATTTGGCTTTTTTTGTTTGTTTCGTTTATTTTGTTTGTTCTTTTCCTTGCAGACATCCTCACAAGATGGCATACGGATGAGTGGCGCTCACCGTTAGCAATTTATATCGAAGACCAGGATCACATAGCCGAATTTTATGAGAGCCTTTCTGATTTATACCCGTGGTTGAAGGTATATTATGTATTCTTGGGAATCTTATCATGCATCGTGCTGTTCTATTTCTTGACGCACTCAATAACACTCGATGCTCCCGACGTGACGAGGGTGCTGCTTGTTTTGTTTGCTGTCATTTTGGCCCCGATTTTGTTTATCAGGACATGGGGGCGTTTAGAAGAACTGGAAGAGAAAGAAGCGCATCATGCTAAATTTATCCGCGCCTCCGAATTGCGGAAACGTTTGAAAGAACCGGAAGAGGAAAAAGGCAAAAAAAACTTGAACAGGACGGCGATGGAGAAAATTCATAATGTTTAAGCTGAAAGAACTGCCAACCCCCGTTCCCAATTGGACAGGTTTGAAGAAAATGTCAATGATCGACATGCTGCGTTTCTTGCTGCATGTTCGCGCCCTCACCATTACCGTTCTTGTGGCACAGCCCGGTAGGTTTGGGCAAGGTCTTGCAGACGGCAATTCACTCACCCCATATATGGACTCCTCCTGCAATGCAAGGAAGGAGCGAAAAATAAAACAAGTGGGGAAGGTGCGACTGCGCCCATATATCCGGCCTCTTTCTGGCGTATTGTTACACGCCGGGCCTCGATGGGCTTCACGCGGCAAGGGTGAATCAACCTGGCGGCCTCAAAGGCCCTTGGGGTGTGCCACTCACTTGCCGCCGGTTCTACCGTTTTTCCCATCTTCTCTTCTTCCAGGCAATCGCCAGAGAACGCCTTTCGGCTACAAAACAACTACTCAACTGCTAACCGCTAACCACTCGCGCTATGCGCTTCTCAGGGGCCTGTATTGCAGCGACCCGATAGCCGTGTTCGCTGTCATAGCCCCCCCCCTTTGTTCAACAGCGCCCAGGCAATGCGGGCGTTTTTATTGGCCAAGGCCACTGCGGCAATGTTCGTGTGCCGTCGTTGGTTCACACTGCCAAACCGCACTTTCGAGCCGCTACTGTGCTGGTCGGGCACAGTACCAAAGTAAGCGGCAAACTGGCGCGCGTTGGCAAAACGTTCGGGCTCGGTCTGTTTGGCTATCACAGCAGTGGCAATGATTGGGCCTATGCCGCGTACTGTCATCAGTTGGCGTGCCTTCGGGTCCT
>Ga0099364_10014151_pt1 | contig 10647 bp, 6 predicted proteins | sample TergutTh196P3_FD_73070 | JGI IMG/M metagenome (GOLD analysis project Ga0099364, IMG submission 73070) | Microcerotermes parvus P3 segment gut microbial communities from Pointe-Noire, Republic of the Congo - Th196 P3 | ecosystem: Host-associated > Arthropoda: Insects > Digestive system > Gut ...
TGGTAGTCTTGGGCGATTTTTTCAACGGTATCGACGGTGTATCTCCGTTCGGGGTCATGGATTTCTATGTCCGTGACTATGGTATTCGGCATTTCATCAAATGCCGCCCGCGTCATTTCAAGGCGGGTTTTTGCCGGCGGGGTTCCCTCGGGAAGCGGTTTGTGCGGAGGCAGCCCCGCAGGGACTATAATAAGCCGGTCAAGGCCCAACTGTTCCGCCGCCGCCTTCGACGAGCGAACATGCCCTACGTGCGGCGGATTGAAAGTTCCGCCAAAAATGCCGATTTTTATATTTTTTACCATATTTTTCGCGAATTCGCGGAGCGCTTTGCCTCTGTGGGATATGGCGTTTTTTTCTTCGGGGGGGAGCTGCGCCATAGTTTTGTCCATCCCGTCGGCGATGAAAATGGGGTCATATCCGAATCCGTTCGCGCCCCGGCGCTCCGTCGTCAATTCCCCGCTGCATTCGCCTTGCGCGGAAATCACTTTGCCGTCCGGATAAACGCATACTATTACACAGACGAATTTCGCGCCCCGTTGTTCCATTTTTTCCATATTTTTCAACAAAAAATCACAGCGCCCGTAATCGTCCAGGAGTTCCCCTCCGTATGAGCTTGAATATAGGCCCGGCGCGCCGCCGAGCGCGTCGACGGCTATGCCGGAGTCGTCGGCTATGGCGGGCATGCCCGAGGCTTCGCATATGGCCCTGGCTTTGAGGAGCGCGTTTTCCAAGTAGGTCGATCCGGTTTCGTCGACAATAATATCGATACCCAAATCCTTGCGCGTGACGAAGTCAAACCCAAGGGAGGGCAAAACCTCGCGCATTTCCTGTATTTTTCCTTCATTGCTCGTCGCAAGAACATATTTCAAACAAACGTCCTCCTCGCCGCCTGCGGGCGGGTAACCACCCCGTCGCTTCGCGCCACCCCTCCCCAGAGGGGAATTTTAGGGCTTAAGTTTTTTCATTGGATATTTGACACTACCCGGGTAGTTACCATGAAAGTATCGCTTCTGAAAAGGCTTTGCGGTCAAAAACTATTAGGTCATCGGGCTTTTCGCCCACGCCGATCAGTTTCACAGGGACGCGGAGTTGGTCGGCTATGGCGTAGACTATGCCGCCTTTTGCCGTGCCGTCGAGCTTGGTGAGCGCAATTCCGGTTATGTTGGCGGTTTCGTTGAATTCGCGCGCTTGGATGAGCCCGTTCTGCCCTGTGGTCGCGTCGAGGACCAACAGCGTTTCCCTGTCGGCTTCGGGCAGCTCCCGGTCTATGACGCGGCTTATTTTGTTCAGCTCGTTCATCAGGTTGGATTTGTTGTGGAGCCTGCCCGCCGTGTCGCATATCACCACATCCGCCCCTCGCGCTTTAGCGGCGTTGAGGCCGTCAAATATCACGGAGGCGGGATCCGCGCCTTCGTCGCGGCGCACAATGTCCGCGTTTGAGCGCCGCGCCCAGATTTCGAGCTGTTCCCCGGCCGCCGCGCGAAAGGTGTCGCCCGCGCAGACAAGGACTTTCTTGCCTTCGTTCGCGAATCTCATGGCGAGTTTTCCGATAGTCGTGGTCTTCCCTACCCCGTTGACTCCGATGACGAGTATGACGGATGGTTTCGTCTCTAGTTTTAGTTGAGTTTCCCCGACGTCGAGCAGTCCGGTCAGGATTTCAATGAGGGCGGATTTCAGCTCTTCGCCCGTCCGCAATCCTTCCTTTTTCGCCGTTTCCCGCAGCAGCGTCGTCGCCGCGCCGGAGGCTTGCACGCCCATATCGGCAATGATCAGGGCTTCTTCAAGCTCATCGAAAAAATCTTCGTTTGCTCCTGTGAAGGATGAAAAAATGCTGCCAAACTGAGCGGAGACGTTTTTAGTAGTCTTCGCAAGCCCTTCTTTGATTTTACTGATAAATTTCAATTGATTCACCTCTGATGTCTGGTCAGAACCGGCGAGGAGTACGCTTATTTTTGCTTCCTGCCAAGCGGAGCATGGATGCGGAGCGCGCTGATGTGCGCATGGATGCGCACTGGAAGCGAAAAGGAAGCAAAAATAAGCGTGCTTCGAGCGCAAGGTTCTGAGGAGAGCCCCTGTCCCCTATTTCTGCGTCCGTTCCCATTCGTCCAAATCGACCTTCAAGATGTTTGACACGCCCAATTCCTGCATCGTGACGCCGTAGAGCACGTCCGCCTCTTCCATCGTTGCCCGCTTATGCGATATGACTATCATCTGCGTATTGTTCGACATGCGGCGCATATACGAGGAAAAACGGATTACGTTCGCATCGTCGAGCGCGGTTTCTATCTCGTCCATGACTATGAAAGGCGGCGGCCTAACGGTAAGTATGGCAAAGTATATCGCAATCGCGACGAGCGCTTTCTCGCCGCCGGAAAGCGGCGACAGGGTTTTCAGGGACTTGCCCGGCGGCTGTGCTTGTATTTCTATGCCGCAGTTGAGTACGTCGTCGGGATCTTCCAAAATCAGGGATGCGTGTCCTCCGCCGAAGAGTTCTTGAAATGTTTTTTCAAAGTTATCGTTTATTACCGCGAATTCCCGCGTGAATATTTCGCGCATGTGCTTTTCGATCTCGCCTATTATGCCAATGAGTTCGTTTTTTGCCTTTTCCACGTCGTCCCTTTGGGACGTCAGAAACGTATATCGGGCGTTTACCCGGGCAAATTCGTCGATCGCGCCTATGTTCGGGGTTCCGAGTTCGCGTATCTGGCGTTTGACCGAGGAAATGTTCCTCTGCGCCTCCGCCATGTTCCCTATCGGCTTCCCAGCGCTCAGGGCCGCGCTTCTGCTCAATTCGTATGTGTCCCAAAGCCTATCGAGTATTTGCTTTTCTTCCATCTGGGCGGCGAGCTTTTTCTGCTCCAAACGTGAGCATTCGCGCTCCATGTCAAGCATTTCCTGATTCTTGGCCTGAATGTCCTTGTTCAAGCTGCTTCTTCGCGCTTCTATTTCCAGTTTTCGGGCGCCGATCTCCGCAAGCCTGTTTTTGTACTCTTCGATCTGCCTTGCGGTGTCGGCGGACGCTTTTTCGTTTTCCACGAGTTGCGCGTGAATTTGCTCGTTGTGGCTCTTGAACCCGTCGATGGCTTCAAGCTGCCGCCCTCGGTTGCCCGACATTTCGTCGTGCAGGGCGCTGAGTTCCGCCACGGTTTTTGTAAGGGCGTCTTTTTCGGCTTCGAGCGCCGCGCGCTGCGCTGACAGCTCCGACAAGAGCTCATTGACGCGTGCCCTTTCCTGGGTTAGGAGCTCTTGTCCGCGCAGGGCTGTCTCGATTTGCTCTTTAAGCGACTGCGCTTGAGCCTCAAGCGCGCCGATCAGGGATTTAGCTTTCTCCGTCTCTTCGGTATTGCGGCGTATCCTCGTGACGGCGGCGGCGGCCTCGCTCTCGAATGCGGCGATCTCTTCTTTGTTTTTCTGCAAAAGCTGTGCGCGGTGCTGTTCCCCGCTCTCCAGCCATATCAGCTTGTCCTCGATTTCGCGAAGCTCGGCCTTGGCGATATCCAGCTCATATTCGGATGCGTTTTTTTCACGGACGCATTCGGAGAGTTCGCGCCCTGCCTTTGCGGCGTCCGCCGATAAAGCGTCGATCCGCCCGCCAAGCTGGTTGAGCTCGTTTGCGCGGGAGAGGACGCCGGAACCGCCGACCGACGAGCCGCCTGTCATGGAGCCGCCTGCGTTTATGACTTGCCCGTCCAGGGTCACCACCTTGTATCTGTGATTATGCCTTCCGGCGATCCTTATCGCGCTGTTGATGTTGTCGGCTATTATGACGCGTCCCAGAAGGCTTGCGTATATGCCGCCGTACTCGGGCGCAAATTCGATCAGGTTGATTGCGATGCCCTCATAACCGCTGTCGCCGCTGAATTCCCTTTCGTTCAGGACGCTGCCCGATATGGTTGACAGCGGCAAAAACGTCGCCCTGCCGCCATCCCGCCGTTTGAGCAGGTTGATGGCTTCCTTTGCGTCTTGCTCGGAGTCCACTATTATGTTCTGCATCGCGCCTCCGAGCGCGGTTTCGATGGCCGTGGTATATCTGTCCGTGGTCCTGATCAGGCCCGCCGCCGTCCCCCGGATGTTCTTCAGCGCCCCGCGCGAATGCTCCTGCATGACAAGTTTGACTGCTTTTGAATATCCCTGATAGTCTTTTTCCAAATCGGCCAGAAGGTTTCTTCTGGATTCAAGGTTTTTTAATTCGTATGTCAGGCGCTCGGATTTTTCCGCCGCTTTTTCGGCCTTTTCCGCGCGGTTTCGCGCCTTTATTTGCAGCCCGTCGATGACGTTGGTATGCGTCTGCGCCTCATCCCTGATTTTTTTCAGCTCGGCAACGCAGTTTTCGTAGTCCAATGTCTGCGCGGCGAGGTTTTCGTTTGCGGCGGCCAGCTCCAGCTTGACGGAATTTTCAATGTCGTATATCTCCTGAGCCTGCGACGCAAGCGCCGACAGCGCGGCTTTTTGGTTGCCCAGCTCGGTTGCGGCGGCGTTTTCGGCGTTTACCAAGTCCGCCAGTTCCTTTGAGGATTCGCCCGATAAGCCGGAGATGCTGTTGAGTTCCGAAATGAGCGCGGATGCCTGCTCGTCAAGCGACGATTGGGCGGCTTCGATTTCCGCCAGCCTTTCTTTGCGCTCCGATATATGCGCGCCTACGTCGTTGCGGCGGTCATCCTGGCTCTGCAATTCAAGGTTCAGCCGTTCGATTTGAACGGTGTTGCCTTCAAGCTGTGATTTAAGCACTGCGGCCGCGCTGTCGAAATCGCTTTGGCGGGCCTCTTCGTTTGATATCAACTCGCGCGTCGAATCGGCCTCTATGTCGCACCGGCGCACATTGTCGGACAATTCCTCCGATTCCTTAAAGCCGGCTTCAAAACCGGCAGCCGCCGCATCAAGGGCCGCTTTCGCGGCCTCGTGGTCGGAGCCCGCCTTTTCGGCGCGTATTTGCAGCGTCTCAAGCTCCCGCAGCCAGACGGATATCTCAAGACCCCGAAGCTCGTCCCTGAGCAGAAGATACTTCCTCGCTGTCTCGGCCTGCTCCCGCAAAGGCTCTATCTGCAAGTCGAGCTCGGATATCTTGTCCCCGATCCTTATCAGGTTTTCGTCCGTGTTGTGCAGTTTTCGCTCCGCGTCCTCTTTTCTGTGCCTGTGGCGGGATATTCCGGATGCTTCTTCAAAGATGCTGCGCCTGTCCTTGCTTTTTGTGGACAATATATCCGCGATCTTGCCTTGCCCGATGATGCTGTACCCTTCGCGCCCGATCCCCGTGTCCATGAAAAGTTCGTCGATGTCCTTGAGGCGCGCGAGGGCCTTGTTTATATAATACTCGCTCTCCCCGGAGCGGTAGTATCGCCGCGTTACCATCACTTCCGAATTTTCCTGGGCAAAGCGCATGTCCATATTGTCAAGGATTAGGCTGACCTCGGCGAACCCGACCTGAGCCCGCCTCTGCGTCCCGCCAAAAATAACGTCTTCCATCTTTCCGCCGCGCAAGGACTTTGTCGACTGTTCGCCCATGACCCAAAGAATGGCGTCGGAAATGTTGGATTTTCCGCTGCCGTTCGGGCCGATGATCCCCGTAATGGGTTTTTCAAATAGAAGGCGGGTTTTTTCCGGAAATGATTTGAACCCTTGTATTTCAATGGATTTTAGGCAAATGCTATTCATCGTGAAATCTCCGCAAGAGCCGCGCGCGCGGCCTCCTGCTCTGCTTCTTTTTTGCTCCTCCCGGTACCTATGCCGAAGCTGACGCCGTTCAGGCGCACTTCGACAGAATAAGTTTTTAAGTGATCGGGGCCGCTCTCGTCCGTGATATGGTAACTGAGCGTCCGGCCGGATTTTTCCTGGACAAACTCTTGAAGCGAGGTTTTATAGTCTGTATTCTCCAATGCCGCAGGATCGGCGCGGGGCTCCAAGTGTTCGGAAACAAGGCGTTTTACAGGTTCCAGGCCGCCGTCGAGATACATTGCGCCGAGTATGGCCTCCACCATGTCCGCAAGAATGGACGGACGTTTGCGGCCTCCGGTTTTCTCTTCGCCATGCCCAAGCATCAGATGTTCGCCGAGCGAAAGCGACTCCGCAAGCGACGCGAGGCTTTTTTCGCACACCAGCTCCGACCTGAGCTTCGTCATCCGCCCCTCCGTCATATCGGGTTCGCCGTTGAATATTATTGAAGCCACCGTCATGCCAAGCACGGAATCCCCGAGGAATTCGAGCCTTTCATTGCTGACGGCGCCGCTTTTCTTGTTCTCGTTGGCATAAGAGCTGTGAGTGAGCGCGGTTTTGAGCAAAGCGGCATCATTAAAACTGTATCCCAGTTTTTTTTGCAGCTCATTCATGGATTTTTCGTTCATATTGTTGACTGCTCCCTAAAAAACAAGGCGGGAGCGCAACCCGCCTGTCGCATAAACCGATTAATCGCAGTTTTCCGAAAGAAAACGGACGACGTCCGCAACGGTGACAAGCCCGTTCATGGTTTCCTCATCGACCTCAGGGATATTGAATACTTCCTCGATCGCCATCGTAAGCTCGACTGCGTCGAGGGAATCGGCCCCGAGGTCGTCCACGAAGGAGGTCTCCATTGTAATTGAGTTTTCGTTTATTGTGAATTGCTCGGCAATCAGAGTGCGTAATTTTTCAAAAATCACGATTATCACCTCGCGGCCATTATCGGTAATTATTATCGGCGCCCAAAGAACATGTTAAAACTCGGATTTGAATTTGTCAACACTTATTCAAATTTTATTCACCGGATTTACCCTTTCTGTGTGTCTACTCAGTGCTGGCGAGGAGTACGCTTATTTTTGCTTCCTGACAAGCGGAGCATGGATGCGGAGCGCGCTGATGTGCGCATGGATGCGCACTGGAAGCGAAAAGGAAGCAAAAATAAGCGTGCTTCGAGCGCAAGGCACTCAACAGTTACCCTATCTTCATGCGGGAGATGTTTTCGTGGAGCCGCGATGCGGCGTCGGCCTCGACCGCTGAAATCGCCTGGCGGATCGCGCCCGTGATCGCGGCGGCGTTCGATGAACCGTGCGCTTTTATAACAGGCTTCGTTATGCCCAGCAAAATGGTCCCGCCGATAGTATCGGGATTCATCTTCGCCCTCAGAGCCATTAGATGCTTTCTTACCAACAAAGCGGAGAACTTTGAAACCGGGCTTTTCTTATAGATTCCTTTGATCTCCGAAAGGATGAACGAAGCCGTGCCTTCAATGGCCTTGAGCAGGATATTGCCGGAAAAGCCGTCGCAGACAAGGACATCGCAGGCGCCCGCCATCACATCCTTTGCCTCCACGTTCCCGATGAAATTCAAATTACCCTCGTCGCGCGCATTATTAAGCAGCTCGTGCGATTGAATCTGAAGGGGCGTGCCCTTTGTCGGCTCGGAGCCATTGTTCAGCAGGCCCACACGCGGCGAATTGAGCTTCAGTACGTCCTGCGCGTAATATGAGGCCATGTATGCGAACTGCAGGAGATATTCTGGGGTACACTCGGCATTGGCGCCTGAGTCGATGATGATGAACCCGCCCGAGGCGTTAGGGATATAGGGCGCAAGCGCGGCCCTGCGAATCCCGCGCACCCGCTTCACTATCAGCGTGGCGCCGGATAAAAGGGCACCCGTGCTTCCCGCTGAAACGAGGGCGTCGCCCTGTCCGTCGCGTAAAAGGTTAAGCGCGACGGTGAGCGAAGAATCCTTCTTCACCCGCACGGCATTGGCGGGGTCATCTTCCATATCTATCACTTCCGTGGCATTTGACAATTCGACCCCGCGCGGCAAACCGCCCAGCCCCGCGCGCTCCACGACGCGCAGTATCTCCTCGCCCCTGCCGCACAGTATGATATCGACGCCGAACTCGCGGGACGCGTCAATGGCCCCCTTGACTATTTCCTCAGGCGCGTTGTCGCCTCCCATAGCATCGACTATTATTTTCATAAACTCCCCTTAATCGCGCATTGCGTATTGCCGATCGCGCCAAGCGCCCTTTCCGATATTGCCAGGTTTTTGTTCCGTTTGCCTTTTATTTTCATGTCGAGGGGCGCCATCAATCCGAAATTGATGTTCATCGGTTGGAAATCCCCGACGGATCCTGATGAAATGTAAAGGGCAAGAGCCCCAATCGCGGTATCCTTCCCAAAATCGACGGGCGGCGACCCAAGTATTTCCCGCGCGGTCTCAATCCCCGTCAAAAGCCCGGACGACGCAGATTCGACATAACCTTCCACTCCTGTGATCTGGCCCGCGAACCTGACTCGGGGATCGCTTCTCAGCCTGTTGTACCTGTCCAATAATTTCGGCGAATCAATGTACGTGTTGCGGTGCATCACGCCAAACCTGACGAATTGCGCGCCGCTCAGGGCCGGTATCATCGAAAAGACTCGTTTTTGCTCAGAAAACTTCAAATGCGTCTGAAACCCGACAAGGTTGTAAAGCGTCCCCTCGGAGTTGTCCTTTCTGAGCTGGACGACGGCGTACGGTTCCTTTCCCGTTGAGGGATCGGGCAAGCCTTTGGGCTTCAAAGGCCCGAAACGGATCGTATCCTCGCCTCGTCTCGCCATGACCTCGATAGGCATGCATCCTTCAAAAACAAGTTTGTCCTCAAAACCGTGAACGGGAGCCTCCCCTGCAACCGTCAGTTCCTTGTGGAAACTCGTGTATTCATCTTGGCTCATCGGGCAATTGATGTAATCCGCGCTGCCCTTGCCATATCGCGAAGCGAAATATGCTTTGCCCATATCCACGCTCTCGAACGTCACGATTGGCGCGGCGGAGTCAAAGAAGCTGAGCATTTTGTCATCGGGGAGAAGCGAGGCAAGCTCACTAGCCAGCTTGTCAGCCGTGAGCGGGCCTGTAGCAATAATCGCCATGCCGTCGGGTATGGCAGTTATCTCGCGTTGTGAAACGCTTATGAGCGGATGATTTTTGATTTTTTCCGTCACCATCGCGGAAAAAAGTTCCCGGTCAACGGCAAGCGCGCCGCCTGCCGGGATTCGGGTCTCGTCGGCGCACCGCATTATCATGCTGCCGAGCCTACGCATTTCTTCCTTCATGAGGCCGACGGCATTCGTCAATTCGTTGCTCCTCAATGAGTTTGAGCAAACGAGTTCCGCGAATTTTTCCGAATTATGCGCGGGCGTCATCTTCCGGGGCTTCATTTCAAAGAGCTCAACGGGGATCCCGCGCTCCGCAAGCTGCCAGGCGGCCTCGCACCCCGCAAGCCCCGCGCCAACGACTGTGATGTTTCTGTTCAAGCGCCGTCACCGACCGTCTTTTTCGCGTCCGTTTTTTTCGCGGCAGTCCTTTTTGCGGCGGGCTTTTTCGTGGCCGTTTTCTTAGCAGCCGTCTTTTTAGCGGCAGGCTTCTTTGCGGTAGTTTTTTTTGCGACAGTCTTCTTTGCGGTAGTTTTTTTAGCGGCGTTTTTCTCCGTGCCTTCAGCCTTGCTCCCGTCAGCCGCCGCGTTTTCCGATTTCCTTTTGTAGCCCCGTTTGTCCTCCGGCAGGAAATTCACGCAGGCATCGTTAATGCAGAAAGATTTTTTATACCCCCTGCCCGATGCCTTAAACAAGGTCTGGCCGCACTCGGCGCAGTTGTCCGCAACGGGGACGTCCCACGTCAAAAAGCCGCATTCCTTGAGTTTTTCGCATGCGTAATAGGTATATCCGTTCCTTGAGGTGCGTTTTAGTATCCGCAGCCCGCATTTTGGGCATTTTCCGGGCATTTCAATGACGAGCGGTTTTGTAAAGCTGCATTCGGGAAATCCGGGGCAAGCGAGGAATCTTCCAAAACGCCCTGATTTGACGACAAGCTGGCGGCCGCATACGTCGCACATCTCGTCCGATTCTTCATCCGGGACCTTTATCCTTTCGCCTTCAAGCGCCGTCTCGGCCTTTTCCAGCGACTCTCTTAGCCCGCCGTAGAAGTTTGCAAGGACGTTTTTCCAGTCGTCGTTGCCCTTTTCGATCCTGTCAAGCGACTCTTCCATGCGCGCCGTGAATTTCAAATCCACTATGTCGGCGAATCTGGCTATCATCAATTCGGTCACCACTTCGCCAAGCGGAGTCGGGCGCAGATGTTTCCCTTCCTTAACGACGTATTCCCTGTCCAATACCGTGGAAACCGTGGGGGCGTAAGTGCTTGGGCGGCCGACGCCCGTTTCCTCCATAGCGCGTATGAGCGACGCTTCCGTATATCGCGGCGGCGGTTGGGTGAATTTTTGCTCTTCATTGGTTTTTTCAAGGCGCAGCGGGTCCCCCACCTGAAGATCCGGCAGGGGCGAAAACTCTTCCGCCTTGTCATCGTCGCCGCTGTCTTCATATACCGCAGTAAACCCTTGAAATACCATTACCGAATGGCTTGCCCTGAAAACATATCCTGCGGAGAGCGCATCGACCGTCACGCTGTCATACACGGCGGCGGTCATCTGGCTTGCGACAAACCGGCTCCAAATCAACCTGTATAGCTTGTACTGGTCGGCGGTGACGCTCTTCTTGATGCGCTCCGGGGTAATGTGCAAGCTGCTTGGGCGGATCGCTTCATGGGCGTCTTGCGTGTTGCTTTTCGATTTATAATAATTCGGCTTTTGGGGGTAATAACTCTCTCCAAAAGCCTTTACGATATAATCCTTCGCGTCGTTTACCGCTTCGGCGGAAATGCGCAGCGAGT
>Ga0099364_10014152_pt1 | contig 10644 bp, 7 predicted proteins | sample TergutTh196P3_FD_73070 | JGI IMG/M metagenome (GOLD analysis project Ga0099364, IMG submission 73070) | Microcerotermes parvus P3 segment gut microbial communities from Pointe-Noire, Republic of the Congo - Th196 P3 | ecosystem: Host-associated > Arthropoda: Insects > Digestive system > Gut ...
GTCCACCTTCCTCTCTGCCCCTTGACAGAACCATGTACGCAGCCTCCTACCATTCGTCTTTCATCTAACAAAATTTCTCCAAATATTATAAAAGGACATTAAAAATAATTTCATTGGATAGAGGAAGACGTAGAGAAGTGTTTCATTTAACGACACCCTCACTTGTTAATATTCTATAAAGCACGTGGCAAATGAAATAAATGGAGAACTGATGAAAAGTCAAAAAGGGGAAGCAGAAGTAGACCTACCACGAATGAGTCAAACCTGTGGCAATACCACGTTTTTCCACAACAAAACACACTTATATTGACCTTGGATAAAGCCAAGGGTTTCCACAGGGAATAACCACCTGATGCATGACACGGCTTCATGCAGTAGAATTTTTCTTGAGATGCTGATAGTCGCTCACGTGGTCAAGAAATTTCCTGCCTTTATTGAAGTACGAAGTTCATTTCCCAGGCTGTCACTGCTCCTGATTTAAAAACAATGTCCAACCCTCACCAATTTACTTCCTTGAAATCCATTTCAATAGCAATCTAAATATATTCTTCGGTTAATCAAGCAGTCTTTTTCTTTCTGGGTTTCCGTCTTAGATTTTGAATATATCCTTCATTTCCCTCACGCGTACTTCATGCGCGGCCGATCGTATTTTCACTAAATCTGTAAACTTTAGAGCAACATTCAGGCCTCTTCATGTGCAGCCTTGAAACTACACGGTAATAAATATCAGAATGTGTAACGTAGTAGCGGAAGTGCGAAATGTGTATTGAGACTTGTTTCGTGCTCACAGCCAATCACTGCAGCTGGGCAAGTCAGAAATTGTAAGGGAAAATGGCAAATATAGGCGGTCAAATTCTGTATGGTATATTTTATATAAATTAACAATTGCAATATTGATGATTTGCGAAATTTTGAGCCTATATCAAGCAGAGGCCTTCGCTCTTCTGGGATGTTTCGCGGCGTAGAGCGGTAGTTGTTTTCCGACGTTAGACGACAACAAAGTCTCATCTTCAAAGGTCAAGCAGCTTGACCTTTGGAGATACAACCAACTGTCTATCTCGAAACTTAAACAAAAACTACCGAACTATGCCTCGAAACATCCCAGAAAAAGGAGCGAAGGCCTCAAATACACCGTGACAGAAGCCTGGAATCTGACATATATATCTGGCTTATTGAAGTCAGTCGGAACCCGCTCTACACTTATTCGACCTATGAAACAATATGCTAGTCTCTCTTTATTTACTTGGTAGCAATTTAAATGGCCATGCTAATGCAGAAAAACACGGGCCATCAAGAGATACAATTGGCATTTAAACCCATCTTGTAAAGCTACCAGAAGTTACAACAGAATCTGATTAGCACACTCTGATAATACTAGTATACTGTTCTATAACATCACTTAGGGAGTGTTTTGAAAGAAAATTAATAATTTATTTAAAAACTTTTTTATCGGTCGTGAAAACGGTGAATAATTAAATGTGACTGTCAAGAACTAAAATGACAATATTTGTCTTACAGTTTACACTACAACAATATTCATAATTATGCAACTTTCAGTTGAGATCTATAGACATAATGAGGTCTATTTTCATCGAGCACTGTGAGGATCCTTTATTACAAGGAATATGGAGTGCCTTTTGCCAAAACAAGTCAGCTTTTCCTCTCGTAGTAATTATGAGGTCTCTGCTAGGGTTTCCTTTATTAAGGGAACATAAAAACAAGTAACGACTTTCCAACTAAGCTAATTAATTCTAAATGTAAGAGTAGAGACACTTGTGTGAATTGTGGGGTATATTCAGACAACCACTCAAAAGAAATCGGGCCTTTGTTCTAGCACCGCTTCAGCCTGCCTTAAAATATACTATCCACTGGTATAATTTCTTTGTAAGTATCTCAATGAAAGAGTGTGTTGGAAAGCTGTCACAGAGCTAGGTAAAGAATTCCCCTGATGTATGGTATAGGATGCTATACGAGTTTCATTAAAGAAACCAGGTATGCCCCAAACTCAGTCCACACTCCCCCATCGTATTTCTGTAAAGGTTTATTTTAATATTATATTTCCATCTTCATCCAGGTCTTCCAAATGTTCAACTCCTGTAAATTTTCAGACAAAAGTTAGGTACATGTCTCACAACTCGTATGCCTAATGCAAAGTCTGCCCATCCGATCCTCCTTGACTGGCTGAAGAATATTAAGTCAGGAGTAAGTCATGAAGCTTCTCATTTCATAATTTTCTACAGACGCCTATCTTCTCCTCTATTACGTTGAAATTTTACTCTTTCTCGAACAACTTCAGTCGGAGCTCTTGTCTTAAAGCCAGCAACAAATGTACACCCATACAAAGCGATCCGTTTTGAAATTAGTACTCCTTTTACTCTGTGGTTAAGAAACGTCTTTAAATGAAAGAAAACTAGCCAGTAATTTCAAGACGACAGCCAGAAATCGTGGAACGTGGGACTGTTTGGTCAAATATATGTGCAAATATGCACAACATCAGCAAACTAGCCTGAACACTAAGGTTGAACTGGACACGTTTCTGATCCAATTCCATCCAATCCTCCTTTACAAAATACGCCTATATCCCTTCGACCCCATCTCCTAAGTCTTACCAGTAATTGAATGTTTTCGTACACGTTTCTCCATAAAAATTTTGTATGCGTTTCATGTCCCTATATTCAATACGCATAACTCATCGATTATTCTTAATACGCCCAATTTGGATTTCCAACGTAAAAGTTTCTTATACAGAGTATTTGCTTTTACGTCGAAGTGTTGTTAAAAAAAGAACAACCGCGAAGCTGGATCACTGCTCTGTGTCGGACCGCCGTGACAGATTGTACAGTCACATGCAAGAACACGGCTTATCTGAAGACCCTCGTCCATCTGCCAACATGCCAATGGCAACTGTTATTCCGTCCAGAATCACACAAAATCATATACCGGTAATTCTCACGATACAAACATTAAGATGTATCACGCCATTTGTTTCATTTGACTGGGAAATATACTGTCTCTCTTTGATCGTAAGTTTTTGAAAAACGTGTGTTAAGAAAAAATACCCATTCGTTGGAATGTAATAAACAGAGCATTACGTATACAAACACGGCTCTCGAAACACGTATGTACGGCTCCTCGATCTAATAACGTCTAAATGGGAACTGCGCTCTTCTTGGTTATTACGCAGCGTGTAGTGGTAATTTCTTGCGAACTTATCAGTCTCATCTTCAAAGGTCAAGAATTTTCTTACCGACGTTTCGGTACAACGTATCGGCCCAACATGCAAGGGTTAAGAATTGGATTACTGAAACTTGAAGATGAGACCGATAGGTTGTCCCGAAATGTCTGTAAGAAATTACCACTACACACTGCGTAATAACCCAGGAGAGGAAAGTTCTCATCTACTTCGTGGCGGAAGCCTGAAATCGCACAAAATAATGTCTAGAAACTTGTGTTCCGCTGGATGTGGAGGTCAAATGGGGAAACGTAAAATGGGCACAGAAGTTTTGTAAAAAAACTCTTAGAGAACTGCTAGTTTTAATTCTTGAGTACGAAAAGTTAGTATCAAATGGATCTAAAAAAACACAGGACGTGCAGGAAGTAAGTTATATTTGATAGATTCAACAACTGTCATGTAGAACTTCGTATTACTCGTAACAGCTGTGAAGCTTCAGTAATGTTCTACCAGATGTTCAGTCAGTTTGTTGCACTTTCTCCTGTGATTCTCTTCTAAACATGAAAAGTGGTGTTGACAGTTTATTTCCGTACAAACTAGCTGCCTTGTAGCATTACCACGACAAGCCTCCCTTTCAAAACCACAAGCAGGATCTTATAATATCTTTCCTATCAACTTCAAATTCATGTGTCAAAGGGATATCATTTCCTTTCGTGAGGTTTAAAAACGTATCTCCAAGGGAATCGCATGCACTTCCTGCTTGTCAAGGCATCGTCTACATTTCTGTATTGATGTATATTTCATTTTGTCGACCTGCAACCAACATCGATTTGATTGCTTTTTTCCCTTCGAGGATCCGAAACTGTGGCAGTAAAAATAAGAGTAAAAAGCACAAAAAGAAATACTTCTGTTTTTTTACTCACTCGTATTTTAGAAAAATCCAACTTCTCTGTGTGGTTTTTTACGATATTTTTGGACAAAACATCCGATAAAAGTAGTGCTGGCAAGTTTTGTCACAGTAGTCCATATCATCATTTTTCATTCTTCCCCATACGCAATTACGAAATAGGTCAATACGAATTGTTGAGTAATCATAATCATTGTGTTCATGAACATCTCATTCGTAATGAAACTTGCATTTAACTTTATCGAATGGAGTCCTTCCGAAGAAGCCGATAAATTTTTATTTATTTATCAATTCATTTATCACTATATTCCAGAAATCCATAACATGTAGCAAAACCATTGGATGAAGGATTAGTTGTCATACAACGTATAATGGTTCTATATTAACATAAGTATAGAACTAGACATCGTACTACGTAGGATTAGATCACTCATCTCATCAAGAAATACTCAGTTTTTTAAGGATCCCGAATTTTAGAGTCCTCTCGAGGTCAAATAAGAGCGATATGTATATATATATATATATATATAACTGCATTCTCACACCCCATTTCCTTGTGATGTATTGTAACATCCCCACATTTATGTTTAAGTGTTACAGAAGCGGCTTTTCTACATGTCTTATCCATGGTATATCCGTCAAAGAAATTTACAAATCATTATAGAATGGAATTCATACCATCATTATATTATTCCGTAATGGTAAGTAGGACTCTCAGCTGGTAGGGAGACATTAAAATTTGTACTTAACTTTGCGCGAATATTGCGTATTGTACATTCAGCATCACCTGTCGTAGATCGCAGGTACGGTGGTGGTGGTTGTGGTAGTGGTGGGGGTGTTGGGGGTGTTGGTGTTGGGGGGGGTGGGGGGGGGGTTGTGTGGTTTTTTTTGTTGAAGAATAATAATATGAGAAGGTTTTTTTAAAAAAAAAAAAATTTTATAGGGGGGGGGGGGGGCAAAATAGGCAAGAGCGGCGAAAGCGATGTCAGGAGTGCTTTCACTCTCGTCGAACTTCTCGTCGTCATCGCGATTATCGGCATGCTCGTCGCACTGCTGTTGCCCGCCGTGCAAGCCGCCCGCGAAGCCGCAAGAAGAATGTCCTGCTCCAATAAGATGAAGCAACTCGGCTTGGCAGTTCACAATTATCACGATATTCATAATGACCTCCCGCCGGGTTCTATCTGGCGGAACAATGGCGATAGTGCTGCCAGTGCATGGAGATTTCACATCGTTTGGGGAATAACCGTTCTCCCTTTTCTTGAGCAGAATGCTCTTTACTCCGACTATTTTCATGAGGCTTCGATGGTAAACAACACTCCCGGAAGTGTTAATTCGAGTAACCTCGGCAAAAATATGGACGTTTCGATGACACGGATGAGCATCTATGAGTGTCCCTCTGATTCAGGAGCCGGTCAGAGAGTGATTCCCGCAACGGAAGCCAATGATGCCGGAACTTCTAATCACGGACATTACGCCGTGCGGGAGTGGCCCACGACTTCGTACCGGGGTATGGCGGGCACCAGCACCGGCGGAAGTTGGTTCTGGGATGATGGCGGTCCCTCTGCGACTAATGGTGTTCGCGATTATTTGAGAGGGATGATCACCTCGGTTTGGGTGCCGGCGGCTACAGGTTTTCGAGGCACTTTGCGGACCCGCGTGAGTTTTACAACCGTTACCGACGGACTGTCCAATACGTCGATGTTTGTGGAGCGGCATACGCCCTTCAATGGTCAGACGCGGCGGCGGACGTTTTGGTCAAGCGTTCCGGCAAATAACCTCGCAACGGCTATGCCCCGCTCGGCTACGATGCGGTCGCATGATTGGGAGACCTGTATAAGAACGTGCGGACAATCGGGTGATACGCAAATCTGGTATTGTGCCCGCAGTGTCGGCAGTTATCATCCGGGCGGCGGAAATGTTACGCTGGGGGATGCGTCGGTTCGTTTCATTTCCGACAACATTAACACCGGACAAGGCTGGGTGGACAATCCGCCGGGCGGCGAAATGACGTGGTACGGTATCTGGGGAGCACTCGGTGCGACACAGAGCAGACAGACGTTTGCACTGCCGTAATTTTTGAACTTTCATCAGGAGAAAATCATGAATCGTGCATTATTGCTATTTTTACTGTTCCCGCTGTTCATCGGTTGCGGACCAAAGACTGTTGTCGTAACGGGGCATGTTTCCTTTTTGGGAGAGCCGGGAAAGGACATCAGTGTTCTGTTTCAGCCGATGACCGATGCGGCAATCATGCCGCCGGCGGCAATGGGAATGACCGATGCCAACGGCTTTTACCGATTGAGGCTCGCCGGAGAAAACAAGAAAGCCGGGGCGATGCCGGGAGAATACGCCGTTTTTTTCACTTGGATAGACCCCAATGCTGACCCAAATCCAGAACGGGAAGGCTATGTGCCGAATCCCGAACCCTACAAGATTCCTGACAAAGCCCGGTTTGGTCGCATTCATTTCACTGTCCCGGAGAGCGGTTCCGTTGTCGCCGATTTCCACTTCACCGAAGAAGACTTGCAGGAAAGAATAGAGCAGGGCATATAGAACCCCGTTCTACTGTAAACGGGGAGAAATTGGACGTTTTTCCTTGCGAACTTTGCGGTAAAAAAGAGAATTTAACCGCAAAGGACGCAAGGTACATCTGCATGCCGCAGCAGAGGCGCAATCGTGAGGTTGCGCAAGGATTGACAAAGCACCGACAAAATCAGACAATCCAAAGGAAACCCTTTTTTTATTCCCTACCCCATGAAACATCACACAATTTTATCCGTATGCCTATTCCTTTTGGTGTCGGCAATCACTTATGCCGACGCACCGAAAAGCATTTCCGGCATTTATCCGCATCTGGCAATGTTCAACGACGATCTGGAATGCGGCACCGGTGCCGTTGTACTCTGGGCAGACCGGCTTTGGGCAATTACCTACGGTCCTCACGTGCCGCACGGGTCAACTGATAAACTGTACGAAATCACTCCGGACTTGCAGCAGATTATTAGAACAGAGTCCGTCGGCGGAACCCACGCCAACCGAATAATTCACAAAGAGTCTGAACAGTTAATCATCGGACTCTACTTCATTGACAAAGACCGCAACGTCCGGGCTATTTCGCCGAGCATTATGCCCGGTCGAATGACCGGCAACGCCCGGCATTTAACGAACCCCGCCGAAAAGGTTTATTTTGCCACGATGGAAGAAGGCTTGTACGAAGTTGATGTCCACACGCTTGCCGTCCACAACTTTATCAGAGACGGCAACGCCATCCGGCAGGGATATACCATCGAAGAAGGCATCTCGAATCTGCGTTCACAACTTCCCGGCTATCACGGCAAGGGATTACACTCCGGTCAGGGACGCGTCGTTTACGGCAACAACGGTGAGCAACATCCTCTCGCAATGGTTGATCCGACCATCGACAGCGGTGCTCTCGCCGAGTGGAAGGGCAGCGGTGATTGGCAAATGGTGCGGCGGAATCAGTTTTGTGAAGTAACTGGTCCCGGCGGCATTTACGGCAACGAAAACCCGGAGACCGATCCGATTTGGGCAACCGGCTGGGATTATAAGTCGCTGCTCTTGATGCTGCTCGACAACGGAGAGTGGTCGCTCTATCGTCTGCCGAAAGCGTCGCACACTTACGACGGCGCACATGGTTGGCATACGGAGTGGCCCCGAATCGGCAATATCGGCGAAGACGACTTGCTGATGACCATGCACGGCACTTTTTGGAGATTCCCCCGAACGTTTTCCGCTCAAAACTCTGCCGGTATTGTGCCGCGCAGCACTTATCTGAAAGTGATTTCCGATTATACGAAATGGAATGACCGCATCGTTTTCGCTTGCAATGACACTGCCCGGTCGGAGTTCACAAACACACGCAAAGTGAAGGGGAACCTTGCCGGACCGGGACGGTCGCAATCGAATCTTTGGTTTATCGAGCCGAAACAACTGGATAACTTTGGTCCTCATCTCGGGCGCGGTGCCGTTTGGCAAAACGAAAAAGTGGAAGCGAACGTGTTCTCCGATCCGTTTTTGCTTACCGGTTATAAATATCGGACACTGATTGTGAAGAGCAATCAAACGCCGAATCTTGTCGTCCAAGTGGATGAAAAAGGGGACGGTAACTGGACGGACACCCCGCTTCCTGAACCGGCAGAAGTGATGCAGACAAATGGCACTTACATGGCAGTCTGGCATGAATTGCCGACGGGGGCTTGGATTCGTTTGAAGTCGCTCAATGCTCTGGACAATGCGACGGCAATGTTTCACTACCGCGGCGACGATAACCGCTCGACGGAACCGGCGAAAAAGTTCACCGGTTTGGCAACTATCGACAGCAGCGATGTGAACCGTAACAGCGTGAATGGCGGCACTATGTTAGCCCGCGGTGCCGACTTTAAGACGTTGCGTTTCATTGCTCAAAACGCACAAGGGGAACTGGGAGCCTACGATCTCGACGGCGAATTGAAGTTACAAAAAGCAGACGATCCCGCCGGTTTGCAATGGACGAGGGAACGCAGTACCGTTCCGGTCGGTGTGCTGGACACGGACGATGCTTCGGTGTTGCTCATCGACGACAAGGGACGTTGGCGGTTGCCGAAAGGGGATGCCCGGCGGGACAAAGAGGGCGTTCTGGGGGCGGAGCGGGTGTGCCGCGAGGTCGCCACGGAGCGGGATTTGTTTCACGCTCATGGAACGTTTTACGAATTGCCTGCCGAAAATTCCGGCGGGGTACAAAAGATACGTCCGATTGCGTCGCATCCTTTCCGCATAAAGGATTACGCTTCGTATCGCGGCATGTTGGTGATAAGCGGCATAGAAAATGATGCCCCGGCAGACAATCCGCATATTATCAAGAGTGATGATGGAGCGTGTGCGCTGTGGTGCGGGGTGATTGATGACCTCTGGGAACTGGGCAAACCGCGCGGCACCGGCGGTCCCTGGAAGAGCACGGCGGTCAAGGCGGGAGAACCTTCTGATCCTTACTTGATGGCAGGTTACGACAAGAAACGGCTGGAACTTTCACACCGTTCGACGGGGGTAGTTTCCTTCCGCATGGAGTTGGACATCAGCGGCGACAGTAATTGGACACTGTGGAGAATCGTAGAAGTTCCTGCCGGTGAAATCTATCAGTCAGAACTTACAGTGGATGCCTACTGGATACGTCTCATTCCTGCCGACGACACCACCGCAACGGCGATGTTCGTGTATGAATAGAAAACGATGCCGTAAATGTTATCTATCGAAAACGGCATGAAATGGTTCCTTGCGTCCTTTACACAGTCTTTGCGTCTTTGCGGTTAAATCCTCTGCCGCAAGGGAGAGGGAAACGCAAAGTACCATTCCAAGCCGTTTACGGTACAATTTCCCTATCTTTCCGTACATTCCCCGGCAACACCGCCCCATGTCCCGACAACGCATCCGTATTCGATTTGCCAAGTTTGGCAGACTCAAGTTCATTGGGCATATTGACCTGCTCCGAACACTTGAAGCCTTGTTCCGCCGGACAAGGCTGCCGCTGGCAATGAGCAGCGGCTTCCATCCTAAAATGCGGATGAGTTTTCCCAGTGCACTGGCTCTCGGTTTCGAGAGTAAGGATGAGGTACTTGAACTGGAACTGCAAGAGTCCGCCGCGCCGGTGGATATGGACGCTCTCCTGACTGGTTTGAACCGCCAATCTCTCGAAGGGCTTACCTTTCTTTCGGCACGGCTGCTCTCACAAGAGGAGAAGAAAGCGGGACTGGTTTCCTCTGTTTTCCAGATGACCGTGCCGCCGGAGTTGCGGGAGCAAACTGCCGGGCGGATGGAATCTTTTCTTGCCGAAACATCGCATATCGTTGCTAAGTCCAACGGCAAGACCGTCGATGTCCGGGCGGCGGTACTGCAACTTTCACTCGGTCAAACCGGCGAAGAGACGGGCGTATTAACGGTAGAATTGAAGGCACACAATGGTCCCGCTGCGGGCATCAAAGAAGTTCTTGCCGCACTTGGTCTCGAAAAAGAACTCTTTGTAACTTTGTTTCCCGTAAGGATCCGTTGCCGGCTGGAAAATGAAACGATGCCTGTTGTGTGAGTAAGGGAACAAAGAGAAACCATAAACGAAAAGAGTTGGACAAAATTCTTTGCGTCCCTTGCGGTTAAATCTTCTTTTTTTAACCGCAAAGTTCGCAAAGGAATGCGCAAAGGACGCAAAGTAAAAACGCCCCATTTGCTCCCGTTTACAGTGCCCTTACGGAGCACTCCTCTCTTTCAACCCCTCCGCAACATTGAGCAACGCCCGGATTTCGTGATATGCCGTCTTCCACTGATTCGCTTTGGAATGTTCTCCCGGCGGATGCACACCGCTCTCCGAGACCGTGTTGAACCAACCGCCATGCTCTGCGTCAATCATGTGTTTCTTAATGAAATCCCACTGGGCAATGAATTTCTGTCCATACTGTCTATCGGTCTCGCCGTAACGCTTGTACATGAAAAACAACGCATTGAGTCCCTCCGCCTGCACCCACCAGACTTTTCGGCGATCCTCCGCCAGTGCAAAACTCGCTCCCTCATGATAAAAACC
>Ga0099364_10014153_pt1 | contig 10643 bp, 5 predicted proteins | sample TergutTh196P3_FD_73070 | JGI IMG/M metagenome (GOLD analysis project Ga0099364, IMG submission 73070) | Microcerotermes parvus P3 segment gut microbial communities from Pointe-Noire, Republic of the Congo - Th196 P3 | ecosystem: Host-associated > Arthropoda: Insects > Digestive system > Gut ...
GAGAATGTGATTGCGTTGAACCAACGGGCATTGGATTCCCGATTGGAGGCATTCGTGGGAGCGGAGGGGCGCATTTCCAATGTGGACGTTGCTTGGGAATCGAGTCGATTGGCACGTTCCGAACTACTGGCACAGAATGCGATGAGTTCGATTCTGTACAACCGCAATTACGCAGCGTTTTCGGTAAGGTCCCTGTTTGGATAAAATGCGTCGTTGTTCCATGTGCGCTGCACGTTGGCGTTAGCCGCCTCCGCTTGCGGGGCGTAGTGTGTCTCCGACACCCCACGGGCGGGGTACGTTAACATGTTTGCACAAAACCGTAACATTGTAGAGTGTCGAGAGTCAAAAACCTCATTTTTAGAGAGTGTAACAACAAAGATGCCGTTATTAAACGTAACGTGTTTTGTTTCAAGGCATTGTGTCGTTTCGTTTTTGTTTTTTCACACAGAGGCACGAAGGCACAAAGGAGAGTTCCTTGTTTCTTCGTGCTTCCGTGCCTCCGTGTGAGAAAAATATCAAATTTCATGATACAGTGTCCATGAAAACCTCATTTTCAACCTCATTTTTCTGACAAAAAACCTCAGTAGCAAAGCATCCCCCACCACATTTACCTCATTTATCTCATTTTGACGTGCGTAATATGAGGCAAATGAGGTTAGTTTTTCAGGGGCATTGGCTACTGAGGTGTTTTGTTGATTGTAAATGAGGAGAAAATGAGGTTTTTGACTCTCGACATTCCACAATGTTACGGTTTGGGCAAACGTGTCGACGGACTGCTGTGGTGCTGCGGTGCTGTTGCAAACCGGTTGCCGTCTTGCTAATACCCGATAATTGTGTAGAATTTGTGCGCTTTTGCACTGAAAAAAGGAAACAATGCCGGGTACTGCCATCATCGGTCTCCAATGGGGAGACGAAGCCAAAGGGAAAATCGTCGATCTGCTCACCAGTCAACACGACATCGTCGTCCGCTATCAAGGCGGTGCCAATGCCGGTCATACCGTCGTCGTCGGAGACAAAAAGTACAAACTCTCCCTGATCCCCAGCGGGATATTCCGACCGCACGTCCAATGCGTCATCGCCAGCGGAGTCGTACTCCATCCTGAAGCCGTTCTGAAGGAAATCGAAACCTTGACCGCACAAGGAGTTACTATCGGCAAAAACCTGATGATAAGCGACCGCGCTCACGTTATCTTTCCGTGGCACCACGTCGAAGATGCTCTCTTTAACAAAGTCGGCAGCGGCGAACCCATCGGCACAACCATGCGGGGAATCGGTCCCTGTTATCAGGATAAAGTCGGTCGCTCCTTTGCCCTTCGACTCGGCGATCTTTATCGTTCCGACCTTAAAGAACGCATCGGTACTATCATTGAAGCGAAGAAACAGATGCTCGACGTTTTAGTCAGCAGTGTCCCTGGACTCGATGCAAACTTTAATGCCGATGTCATTCACAAAAACTATGCCGAACATGCCGAGCGGCTGCGTCCTTACGTTGCCGACACGACCGATTATCTGTTGAATGCCGTCGATGCGAATCAACGTATTCTCTTCGAGGGAGCGCAAGGTTCACTGTTGGACATCGATCACGGAACCTTCCCTTATGTAACGAGCAGCAACAGCAGCGGAGTGGGAATTTCCAGCGGCAGCGGAGTGCCGGCTCGGTTCGTTACTAAAATACTGGGCGTGGCGAAAGCCTATTCTACTCGCGTGGGCGGCGGACCTTTTCCGACGGAACAGGACAACGACGCTGGTCAAAAGATTCGGGATCGCGGCAACGAATACGGTACGGTAACGAAACGTCCTCGGCGTTGCGGTTGGTTCGATGTTCCTGCCGTGAGATACACTTCACGAATTAGCGGAGTCGATACGTTGTCTCTGATGCTTTTGGATGTGTTGAGTACCTTTGACACGTTGCAAATTTGTACAGGTTATGAACTGAATGGTCAGCGGATGAGTGCTTTTCCGAGTTCGTCCGAGGATTTACGGCGTGTGAGTCCTGTGTATGAAACGTTGCCGGGTTGGTCGGAGGACATTACCGGCGTGCGGAAGTTTAACGATTTGCCTAGCAATGCTCAAGATTATGTCAAGCGGATTGGTGAACTCGTCGGCAAGCCTGTCGAGATGGTTTCCGTAGGGCCGGATCGGGAACAAACGATTGTGGTGTGAGCGTAAACGGGTAGTCTGTCGACGAGTTTGCGCAAAACCGTAACATTGTAGAGTGTCGAGAGTCAAAAACCTCATTTTCACCTCATTCCCAATAACAAAACAACCTCAGTAGCCGATGCGCCTCTGAAACTCTAACCTCATTTGCCTCATTGACACGGAGTACCGGTAAAATAAGGCGAATAAGGTAAATGAGGTTAATGTGGAGGGGAATGCTTTGCTACTGAGGTTATTTTGTCAGAAAAATGAGGTTGAAAACAAGGTTTTCATCTCGATAAGCCGCCATAATGTTACCCAATCGACAAACGTGTCGACGGACTGATTGGGGACACTAGTGTTAGCGTTGTTCTCTTGACAATCCCCACGCCATCTGATTAAATAATTGCCGGTGATGTTGCGTTGGGCAATGTCCCGTTAAACCCACCCTTATCCATCGGAGATTCACTATGAAATTACGTTACCTTCTGTTTTTTGCCGTCACGGCGGCATTTTTCGGGCTTTGCACTATGTTAAGCAACGACCTCCTCTATGCTCAAGAGGAAGTCAAACCGGCAAAAGTCTTGTTGTATAGCCGAACCGCAGGTCATCCCCACGGACCGGTCAACGCAAACTTGCGAGACGGCACCACCCCGGCAGGCAGAGCATTGAACGCCTACTTCAAAGAGAAAGGCAAGAATATCGAAGTCGTCGAAATCAAAGACGGCAGCGTCTTCGACGGCGATTTGAGCCAATATGACGGTTTCGTCTTCAGTACCGTCGCACACCTACTAAGAGGAAACGACGAAAGAGCCACAGAAGCCAACGGCTTCGTTCCCGGTACGCCGATGACCGAACAAGGTCTCCGAAATCTCATCACCGCCATACAAGGAGGTAAAGGATTAGTGGGTTGGCATAACGCCACCGATACCTTCAGCGACATTCGAGACGAAGAGGGCAAAGATATTTTCACGAATCTTATCGGTGCTAGATTCATTTCCCATGGTCCAGAGCAGACGGCAACGGCGACTACTGTATCGGACGGTGCCATTGTTGCGGCTGATGGAAGCAAGACGGGCGGCTTTCCGTTCCTCAAGGATGTCAAGGAAACCACTGTTTGGGAAGAGTGGTACGCCATGAAAAACTTCAACAAGGATTTGCACGTTCTTCAGGTGCAGAAGACCAAAAACGATGCAGACGAATTTACCATGCGTGGGAATGAGTATCAACGTGAGCCTTTCCCGATTTCGTGGATTCGTTTGGAAGGCAAGGGACGTGTGGGTTACTCTGCGTTTGGACATTCGGAGCATTATTTTGAAGAGAATCCTAGTCAAGTCGAACGATGGGGGAAAGCGGAGGACAATTTGCCGAGGATTGCCGACTTGATCGAGTGGTCTATCGGACGTTTCGAAGCCGACACGACTCCCAACATTGACAAGGTAACACCGAATGCCGGCTCGCACAATGACAGACCGTGGAGAGAACAGTAAGATGCCGGTGCCTCTGACTCGCAACTAAAAACGATGCGAGTTAACAGAGGCGCAATTTTTAGATTAGACTGTTGCCTAACCTCGTCGTTCCGGCGTACGCCGGAATCTAGATGGAAGGCTTTTTTACTGGATTCCGGCTTGCGCCGGAATGACGATTTTGGAGTTTCCGAACAAGTCTAATACAAGTCCCGAAACATGTCCAATGCAATGCGATGACGAATGTTCGCATAAGGCTGAGCAAGAGAAACAGCCATTTATCAAAGGAGAGCGATATAACATACTACGTAACACTGAAAACTTGAAGCCGGAACAGCAAGTAAGTCTTCAGAAGTTGTTAGACTTGAATGAGAACATTAACCGTGCTTATATGTTGAAAGAAGTGTTTCGTAATTTTTGGACATATAAGCATTTTGGTTACCGCCGATCTCTTCCCCACGCTTTCCAAAGATCAATCTGCTGTTGCGTCGGTGCAACGTCCGAAACACGAGACACACCGCTGCGACCAATGTTCTGACCGGTCAACTTCGGCAAACCCTTCAACGCCTCACTACGTACCGTCCCATTGCCGTCATCCAAAAATCGCAACAATATCGGTACAAATACCTGATCCTCCAACTCCGATACCGTCTGCGCTACATAAACCTTAACCCGATGATCACTCGACGCAGCCAAACGCCGAAGAGCCTCCGTTCCCTCCTGTTGTCCCAAACGATGCAGCGTCGCAGCAACATCCACCTGCAATGCCGGACTCCCCTGCAACAACATCATTTTCATCGTTGCCAAAACCGATGAGTTATCGGCATTCGCATCCCAGAGCGAATCAATTCCTTGAAGCGCACCGCGAACCACCATCTCGTTAGAATCACGTAACAACTCTTGCAACGCCGCTACATCTTTACTCGTTCCAAACTGCGTCAGCAATTCGCTCGCAACCCGACGCACCGCCACCGACTCCGATTGCAAAAGCGGACTAGCAAGTTGCCCCACCAATTCAGAATCGGCATTTTGCAACGCAGAAACCAACGCATCGAGAACCGCCGCATCCCTCTCGCGGGCTATGATGTCCATCATCCGCTTGGTTGCAAGTTTAGAAGGCGTGTTCACATCGCCCGACCGGGCAAGTTCTCTGGCGGCACTCCGCTTCGCCGTAATATCGTCCGACCGCAATTTTTCGATCTCCTTAAACATCGGATCAACTTCGGCGAACACCCTGTCCAGCGATTCAGGAATGTTCCGCTTCTCCGCCGTCATGATGTGGTCAATCATCGGCATAAGACGAGAACCGTGTATCGTTAATCGGCGTTGTATCTGTTGCCGTTGATTTTGATCCGACCAATCGTCGAGACATCGGCGAACCTCCGCAAGCGCACGGTCATCAGGAACGGTCGCCGACACCTGCCGAATTGCCGATGGAGCCGATGATGCCGAAGCCGCCGTAGAGCGGTTGCCGACATCGAAGTCCAACTTCGGATCAACGCCGACCATTTCGCGATAGGCATGCACCAATTCTTGATACTGTACCGTTTGATTTTCCGGTCTGTCATCGGGATCGAAACCGGCGTAGGCAATCCCCTTTTGAGCGAGTATCTCCACAGCCCGGCGGCGGACATTCGCATGGATACTATTCGCTCCCATCAAGAGCAATGTTCCTGATTCTTCGAGACTCCAACCGCCGACCGCTTCGAGAGTCGCTAACTGAACATCTCGGAAACGATCCGACATATAATTCTTTGCAAATTTAGCGGTCTGCGGTGTGCAACGCTCGGCGAAGGCATACGCGACTTCGACACGAACCGGTGCGGCGGGATCGTCCACTAACTTGAACACTTCGACGAACTCGCAGATTTTACGGAGAGCCGAAACGGCTGCGGCGCGGTTTGCCGGCAGAGTATCCCGAAGTTGATCTTTGATGAAGGGAACGACTTCCTGATTTCGCACATCGGCAAGAGCGACCATTGCGGCATTGCGGACTTCTGCTATCGGATGCCGAAGGTCGTTTTCGAGGAGTCGGTACAAGTCGGGAACGTTCCACGCACTCAATGTTCTGATGATTTCCACGCGTGCCGTTGAGTTCCTTTCCCGTCGGGCTATGTCGAGAAATTTATCAGGCAACGTTCCGTCGGGACGCTTCTGCAACGATTGTCTGCGCCATATTTTTGCGTTGGCGATTCGAATGTCCGCTAGGGTCGCATAGAACGGTTCCAAGAAGCATTCGTGTTCCCAGGGGTTGATTTTTTCGGCAATCGCAATGAGGAGTTCTTCCCAAATTTCTGTGATGCCGTGTTGGTGCCGACGCTCCATTTCGCCGGTCTGACGATTCAGTTGCGTAACTTCCCTATCTTTGACGTTGTCGAGAAGAGGCAGCAAATCGTCGGCGGTAATCGACGGCATGCGTCCTAAAACTTCCGCTGCTGCGCACCGGATTTTGATGTGCGTTGCTTCGCTTTGTACGAGTTGTATCAGCAATCGACCGGCATCGGGATTGCCGTCTCGTCCCCACAAAATAGCGGCGTTGGCTTGCAGGATTTTATTGTCTTTGTATTTTTCCTTCAAGAAGAGTTTAGGACTTGCTCGATGTTCCGGCGGAATGGAGTAAAGTGTTTCTACGCCTCGGTGCATCCATCGCCATTCGGAGGTGGAGCCGTCGACTTCTTCGAAGTTTCGATTTTGCAGACTTGCCGACCTTGGATCGTTGAGTCGGGCGATTTGTTGTTGCCGTAGCCGTACTTCTTGGGAGGTGGCGTTTGCCGTCAGTATTCTGCCGGTGTCGAACATACTGATTCGTGCGAGGTTTTTGTCCCATTGGTTTTTCGCCAGGAGTTCTGCTTGTTCGTCTTCCGATTTTGGAACGATGGCATCGGGTTCGAAGGAGAATGTAAATTCTTTCTCTTCTGGGGGTGCGTCGGGAATGGTCGGTTCTTCGAGACTAGGAGTCGGAGTTGAAAGAGTCGGCGATGGAGTTGGTATTCCGCCGAAGTCTTTGGGGGTTGGCGGTACGAATTGGAAGGGATCGTGAATTTCGAGTGTCGGCATCGTTGGTGCGGTCAATTGGCAACCGGTGATGAGCAGCAATGATATTCCGAAAATTTGTATCCTATTCACGACGTAAAACATTTAGCCGGTACTCCGGCGCAGATGACATTTAGCCGGTACTCCGGTGCAAAGGATAGTGAAAAAACGCATCGGGGGCAAGAGAGATTCGGCAAGAAAACGATTAGACAATGGACTTGTTCCGTAACCCTTGTTTACGATGGTTTCACGGGGCTAAATGCATAGGTATCTACACACCTATCCCGTGCAGGTAGGTTGCCGACCGTCGGGCGGCAACGTGCGCCATGAAAATTGCTTGACCGCACTGGAAACAACGTTTGAGTTATGCATAGCGTTTTCCGGTTCCAGTCGGCTATCGCCGACGCAACCGCCCGGCGGACGGTTGCCTACTCGTCTGCTCCAAACTGGACATATCAACGGACTGACGCAGAAACCAGTCTGTCGACACGTTTGTCGATTCGGTAATATGATATGACGGCTCATCGAAAAGACAACCTCATTTTCAACCTTATTTTTCTGACAAAATAACCTCAGTAGCAAAGCACTCCCCTCAACATCAACCTCCTTTACCTCCTTTCTCCTTATTTTACCGGTACTCCATGTCAATAAGGTAAATGAGGTTAGTTTTTCAGAGACGCATTGGCTACTGAGGTAGTTTTGTTAGAGGGAATGAGGTAGAAATGAGGTTTTGGACTCGCGATACGCTACAATGTTACGGCGTTGTGCAAACGTGTCGACGGACTGGCGCAGAAACCGGCAAGTTGGTGTTCTACCTTTACCTAATGCGGCTCATAGTGTAGAATGACCGTCATCGAGTAGTCGTTTTTTTCCTCATGAGCCAAATAACGTCCACCTCTCCCGTTTTCGTCGGGGTGAATTTAAGTTCAGATCACGTTAATGTCGCCGCTATAACCGAACAAGGGGCAATCGTTGCCGAGACATCCGCCCCCTTCGCCGGAAGGAGTGTCGATACCGGAAACGGCGTAAAACTTCATGTGTGCGAAGAAGACCCCGAAATCTGGTGGAACGCAACCCGAATAGCCCTCGGACACCTCGTCAAGCAACTCCAAAAAATTACAACTCCCTCCCAACTTAAAGCAATTTCGGTCTCCGCTAATCCCGGCACATTAGTCATCGTTGATCGGCAGGGAAATCCTGTGATGCCCGCCATCCTCGCCGAGGACGCTCGGGCATTCGATTATGTTCAAAGTCTCAATTTTCACGGGCGTGAACACTGCAAAAAGCAAGGTTTTGTGTTTCGGGCTGAAGACCCCTTGGCAAAAATCGCTTGGTTCAAAGATCACAATCCCAGACAATACGAGGATGCCCGATTCGTACATCAGGCGGATTTTATCGTCGGCCGCCTTAAAGGTTTGCCCGATGTCACCGAATTTTCCTTCGCCACACGCACCGGCTGCGATTTAATCGACGAGTGCTGGCCCGACTGGATAGACTATGATATGTACCTCAGTGTCCGAGATCGTTTGCCGCTTTTGATGCATCTAGGGGAAAAAGTCGGCACCGTTTCGGAAAAGGCATCTGCTGCAACTGGTCTTCCGAATGGTATGGCTATCGTGCTGGGAACAACTTCGGTAACGGCTGCATTTCTTGCCTCCGGTGCGAGAAAAGAGGGGGACTTGCACACCATTTTGGAAAAGAATCTCACAGTCAGCGGTATCTCTTCTGCGATGGTGCGGGCACCGCACGACCACATTCGAGTCAACAAGTTGCCGCAAAGAAAATGGTACTATTCGGTCAAAAGCCAAACAGGGGCGGGATGGATCACGACTTGGTTTACCGAAGGGGCGTTTGCCGAATTAGAATCGACTGCGGCAGATCGGTTGCCTAGTAAGTATCTGGCATATCCGAATGTTTCCAGAGAGGAAACGTTTCCCTTCGTTTCGAGTAGTGCAGAGGGTTTTATTACGCCGGCAACCGAAGATAGGATGGTACAATTTGCCTCCTGCCTTCAAGGGACGGCACTGTTTGAGCGGTTTTGCTATCAAAAGTTGAATCGTTTGGCTGGAGCGGAAGTACCCGGCGATGTCTACACTGGCGGTCTGTGGAGCGTCAGCGATGTGTGGATGCAGTGCCGCGCTGATGTTACTGGACGAGTCAATCACCGAATGAAAGGCTTGGGGAGTGCCGTTTTTGGAACAGCAATGATTGCTGCCTTGGGAACTGCATTTAACTCTCTCGAAGATGTTGCTGATGCAATGCTGAAAATGGATGCAACGTTTTTTCCCAACCCGGAAAAGCATACACAATACTCGGAACTCTACACTCGATTTTGCGACCTGATGGAAGAGCAGGGATACGGCGGCAGTATGGCAAGCGGCATTAGATGACCTTTTTGATATAAAATCTGTACTCACCACGTCATCTCTGTGCTGGCGGGGTTCCTGACAAACGATTCGCAACCCGTCCTCTTACATTTATTGCTCCGGCGAATCCGCGTACATTCGCCTCTAATAATTAACTTCAGAGCCGCGACCGGAAGGTCGCGGTGCTTAAAATTTAGCGTCGCAACCTACCGGTTGCGGCTCTGAACTGGATTTTTAGAGGTGCTCTTCAGTCATTTGCCGCGTATTCCCCCCCTCCCCCGCCCCAGTATTTGTCAAAACTAGGCAAATATGAGGTAGGTTGCCTACCTTCCGCTCCAAACTGAAACTTGTCGACGGACTGTGCCAGTGTAGTAAACTGCCGCGTAACTCCGCCTCTTGCATTGTTACGCCGTTCACTGTACACTGTCTCATGTTGCCGCCGCATTTAACGAGTTCTACGCTATGAAAAAAACATCCGCTCTTTTGTTCCTCCTCTTTTTTGCCGGTTACAGCATTTCCGCCGCAACCGAGTACACTTTGACAGGGACTCTCATGCCCGAAGAAAAACACATCGGCTGGAAATACGATGCTCTACATCGCGACTTTTTCAGAGGAATCGGATTCGATTACACAGAACATCCGCATTGCAACGGAATCGGCGGACACATGGACGGAGTCCATCTTGCGGTCGTAAAAGATGACGTTTTGAACAAGCCTGTACTCCGGTTCGATATTCATATCACACCAGTCATTGACGGCGACCGTTGCAGCGGTACTGACCGGCAGAGGAATGAATTAAAATCGGCAACCAACAACACCACTTGGGCAAAAATGCAAGGCAACTGGGACGAATGGCAACGATTGGAATGGAAAATGAAAATCCCCAAAGGGTTTCAGCCTACGCAGGCTTTCTGTCATATTCACCAAATCAAAGCACAAGACGGACCCAACAATGGTGCTCCTGTCATTACCATTACATTGCGTGCGAACAGGGACGGCTCCAACCGGGTGCAAATTATTCATGCATCGTCCGGCGGGTCAGGACGCAGTGTAGGGACGTTTGCCGAAGCCCCGTTGAGTGATTTCGAAGACGAGTGGGTGCAAGTGGTGCAAGAGATACACTTCAGTCACGATGGTTCTTATTCCGTTAAAATTACCCGGCTACGGGATGACAAAGTCTTGCTCTCGGCAGAACAGAGCAACATCGATATGTGGCGTAGAGACGCAACGTACCTACGCAACAAATACGGCATTTACCGCAGTTTAGCGGGCGGTAATTTAAGGAATAATCCGGTAGGGCAAAGTCCTCTGCTGAAAAACGAGTCGATTTATATGACCGATTTCAAGGTTTACGAAAAGAATACTAATCCGAATCCGACGCGCGGCGATCAGAGCCGCCGTTAGATTGCGTGCGTTTCGCAGGCGAAACGGCTAACTTCAAAATTCTCGAAATTCACACAAAAGGAGTTGACTTTTTTCTTTTTGCGTGGTACAATAGAGGGGACTAAGGTGTCGGTTTCTTTGCAATTTCAAACTTTTAGGAGGTTCTCATGGCTATTTCACGGAACAAAATGTTAACTTGGGGGGGGGGGGCAAAATAGGCAATTTAGCCGTAGCGAGCGGGGGGGGTCAACCCCCCGAC
>Ga0099364_10014154_pt1 | contig 10642 bp, 12 predicted proteins | sample TergutTh196P3_FD_73070 | JGI IMG/M metagenome (GOLD analysis project Ga0099364, IMG submission 73070) | Microcerotermes parvus P3 segment gut microbial communities from Pointe-Noire, Republic of the Congo - Th196 P3 | ecosystem: Host-associated > Arthropoda: Insects > Digestive system > Gut ...
CCCCGGTATTCGGGCTTTACCTCCAGGTTATGGATATAGAGGCTTTTGCCAACACGGTCTGCGGAAATATAGCCCGCAAAATCGCCGCTTATTGATTCCGCAGTCAGGGCCAGGCTTTCTTCCGCCTCATCTTTTTTTGGCCAGCCCTTTCCGGACATACCTTCCAGGCAGACCTGGTGCAGCTCCGCCGCTGCGGCCCTATCATCCTCACAAAATTCCCGGAAGCGGAAATCTTCCAGTACCAGGTCTTCTGTTTCTTCCGGCTCAAGGCCGATTTTTTCCAGCCCCCATTCTTCCCTAAGCGCATTGTACCAACGGACGATTTCCCGCTTCATTTCCCTTTCTTTATAAGAAAACCAGAGTTTTTCCGCTTCAGGATAACGGCTAAGGGTATTTTTAAAGGTGCGGAACACACCTTTTCCCTGGTTCAAGGCGGCGCTCAGCTCGTTCCGGACAAGGGGATTCCGGAAGGATGCGGTAAAACGTTCCATAAGCCGGAATCCATCTGAAGAATCCCAGCCTGGCAGATCGATAAAGCGATCTTCATCATCGCCATCAAGATCCTCAGAGGAATATTCCTCGGCGTCTTCCTCATTGATTACCACTCCTTCCTGGCAGTCAATAAAGAAAACCCCCTCCTGATCTTCCATGGAAAAGAGAATATCATCCATAAGCGCTTCGGTTAATTCAAATTGCATGTCCGTTTGAATTCATTATACATGATTTTCTAAAGCCGTCACAGGGCCCTGGATAGATCACATTTGGATCTGTGAAAGTATCAGAACGATAAAAAACACGTTGACCCCGATGCCTGCCAGGAGAAAAAGCCAGGAAATTAACACTAGGCCATAGGCTTTCAGGTTAAAACGCGAGGCCAAGGATTCCGGATCACTTAGAAGGGCGAAATCTTCATTTTTCAGGGCGGCTTTTCCCTCTTTCCAGGGAGGAGCATCCAGGGGGAGGCGGGCAAGATCCCGGTAGGCCCGGTAGGTTCGGGCCAAAGACCACAACCGCCTGTATACAGCGGTAAAGAGTATGCCCGGCGGAATCCAGGGAATAATAGGAATGAAAAGGGCTACCAATGCGGTAATCATGGTGATTCTGAAGGCAGGCCGGTAAAGAAACGTTGTGGCCACTAGAATCAGAGAAAAGGCGCCCAGAATAAATGAATAGGGAGTGAGGAAATTCAAGAATTCGTTCCGGTGGCGACCGGAATACACTGCTTTGAGGGCCATGGTATTTTCCGGGCCTTCGAAGAATATGATTAGTAATGGCGAATCCGGAAGAGATGCGAAGATCCTCCGGTTTTCCCTCCTGACCAGAGAGCCCCCAACAAAAACTTTGGCGTCTCCTGTAAGGGCCGAAACGCGGTTCCAGTGGAGGCGTTCCGGGGCATCGCCTACGGTTAGGTCTTCGGAATCAAAAAAGGGAAATACGTAGGTCAGGGCTTTGGAAAGATCCGCCTGAACGGTCAAATCTCCGCTGCGTATCCAGAGCTGGCCCTGGTCGCTTATGGACTCAAAAGCGCCGAAAAAACGAAACTCTTCTGTATCCCCCACAGGATTTGTGGATTGGGCATAATCGAGATGGGGTTTCATCCAGAGTTCACTGAAACGCCTGCGGAAAAAGCGCCATCTGCGGCGTTCCACAAAGGCGCCGGCCACGGGGATGAGTCCATAAAAAAGAACTGCCAATAGAATTATAGCTAGCAATTCGGGAGATATCAGAGTATTATCCCTCCTATGGACGAAAAAATGAATGAAAAAACTGTTCACTGCCTTGTAGTCGGGGAAATAGCCACCAACTGCTGGATCTATCCCCTAGAAGACTCCGCTTCACAACCCGGTCACCCCTGCGTGGTGATTGACCCGGGCGATGAGGCTCATCTTATTATCGACAATTTGAAAAAATTAAAGCTCTATCCCAAGTATATACTCCTTAGCCACGGGCATTTTGATCATCTGGGGGCGCTGCCGGCCTTGGCCGCCGCTTTCCCCGCTGTCATCGCCATCCACAAGGACGAGTCCCAGTATCTGGGACCCATGGCCGGCGCCGCACATAAAGCGGTCTTAAGGGCGGCTCTGGGGGGCGACTTTTTCCAGGGCGACTTTGGCCCTCTGCCGGAGCCGGGCCTTTTCCTCTCCGAGGGGGACGAGCTGGGCCCTTTCAAGGTACTCCATCTGCCCGGCCATAGTCCGGGGAGTCTTGCATTTTATGATGAAAAGGCCAAGATCCTTTTTAGCGGAGATACTCTTTTTCGCGACGGCTTCGGCCGCACGGATCTTCCCGGAGGCAGCACAGCAGAACTGGAAAAAAGCCTGAAGCGTCTTTTTGCCATGGATGCGGACATAAGGGTTTTCCCCGGCCACGGGCCGGAAACGACTATTGGCAGGGAACAATGACAATATGTAGAATTAAATGTAATTGGGAAGATTCAAAAGCTGTGGTTTTATACACTTGACAGGTTTTTTAAGAAAGCGCCATAATATAAACGTATACTTCAAAGGAAGTGGGGTGCCGTGCTTGCCGCATCCGGCGAGCTTCAAATTCCCCCGCTAACCCGTAACTGTGATAGGGAAGATTCTGGGTTTACCCTGAGGGTAAACCTTGCAGTTTCAATCGTTCCGATTGAAACGTGCAGCCGTTTACGGTCACTGTCTGCACTTCGGTGCGATGGGAAGACCGGCAGGAAAATTGCCCTTAAGCCAGGAGACTTTGGTGTGCATCGCCTTCGTAGAGGGCGGTTATTTTTCTTTTGCTTCGAGGAAGAGCCTGAGAAAAGCCGTGTTTCCCATTATAGAATACCATTCTCACTGGATCGGCGGATCACCAGCTTCTTTTTCGGAGAAGGAGTCTCGTTATGTTTTTTTCGCGAAAAACTCTCTCTCACTACCTTCGGTTCTTAGGCGTATTGGTGTGCCTGTCTGCAGCTCTTTTGTTCACGGCCTGTGATACGGGTAATAGCGATTCTGAGGTTATTACCGGGCTTGATACCAGGCTAATCGGCATATGGGAATCATCATTTAGTGAAACATACGAAATTACAAGTACCCATCTTACATTCACAGGTTTTGGGGGGACTTCATGGGGTGGAACTATAGTTCACACTGCCAGATTTAACGATAATACAGGCGTTATTATCATTCAATATGATGCGGATAAAAAGCAGCAATGGGCAATCTATGATGCAAGTTTTAACATAACAGGTTATCATGATACAACAGGTAGAGATTTCTACGGCATTTATTTCAGAAACCTAACGCAAAATTCAGTTGTACTTAGCAATACAAGCGACCAAGCTGATAACTGGGGCCCCTCTGAAACAACAACCCAACAACAGGCAATAAACAGATTTACCTTTGACAATATGTCGAATTGGATTGATCTCAGCTTTGCGTCCCCCTTAGACAGGGTACAATAGGAATAGTTTTCATATATGCCAATATTATTATCACAGGCTGGGAAACTTTTCCTATCTATGCCCTTATTAATGCTTTTGCTATTAATCCCTGCTGAAGTAAATGGGCAAGAATCCGAATCTGTCTTGGAAGATGAATTCTACGATGATGAATTTTATCATGATTTTGGAGAGTCACCCGGCCTTACCATTGTTGGAACACAGCATACCAGCCAGCAGATGGCAATCATCGGCAGGGAGGACATAGTACAACAAGGCGCGCAAGACCTTGCAAGCCTTTTACAAGAGACCCTATCTCTTAACATTCCTCGTTACGGCGGCTACGGCAATCAAACAAGTATTCATATTCGAGGCTATAGTTCAAGACGGATAGCATTTTTAATAGACGGGGTTCCGGCGAATTCTGCCATGGACGGTGGATTTGACATCAATCAAATCGACCTTAATTCGATTGAACGCATTGAAGTTATTTACGGCGGTTCAGATTCAAAGTTCAATGTTTCAGGGGCAATGGGCGGGGTTATTAATATCATCACGATTAAAAGACAGGAGCCGGGCTGGCGCTTTAGCGGCTCCGTGTCCAATACCTCAAGCATACCCGGAGAATACCGTGGCTGGGACGGCCAAACGCAAAGCCCCCATTGGGAAGATCTCTTTGATGCCCAGAACATTTCCATTTCGACTACTTATGGCGGGGAGGGATTTTCATTCAGGGGCGGCATATTTGCTAACCGTGCGGCAAATCATTTTATTTACACAGATCATTTTAACTTTAACCGCCGCAAGGAAAACAACGAAGTATGGGATGCCGCCCTTAATGCATCCGGGCTCTGGGAATTAGGCGACTTTACCCGGCTGATTGCATCCACTAGCTTATACTACGGTGATAAAAATATCCCCACTTCTGGTTTTTCAAGTATTTTTGGCACCCAGGATGATCTTATCAGCCGCCAAACCCTCATGCTTGAAATGCCTCGGGCTTTCCACGATGATCTTGCAACAGAAGCCTCTTTCTCATGGAATTTTGCCAGAATGGATTATACTTCACCGGCTAATGTATTATCCCGCCATGATCAAAATAGTATAAGCCTAATCAACCGCTGGGCTTGGTTTCCAAGCCGGTTCCCAGCACAGCAGCTTACTCTTAGAAGCGGTTATGACTACCGGTATATCCAGCTTGATTCCACAGAAATAGGACACCGTAACCGGCATGATGGCGGAGTATATCTGACAACAGAATTCAGGCCCCTAAGTCAGTTTGAAATTACTCCATCCGTTAAAGCGGTGTTTACAAGCAGGGGTTCGGAAAACATGACATTTGTGCCAAAGCTCGGCCTGCTCTGGAATGTAACGGATTCCCTTGTACTTAGAAATAACTATTTCCGCAGCTTCAAATTTCCAGAGTTTGAGGAGCTGTATTGGTCAGGCGGTGGCGGAATTGGCAACCCGGATCTGCACCCAGAAGACGGCTGGGGCGGGGATATTGGCGCAGCATGGAGTTTAAACAGATTGCCTGCATATAGGCTGGCTCTGGAAAGCACTTTTTTTACACAATTGATGAGAGATTCAATCCATTGGTTTGATGGAGGCGGCGGTGTCTGGCAGCCTGAAAATGTGGGAGAGGCGCTTTTTTTTGGACTGGACAACAGTATCTTTCTTAACATACCTGTGTCCATTGGACCGATAAACCAAATATCACCGTCAATCACATATAAATACCTGCGGAGCTATTTATTGAGCTTTGGTTATACCTTTGATTCCGATAAGCGGATTCCCTACAACCCTGAACACACCATCGGCGGCTCTCTGGACATTTCATGGATCTTTAGATCCAAGATCACTAGATCCATGGCTAGCGGTTCCCTGCGTATTTCAGGGCATTATGAAAGCCTGCGCTATAGTGACAGGGCAAATCTCACGGAGCTGGAACCGCACTTTTTATTGAATGTTGCGGTAAATCAAGAAATCAACAGTAACCTAACGGTATTTGGTTCATTGCAGAATATTCTTAATACATCCTACGAATCATTTTATGCCTACCCCATGCCCGGCATTACTTTGACTTTGGGCATAAGGGCACAATTCCAGCCAAACGAGGTGGCGAGATGAGTAAATATCTGGCGTACAGCTTTTTATATGATGACGCAACTGACCTCAAGTGCGACTTTGAAATTATGACTGACGAAGTTTCCAGTATGATCGGCCTTTTGCAATCCCTGTTATGCGATGCAGACAGGGCTGCCGATCCAGAACTGGCGGAAGACCTCTGTAAAATCAATGAATTGATGTACCATATCAACCCATCTCTGCGGGTGGAGGTCAAGGTAACTACGGAAGAACTTGAATGGCTCGATCAAAAGACCCAGGCTCTGCAAAAATCGTTGGAATATGGAGCGCCCCAAAAAGGCGGCTTTACCTTTTTCATTCCCCAGGGCTGTACCCAAGCGGCATACAGCCATGTAATACGCAGTAAATGCAAAACCCTGGTAAGGTTGGCAAGCCGCTTTCAGCAGCAGGGAAATACTGTAGACGCTATTTTATTTGACTTTCTCAATTTGTACTCAGGCTACTTTTTTTTCCTGGCCTTGTGGTTCAATAAAAACCATGGAATCAATGAACGGCCTTTTATCAGCAGGGTGTATTGATGCGTATAACAGTATTGACAAAAATAATTTTGCTCTTCGTTCTGGGATCAGTTGTTCTCTGCGGATGTACCGGAAGGGAAAGCAGTGAAAGTAGGGTGGTTTATGACCGGGCAGGAATAATGGTGGACATTGGCCGTCCCATCAACAGAATTATATCCACCGCACCTTCAAACACGGAAATAATCGCCTATCTTGGCATGGCGGATAAGCTTGTTGCCATTGACCGCCATTCAGCAAATGTTATGGCCCCCGACGGTTATCCAGGAATTCCTGACAATCTTCCTCTGCTGGATTTTTTCTTCCCTGACCCCGAGGTAATAATCAACCTTGAGCCGGATATAATTATAGCCACCGATCTTAATACAGGAGGCTCCGGCGAGGATCCATTCCGCCTACTGCGGGAAATGGGAATCCCGGTAGTGTATATTTCTACGAGCATGAGTATAGAAGATATTTACAAGGACATCGCCTTTATTGCCGATCTATTATTAGTGTCGCACAAGGGAGAAGAAGTAGTCAATGCAATGAAGGTAGTGATAACCGAAATAACGCAAAGAACTGCGTATATCGAAAACCAAGCAACTGTGTACTTTGAAATATCTCCTGCGCCGGATATGTTCACCTTTGGCAGGGACAGTTTTTTAGATGACATGGTTTCTGCTATAGGCGCCAAAAATATTTTTGCCCATGATATTTGGTTTGTCCGCCCTTCAGCAGAATCAATCATCGAACGCAACCCCGATGTGATCCTCACTAATGTAAATTATATTGAGGACCCCATTGGAGAAATAAAGAACAGACCGGGTTTTGAGCATATTAACGCAGTTATCAATAATCGTGTGTATCAAATAGATGCTGATTCCTCATCGCGGCCTTCGCCTAGAATTATCCTGGCTCTGCGGCAAATGTCCTACGCCGTGTACCCATGACCGGCAGTAAACGCATTATTATTAGTGCAGCAGTTTCCCTTGTAATAATCGCTGTCGCCGCGTCACTTGGAAGTACCGCCATCAGCCTTGGCGATACGGCCCTGATTATTTTGCACAGAATGTTCGGGATTCCCCTCAGAGAGAATATTAGCCCAATGAATGTTTCGATTGTGTGGATGCTGCGGCTGCCGCGGGTGCTGCTGGCATTTATTGCTGGCGGCAGTCTTGCCATTAGCGGCGCAGTCTGTCAATCAATTTTGCGAAACCCCCTTGCCACACCCTACATTCTGGGCGTTTCTTCGGGCGCGTCTTTAGGTGCAGGTCTTATCATCATTTCAGGAATAACAATTCCCCTGCTAGGCGGTTTTACCCTGCCTCTTGTTGGTTTTGCCTTCGGTCTTGCTGTTGTTTTTCTTGTAGCTTCTGTTTCTTCGCAAATGGATAGATCAATGTCGATTAACACGATCATCCTCTGTGGTATGGTCTTTTCTCTGTTCATTAGCGCCCTGTTAACTATATTGAGCGCACTTTTTTCTGATGATCTCAGGCGCATAGTATTATGGCAGATGGGCAGTTTTGCCATGCGGGGTTGGGTATATGTGCAACTACTGCTGCCGTTTCTGGTTTTAGGTACAGCCGGAATTATGCGGTACACAAAAGAAATGGATATTTTAACCTTTGGCGATGACCAGGCAAAATCAGCTGGTGTGGAAACAGCCGCCCTGCGAAAAAGGCTGTTAGCGTTTTCCGCAGTATTGACAGGCGGAGCGGTTGCATTGAGCGGTGTTATCGGTTTCGTTGACCTAATCGCGCCACATGCAGCGCGGAAAATTATTGGCTCCCGGCACAGGTATTTGATACCCATGTCATTTATTTTGGGTGGTTCTTTGATGGTAACAACAGACCTCATAGCCAGAACTATTATTTCGCCGTCGGAATTGCCAGTGGGGGCAATCACTGCGCTTATCGGAGCCCCTTTCTTTGCCTGGATTTATTTTAGGAAGAGGAAGGTATAGGGAATGTTGAAGGTAAAGGACCTGTCCGCCGGATATGGGGGTAATGATGTTATACGCAATATTAGCTTCACGGTAAATGCGGGTGAAAGTTTGTGTATTTTGGGCCCCAACGGCTGCGGTAAAAGCACATTGCTAAAATCAATTGCCAGAATCATTGATTACCAGGGGCTTGTTTTGTTGGACGGCTTCGATATTTCGTCTTTCCCCCGGAAAGAGCTTGCCAAAAAAATGGCAGTACTAGGGCAGAATTCCCAGATTTTTTTCCCATACACGGTGTATGAGACTGTGTCGATAGGAAGATACGCATATTCTGAGGGCTTCTTGAAAAACCTATCTGCACCAGATACAGCAATTATTGATGAAGTTATAGCAAAACTGGACATTGGGGACATCAAGGAGCGGATGATCGATGAGTTGTCCGGCGGGCAGTTGCAGCGGGTTTTTTTGGCAAAAACCCTGGCGCAAACACCCGAGGTAATTCTGCTGGACGAGCCGACTAATCACCTTGATTTAAAATATCAAATAGAATTGCTCAGCTTTTTGAAATCATGGGTAAAGGAAAACGACAAAATCCTTATCTGTGTTTTCCATGATCTTAATCTGGCCAGGCATTTTGGCGATACAGCGATAGTAATGAAGGATGGCGTACTTGCTGCCTACGGAAAAATTATTGATACGTTAAACCGCGAAACCCTGCACTCTGTCTACAGTATTGATATTCATGCCTTTATGCTAGAGTCACTCGCGCAGTGGAAAACATGATGCGGTTCACTGGCTAATCGCTTTAATTGTGTGTTTTGAGGGCAGGGAACAATAAGCAAAGATATTGTCGTGAAGTGGCCTTATCCGTAGCCTATTGCCCTTGCTCTCTTTTTATTTTATCCCCATATATCATTTTTATACAGACCGCATTTCCGTATTCAATACAGGGTCATCGGATAATATTTCTGTCCTCACCTTCGTATCGGCAAAGTCCAGAGCGTCTAGCACCCCGATAATCCGTTCTCTGTCTTGCTCATCCAATAAAGACACACCTTCCATCAGTCTCAACAGATTATTGCATTTTAGATCAATATTACCCATAGAGTAATAATATAATACTCTATGAGGAATGTCAATACCAAAAATATGAAAATCTTCCATATATTAGGTAAGTGGCTCCCTTGCTATGCGGAATTTTTATTGCTAAACTATACCCAGATGACAATAAACGACCGGATAAAAGAAGCCAGGAAAACCCTCAAAATGTCGCAAAAAGACTTTGCGGACGCAATATGCATCTCGAACACCTACCTGGCCGGAGTAGAAAACGGCTCCCGCAAAGCAAACGACCGGTTAGTAAAACTCTGCACAATGGTCTTCGGCATCAGCGAAACATGGCTAAAAGAAGGAAAAGGAGAAATCTTTAGTAAAATCCCTGATGCAAAGATTACCAGAATGGTCAGCATATTTAACAAACTGCCGCTGGCCTTTCAGGATTACGCACTAGACCAGTTGGAAGGGCTTCTGAAATTGCGGGGCAAGAAATGAAGCCACTGTTTATACTAAACCCGCCATTCCCATTATAGGGTTACTTTCCGATGTTAGTCTTATTAACAAATTTTACAACATCATTCACCCTCTCCCCCGAATTGGAAAAATCCGTCTATGATTTATACGGACTGCCCTATTTCCCCCCAGACAAAGGCACCGCCGAGCAATACAAAAAACTAACTCAATTCAGTTATGTGCAAATACTCCGAGCCGTCAGATCGGGGCATTCAATAATGAAAGTAAACTATAATCCGTTAATAGGGCAAATCCTCAATGATATGCGCAACGGAAAAAAACCGCCTAACGCCTCAGATTGGATAATCCTCTCATTTTTCCACAACGACAAAGCATTGGAAAACACAGGCATATTAGTAGCTCCCCGCACACCAATAGACCCGCGAATATTACTGGACACAAAACGTAAAGACAGCGAAAGCATATCAGCCTATCCTTTCATAAAAAAATATATAATACCGTACAATTATGTAATGACACTTGACTACCTAAATGAACTAGCAGACAAAGATTCACCTAACAAAGAATAATTAAGAAGGGGGAAGTCTCCCCCTCGCTCCAAAGCCTACGGCTTTTCCGCTACCCCCTCTACGGGGGGTTTGCAAACCCCCCGTAACGCCCCCCAGTCGGTAAAAATTGCTACGCAATTTTTTCTTATTTAAGGCCTTGTAGACAGAGCCGCTAAAGCGGCTCGTTTTTCCCCTACGGTGGCGGGGACCCCCCCAGGGGCATCCGTTGGTGAACCCCTGGTTCCTCCCCACCCCCTCCGGGGAAAAACAATGGTGGGGGCTCAGGGTTCAAGGTCAGGCCTAGCTCCTGTCCTATCCCGCCCGGTTCGCAATCGGGTTTTTAGCGGAGGTTTGCAAGTGCAACCTTTAACAAGTAAGCGGCTCTATAGTCCGCAGTTATCAAATGTGGCGGTTATCTCTATCCGCCGCCTCTCCTGGGCAATGGGCTATAAAATGCCCGCAGCAGTAGACCACATAGTCCAACTATTGCCCCACATCGTAGACCCCTCAAAGGTCTGTAATTTGTGTCAAGACAAATCAAGGTGCGCTCTGTGTGTATTCAGCAAAACAAACACAC
>Ga0099364_10014155_pt1 | contig 10641 bp, 7 predicted proteins | sample TergutTh196P3_FD_73070 | JGI IMG/M metagenome (GOLD analysis project Ga0099364, IMG submission 73070) | Microcerotermes parvus P3 segment gut microbial communities from Pointe-Noire, Republic of the Congo - Th196 P3 | ecosystem: Host-associated > Arthropoda: Insects > Digestive system > Gut ...
TTCTGCCAGCTCAGGGGCACCACTTTCCGCTCTGAAAACGGCTTCTTTTGCCAAATTAAGTCCCAGGACTTTATCCATTTCAAAAGCAGCGGTTAGGGCTTCTTTTGGGCTTATTGATGGGTCTTTTAAAAGACCCCATAATTCAGCTAATGCCCTGGGTGTGGAAATATCATCTTCAAGGGCTTTATCGAAGGCGCGAAGATAAGCGGCGGCTTTTTCTTCAAGTTCCTCTACTTTTGGCAAGGTTCCAGGCTCTTGGAAGGTCGAATGAGGCGGCAGGTCAGCCCGGCCTGCAAGCGACCGGAGCTTCTCGCCGAGTGATTTGCGGGCGCTCTTTGCCCCGTCCATTGCTGAAAATGAGAACTGAAGCTGGCTTCGGTAATGGGCGCCAAGAAGTAAGTAACGGTAATCCAGAGGATCATAACCGGCCTCAACGAGAGTTTGCAGGGTTAAAAAGCCTCCTGCGGATTTTGACATTTTTCCCTTATCAATGACAAGAAACTCGTTGTGAACCCAGTATTTTACCCAAGGATGCTTTCCTGTAGCCGCTTCGCTTTGGGCTATTTCGTTGGTGTGATGAATTGGGATATGGTCGATTCCACCGGCGTGTATATCAATTGTTTCTCCAAGGTATTTAATGCTCATAGCGGAACATTCTATGTGCCAGCCCGGATAACCCCGGCCCCAAGGACTGTCCCAAAGCAATGCCTGGTTTTCAAACTTGCTTTTGGTAAACCAAAGCACAAAATCCCCGGCGTTTCTTTTATTCTTGTCCAGGTCTGTGCGGGCGCCGGCTTTTAATTCATCCATGCGAAGCTTGGCTAGTTCGCCGTAGCGTGAAAATTTCGAGATGTCGAAGTAAAGGTTCCCTCCCTCCTTATAGGTAAAGCCGTGTTCCTCGATGCGCTTTATCATATCTATCATCTCATTAATATGCTCTGTAGCTTTGCAGACCACTGTGGGACGAAGAATGTTCAGGCGCTCTGTGTCGGTAAAGAAGGCTTTAGTATAAAAATCGGCGACTTCCAAAACGCTCTTGCCGCGCTCCGCTGCGGAAGCGACCATTTTGTCTTCTCCCTCATCGTTGTCACCGGTAAGATGGCCGACATCGGTGATGTTCATTACATGGTTTACTTCATATCCAAAGCGGCGGAGGGTGCGAACCAGAATATCGTGTGTAACGTAGGCTCTAAGATTCCCTATGTGCGCATAGTTGTATACTGTAGGGCCGCAGCCGTAAAAGCCGGCTTTGCCAGTGACAACTGGTTCGAATGGCTGCAATTGGCGTCCCAGGGTGTTGAAAAGGCTAAGCATACAATCTCCATATTGATGAGGGAATGGATTATCAAAGGCAAAAAAGGATATAATATCCCTGACCATGGAAACATTACGCAAATTTATGGGAAAAATCAATAGCACTGGTAAATTCTCACCTACTATCAGGTACGAGGAACCCATGTTCAGGCATACAACCTTTAAGGTTGGCGGGAAGGCGGATGTTTGGGTCAGGCCGGGGAAAGATATCTTTATTGGATATGCGGCACGGCTTCTTAAAGCTGCCCGCGAAGAGGGAATCCCGGTTTTTATTTTGGGCGCGGGCGCCAATATTGTGGTCAGTGATCGGGGAATACGGGGAATTGTATTGGACACAGGGGCTTTCCGGGGCATAGGAAAAAGGGAAGACAGGCAGCTTAATAAGGAAGAAACGGCTAATGCCTCTCCCGCAGAAGAAGCACTTCCCCGCAAGCAAGGTGCGAGTGGGGAAAGTGCGGAATTTAAAGCCCTTAAATACCGGCGGGAAAACGCCCTCTTTTCCATCTCTGTTCTAAGCGGCACTTCAGTAGACGGTCTTACATCCCGCCTGGCGGAACGGGGCCTTTCCGGCCTGGAATTCCTGGCAGGTATGCCCGGTTCGGTAGGCGGCGCTGTCCGGATGAACTCCCGGTGCTACGAAAAATCGATCTCAGATGTGCTTATAGAAACCGAAATACTTGATGAAAATTATCAAAGGCAAAAAATCCCATTCTGTGCGGAAGATTTTTCATATAAAAAAAGTCCTTTTCAAAGCCGGGAAGTTTTGATAATTTCCGCCCGTTTTACGGTGCAATTCCGGGAATCACCTGATATACGAAAGGAAATAGCAACTTATAGACAAGACCGGACCGATAAGGGCCATTACCGCTATCCTTCGGCAGGATCGGCTTTCAAGAACAACCGGGATTTCGGCGACCCTACGGGGAGAATCATTGATCAAGCGGGAATCCGGGGCCTGAGCATAGGCGGCGCTCAGGTTGCCCCGTGGCACGGCAACATCATCATCAACACCGGGAACGCCATCGCCAGCGATATAAGGATCCTCATGGACGAAGTGTCGCGGCGGATTAAAAAAGAACGAGGCTTTGATTTGGAAAGTGAAATTTTGTTTGTAGGCGACTGGTGACAGTTTCCTGACAGTCACCAGACTATAGATGGTTTTTTTACCACGAACCTCACGAACTTTAAATTCTTTTGTTCGTGGCAGTACCGTAGGTACGTGTTAGTGTGGTTTGTGGTTAAAAATTCTTAATGTTTTGAATAAGAGTTAATTTGACAGTTTATATAGAATTTGTTATTCTTTAATCTTAGTAAGGAGAATTTTATGAAAAAAATAGTAATTTTCATACTTTTTGTTAGTCTCGCTTTACCGGTTTTTGCGCAAAGTGCCATTATGCAACGGAGCAACGCATTGAACTCTACGATGGATACAGCCATCACCAGAACTACTGCCAAGCTGGCAAACTTTGATTCGCAAATTAAAGACGATGGGGATATCAAAGTCTTTACATCGTACTTGAGAAAGTATGAGTCATTAACAATGGCCCTGGAGGAATCAGAAGCCCGCTTGAACCTTTATCTGAGGACTAATGAAAGGTCAGGAATTATTAGGGCTGAACGCGATAATTACGAAGAACTTCTCAGGCAGCTCCAGACTATAAAGAACGAGTTTGATGCTCATGTAAGAAGCGCCAGGTAAAACAATGGCCGCCGGGAAAAAGTATGCCATAAAGCTTGTATTTGCTGCGATAGTTATTATCTCTCTGGCTGTGATGGTAGGAGCTGGACGGAGCGCAAAAACTCCCAATGAAACAATTTCGGCTGGGGGCCTTTTAAATACTGAGCAGGCCGGCGGTTCCAAAGTGTACTTTACCGAGGACATAAGCAGCAAGGGAATACTAGCGGTTTACAATGCTCTGGAAGTTACAACTTCCGGAAAAGTTGCATTAAAGCTGCATATGGGAGAGCCTGGTAACCGGAACTACCTTAAGCCGGAGCTTCTTGTAGACCTGGTTAATACAGTAAACGGCACTTTTGTGGACAGCAATACCGCTTTTGGCGCAGGCCGCGGGGCGACTGCGGCACATCTTAGAGCAGCAAGGGAACACGGCTTTGACTTTGCGCCGGTGGATATCCTGGATTCCAACGGCGAAATCAAACTCCCTATCAGGAACGGCAGGCATGTATCTGAGGCTATAATGGGCTCAAACATTATGAACTACGACTGGATAATATCCGTAGCTCATTTTAAAGGTCATAGCCTTGCAGGTTTCGGAGGAACCTTTAAAAACCTGGCAATTGGTATTGCAACCCCGATGGGAAAGAGGGCGATTCACACTGATCCGGGGGCCGCAATGTTTTCCAGCAGAGGCGAACCATTTTTTGAAAAGGTTATTGATTACAACAGAGCCCTTTTAGATGCAAAGCCCGGAAAGCTTCTTTATATAAATGTTTTGAATAACCTTTCTGTAGATTGTGACTGCATTGCCAATGCCGCAAGGCCCACAATGCCAGACATAGGCGTTCTGGCCAGCCTGGATCCTGTCGCACTTGAAAAAGCCAGTCTGGACCTAATTTATGCCCGTCCCGCCGATGAACACAGGCATTTAGTCGAGCGTATTGATTCCCGAAACGGTGTATACCAGGTGATATATGCCGAACGGATGGGTCTCGGCAGCCAAGCTTACGAGCTAATCCGCCTTTGATGAAGTCCTAAAATAAGGCATAGGATTTAAAGGTTAAATTTACCACGAACCACACGAACCATACTAACCATATCTGTTGTACAATTATAATGAGTGATATTAAAAGTTCGTGGAAGTACCAAAGGTACGCGTTTGTGAGGTTAGTGGTTAAAAAATAGGATCAAAGAATGCTGAATGTGCTATTCAGGGAAGCAATCTATTTTTGGTATTTTTTCTCTGTTCAGTTTCGTCAGATAGCAGCGTACTGGGCTCTGGGAATGATTCTGGGCTCGCTAATTTCGGTTTTTGGCAAAGAAAAGCTACATTCAATGTTTGTTTTCCTTAAAGAAAAAGACCTTGGGCTATTGGGGGTAATCCCCGCATCGCTTATAGGCATTGCTTCCCCGCTTTGCATGTATGGCACTGTCCCCATCGCCGCATCCTTTGCCGAAAAAGGGATGGAAGAGGATTATCTTGCGGCTTTCATGATGAGTTCTATACTTTTAAACCCGCAGCTGCTTTTTTACAGCGCCGCTTTGGGGAAGGCCGCCCTAATAATACGCTTTACAAGCTGTTTTCTCTGCGGTATCAGCGCCGGCTTATTAATTCGTTTCTTTTATAGAGGTAAGACTTTCTTTAATTTTGCCGGTTTTGCGAACAAAAGCTCACCAGATGCAAGTTCCAGCAAAGACACTGACCCAAATATGTTTTTCCGGTTTTTAAAAAACCTTTGGCGTAATATTAAAGTAACAGGCCCGGCCTTTCTTCTTGGAGTAAGCCTTTCCGCCTTGTTTCAGCGTTATGTTCCCTCAGACATGGTTGCAGCTTTTTTTGGGAAGCACAGAGGATTCGCCTTATTAATGGCCGCCTCTGTGGGAGTGCCCCTCTACGTCTGCGGCGGGGCAACCATTCCGCTATTGATATCTTGGATGGAAAGCGGTATGTCCCTTGGTTCTGCATCTGCGTTTATGATTACCGGCCCGGCTATGAAGATTACAAATATTGGGGCGGTTAAAATAATTTTAAGTCTTAGGAACTTTGTTTTTTATGTGGGTTTCTCGATTGTTTTTGCAGTTTTGACCGGATTGCTGATAGACTACACCTTCTGACCATTCCGGCTGCGAAGCATGTATATCGAAGCATGTATACATGTATAAAGGAAGGAGTAATTGACAAAGCTCCTATAGGCTACCTATACTTTATTTAGACCACAATTCGGAGTAAAAATGGCAGGCCAATTACAGCTCAGCTTCGTCAGTTTTAAGAAAGACTCATATATTGTGGTAGAAGGCAAACCGAATGCCGACCGTTTTTTCATCATCCACCAGGGAAAGGTAAGGATCTCTAAAGAGGTTGAGGTTGTAGAGGAGGAAGGCGGCAATATACTCGGTCCCGGGGACTTTTTCGGGGTTGTTTCTTCTATGTCTTCTCACAGCCATATCGAAACAGCCCAGGCGGCTACGGATGTTGTATTGATTTCGGTTTTAAAGGATCAATACGGAGACCTAATACAGCGAAATACCCCAGTAGCCATGAAGATCATTTTGCAATTCTCAAAAAGACTCAGGTACTTGGATGAAGCGCTTTCAAGGCTCACTCTAAAGAATACGGCAGAGGCCGATCCTTCACATCTTTTTAATGTGGCCGAACATTATATACGGCAAAGCCAATATAACCAGGCGTATTACTCCTACACCCAGTACATTAAATTCTGCCCCGGCGGCATGAACGTTACCTCCGCAAGAGAACGAATGTCAAAAATTGCAATTTATGTGAAAGGCGTAAAAACCGATTTTGGGCCTGATGAATTTAACCGGACCTACCCCAAAAACTCTATGGTTTTTGCCGAAGGTGAGCCGGGAAACGAGCTTTTTATAATCCAAAAGGGCTCTGTTACTATCGCTAAAATCGTAGACGATAAAGAAGTCCTTTTGGCAGTGCTTAAAGCGGGAGATATTTTTGGAGAGATGGCCCTTTTGGAAGCAAAACCAAGGGTTGCCAGTGCTGTTGCCTATGAGGAATGTCAGGTCTTGGCTGTTAACCGCGCCAACTTTGAGCGTATGATTCAAACCCAGCCCCAGCTCATTGCAAGACTTACCAGCCTTCTGGCTGACCGTATTTGGTTAATGTATAAGCAGCTTGCCAATACACTTATCAGTGATATTCTGGGCCGTATGTATGACTCTCTCTTGATCCAACTGGAAAAAAACCGTATCCCCTTAAATAGTAATGCGCCGTACACCTTTGATTTAGGGCCTAAAGAGTTAGCCCGTATGGTGGGAATTTCGCCAAAGGATTCAAATTTACTGCTTGGGAAGATGCTTGAATCCAAGAAGATAATTATAGATAAAGAAAAAATTCATACTGTGTCAGTATTGGAAATTGTCAAGCAAACTGAATTTTACCGGAAGATGCAAAAAATCGAAAGCTCCCGCAGAGAATCAAAAACTCAAGGCGCACGTTAATTGCTGTTCGAACAATTAAGATTAGGTTTTATTTTTCAAGGCCGCTGCCATAAACGCCCCTCGGCTTTTTACTTTGAATTTCTTGTAAATACTGGCAATATGATCGTTGACTGTGTGAAAAGAAATGCAAAGACGATTTGCGATTGCTTTTGCTCCAAGCCCTTCATATGCAAGTAAATTAGCCACTTCAAGTTCCCGCTTGGTAAGTTTGTGTTTTTTATAAACATCATATATGATGACATCATTTTTGGTACTATCTTTTATGATAACATCATTTTTGATACCGTCATTTATGATGCCATCATTTATGATACCATCATTTATGATGCCGTCATTTATGATGCCAACCAGGTTACCAAGCTCATCAGGCGGGATTACAATTGCCCTTTCTTTAGAACGTTTTTCTCTAGAACGCTTTTCTTTATAAAGATGTGCTGTGGCAATTATTGGAGGATTTTTTGGGAATAAAATCCTAAATGACAGGAAAAAAAAGGTAATTGCAGCTATTGCCGCAATAAGGATGGTGTATTCAAGGTTTGGAGGTATGTTCCGGCTAAACATGGGGATAGCAAAAGAAAATACATTGGTAAAAAACATCATCACTGAAAGGCCGTAAACCCAAAAACCGCTAAACCGTGATTTTTCCGGGCGGTTAGGTATGTAATACTCCACTAGGGCAGCGGAAAAAAATATCCATAAAAGATTACTAAAAGTCCCAATCACTACATTAATAAAAAAAACAAAAGGCGAGTACGCTCCAAACAGGATGAGGGAGGGGAGCAATATAAAGAGTGATATGGACAGCGGCAGAAACCATTTTATAAAACTAATTGTGGAACGCCCTGTAAGCAATGTGATTAAAATTATTGCCGCAGCAATTATCAAAGGATAAGAATTAAATTCAACCGGTAAATAATTCAGAACAGAAAACAGCCGGAAATTCATTATGCCGTTTAGGGCTTTATGTACCACTGAAAGGCCAATGAGCCGGAGTATTATTGACAGGTTTGTTTTCAGCTCCGGGGAAACAGTTTTAACCGCCCTATTCTGCCTTGCGGGCGGCTTTACATTCAACTTTTCTTTATTGCGTAATATTAGAGCTGCAATTGAAGCCGCTCCAACGACAACAAACAGCCATTTAATGATATTAAAAACAACGGACATTGCTTTTATAGGTTCTCTGCTTAAACCGGATAAATTAAGCAGAGACAAAGCAAAATGGCTTACAATAATACCGGCGGCAATTACAAGGGAAAATAATATCGTACAATATCTGCTTAAACGATTTTCGCCGGAGCCCTTAACTTGCGGCTGCAGGTGAGTCAGGAAAAATAATCCAAATGTAAAGGTGTACATCATTCCCGATAAAAACATAGTTACGGCACGAATAGATGCAGAGGAACTAAAGAGTTCGGCCCCCAAAGAGCGGAGAATGAAATTAGGAAGAATTATTGCTGAAATGAATAAAATGCCGCTTGAAAGGTTCTTGCGGCAATGCTCTGTAGGTAAAAAGAGCGGGCAAAGAAAAGAACTTAAAGCCATCCCCATAAAACTGAATATGCCACTCTCTAAAATAAGCCCTCTTGGAGCAGGGGCGGAAAAACTATTAAGGATCACTGCGAGGTAAATAATTTGATTCAGGCAAAAAAGGGCAATAAATGATAAAAATCGAGCCGACGGCCATTTAAAACTTGTTTTCATCATTTGGTGCCTTTATAGCACTCAATATTTTTTCCCGCTACTATCCAAAAGTATGGTTTTTAATAGTAAAAATTTCCCAATCATGAATTATAATTAAGGAATGAACGATAACAGCAAACCCGCCCTAAAAACCTTCCTACTGATATTTATCTTGCTGTTTGCCCTTGTCATTTGCTGGGATCAATTTGTTTTTGGTAAAATGGTTAATGGAACCGCGATCGAAAGTGAAACCGGCGTTTGGGATTTACGGGAGTTGTTAAAGGAATACGATTATTGCCGCATTGTGGGTCATGTGGAGTATATACCGAACGCCCTGCTTAATCCTACTGAATTTGAGGCCAGGGAGAATGAAGCTGTAACCGGCTATCCTGAACTTGTTTCCCAGTATGCAACCAGCCGTATCCGCATCCTCTTGCCGGATGAAGCTTATTACTCCATTTATGCCAGGGGTATAGACTTTGCCACCCGGTTTTACGTTAACGGCCTATTGGCGCAGGAAATCGGGAAGCCCGGCGAAACAAGGGCGAAAAATGTTCCCAATACAGCCAGCATCTTGCTCAATGTGAAAGCTGAGGGCGGAGTTATTGAAATAATCCAGCAAGGGTCCAATTTTGTCCACCGTGAAGGAGGCGGTCATACCGGTATTACTATTGGGAAGCCGCGCCTTGGGGCGTTTTTAGCAAGAAATTTCCATGAGAGCATTATGCTGGGTACCTTTTTAGCGCTCATTTTTGTTCATATTTTTCTATTTATTCTGCTAAAAACTTATAAAGGGAATTTGTACTTCGCATTGTTCTGCCTGATGTGGTTTTTGCGGGGAGGAGTTACGGGGGTAAGGATTTTTTCGGATATTTTCCCGTGGCTTTCCTGGGAAATGAAATTCCGTATTGAGTACCTGGCTTTTCCGGTTACCGCTTTCCTGCTTATTTCACTTTTAGATGTTCTATTCCCCCGCATTTTAAATAAGCGCTTTTGTTACATAATATACGCTGTATCCTCTTTATTTGCTGTAATTTTTCTGTTTGCGGACTCCTTGTTTTTAAGTTACGCGCTGCTTTACTGCCAGGCTTTATATGCAGGTGCGATTATTTATATTTCCGTCCGCTTTATAATGAAACTGCGCCGCCTGGATATAGAACATAGTGTTTTCCTTGCCGGAGCGGCTTTATTCATGCTTGCGGCAATAAACGATATGCTGGCCGCGAATAATTTTTATGACATACTGCCACATTCTTTTAATATAATTTTTTTATACAACATGACCCCAGTCGCCATGTTGGTTTTTACATACTGCCAGGCTGCCTCCGTGTTTATCGTTACAGTGCGGACAATGAAAGCAACTGCGGCAGAAAACGCCGCATTGAAGGAAAAGGCGCTTATGATAGAGCAGCAGCTTGCCAAACAGCGCCTGCATTATTCGGAAATCATGAAACTGGTTAACCGTGAAATAAACATCCCCTATGAAAGATCGTGCTGCGAAAACACCGAGGTAAACGCGGTAGCCATTTACCTGCTTGGACTTGCGGAAAGTGAGGGCATAACATGCAAGGTAGAGCTAAATATCCCGAATGAAACAGGCAGCATCCCGGCAATGGATCTCTGCGTTATTATTGGCAGTCTATTTGAAAAGGCGATAGAAGACTGCCGCCAGATAAGTGCGGGAAATAAATACATTCACTTAAGTTCAACTATTAAAGGAAAATACCTCTGTATCTATATGGACAGCAGTTTAGATATAGAAGCCCTTAGTAACGAGGGTGAGCTTTCCTCTGTTAAATCAATCTGCGAAAAACATCATGGCAAGCTAGACGTGGAAATATACGGAGAAATGTTTAAATTAAGCGCCCTTCTGCACATGTCAGTATTGGAGCCAGCCAGTCTTCAGGCCAGTCTTGAGATTGAAGAAATTTTCCGCCGCCACGGGCTTTCTACGCGGGAAATGGAAGTCGCATCATTATTGTTAAACGAGGGACTTGGAGCTATAGAAATAGGCGAACGCCTTTTTGTAAGCGTCAACACCTCCAAATTCCACATTGCCAATATTTACCGGAAATTCAATGTAAATAAACGATCTGAGTTTATGTCACTGTTTGTGAAAAGGTGATATTAGTCCGCTCACACGGAGGCACGAAGGCACAAAGAAGAAAAAAAGTGAAAAAACCTCGCCCTTCAGGGCGGGGTTTTTTATTGCTCTCTGCTAACTTTTATGCTATATTTATTTCATGGACACAGGAGAAAACCTTGGATATTATCATATTGGACAGTGCGTACAAACATGGAATAACTGAGGAAAATATCAGTTACTGAATGAAATTAACCAAGCAGTATTACTTTTTGTTAGAAGGGGTATGATATGAATTACGATGAAATTGATGTTGACAAAATCGTAAACGAGGTGTCTATTACTGTAGCACAGGGTAATTACCGAAAAGCAACAAAAAAAGAGTCTATGGAAGTTCGTCTTGCCGCACTTGCGC
>Ga0099364_10014156_pt1 | contig 10641 bp, 5 predicted proteins | sample TergutTh196P3_FD_73070 | JGI IMG/M metagenome (GOLD analysis project Ga0099364, IMG submission 73070) | Microcerotermes parvus P3 segment gut microbial communities from Pointe-Noire, Republic of the Congo - Th196 P3 | ecosystem: Host-associated > Arthropoda: Insects > Digestive system > Gut ...
GTTATGGCCGCCTTTACTGTAACACGGTTTGTCCTGTCGGAGCGGCACTCGGACTCCTTTCCCGATTTTCGTTGTTTCGTGTGCGGTTGCGTGAAGATTGTATTTCCTGCGGTCTTTGTGAAAAACGTTGCAAGGCGGAGTGCATCGACAGCAAGGCAAAAACGGCGGACGCGAGCCGCTGCGTTGCTTGTTTTAACTGCCTGAACGTTTGTAAACAAGGGTCGCTCATCTATGGAATTTACGCTGCGAAATCTCGTCCGGTGAATAACGATTATGGTGCCGAAGAACAGACCAAATCGAGGCGGTCATTTCTCGGAGTGCTCACCGCCGCCATTGGGGCGAGCCTCGGTGCCGCTACTTCCAATTTGCCGACCGGCGTGAGTAGGTTGCCATACACGAGAAAACATCCGATTATGCCGCCGGGTGCCGGAAATATCAAACGGTTTCAGCAACGTTGCACTGCTTGTCATCTTTGTATCACGAAATGTCCCTATCATGCTATACGTCCGGCGATCACGGATTACGGTTTAAGCGGATTCCTACAGCCGATGATGTCGTTTGAACATGGCTACTGTATCTTTGATTGCGTGATTTGCACTCGGGTTTGCCCAAATCACGCTTTGTTGCCAATCACGATGGAGGAGAAGCACCACTTACAAATCGGTAAGGTGGTTTTTATTCAGGAAAACTGCGTTGTTGATACCCAGCACACGAACTGCGGTGCCTGTGCAGAACACTGCCCGACAGGTGCGGCGACGATGGTTCCCTTCGGCAAACCGGAAGATGCTTTGACAATTCCGAAGATTGACGTAGACCTCTGTATCGGTTGCGGGGCGTGCGAGTTTATTTGTCCTGTCCGTCCTTATCGGGCGATTTACGTCGAGGGTAATCCGGTACATCTCGAAGCGAAACCGGCATTTGATCCCACGGACAAACAGCAGGAGGTCAAACTCGACGAATTTGGATTCTAGAGCGGGTTTCAAATTGCTCTGGACCAAAAACCGTCCTTCCAGCGCAAGCCGGAATCCAGACATAAGGCTTTTCCCGATGAGAAATTCCGTTTAGGGGTTTTCGTAAAGATAGAATTTTTCCGTGAGGAGCGGACACAACCCCTTCCCGTGCTTCGTTCGGCAACGGAACGGTATCTTTCCCTCCCGTAACGCTTGCCGTTTGCGCTCACTTTTTGGGCTGTCGTGTTTCCCAGCGGCGGACTTCCTGTTGGATTTCGTCTTCGAGATAAAAATGCCCCGTCGCACGCACCCGGCGACCACCCGGCGCAGAAAGCATCGGACCGCCCCAATAATGCGGACTGGCTTCAATCGAAAGATCCACCGTAACAAACTGCGCCGTCTTGTCAGGACTCTCCTCAAATGCAATGATTTGCGTCGGACCCCTGCGGCTTTCATCCGTCGAACCGCCATCCGCCCGGTGTCCGCTTGCATCCCAAACGCCGCAAGGTCCGTCAGAACTCGTAACGGCAACAACCACCCCATTGTCGGCGGCTCGGGCATGCATCAGTTGAGCATAATATCCCACGTTAGGGCACAAAATCACTTCCGCCCCTTTCAATGCCAGCAGTTTGGCAACGGCGGGATGCCAACTGTCGTAACAAATCATGATGCCGATCTTGCCGAAGTCGGTCTCGAATACCGGCACGCTCTCGCCGGGAGATATTCCTTGATCCAGTTCAGGATCATAAAGATTGAGTTTGTCGTAGATGCCAACAAGTTTTCCCTCACGGTCAAAAAGCGGTGCCGAATTGTACACGATGTCTCCCCGCCGGAGTTTGATCGAACAAGAAACGTACATTTTCCATTCTTTTGCCTTTTCCGCCATCATGATCATGGCGGGACTCTCCATTTCTTGGACATCTTCCACGAAGTATTCCGTCATCAGAGCGATGTCGCATTTTTTCTCACCGGCGGCATCCAAAAAGGCTTTCCAACCGTCGAGGCTGGAACTGCGCTTGCCTACGGAAACCGCTATTTTCACAGGATGCGGCGCAATCGGCTCGCATTCTTCAAGCCGGATTTCTTCCCACCAAACTTTTCCATGAGGACTGAATCGAAAGACGAGACGCATTTCACATCTCTGCCCTTTCGCAGGAAAAACGTGTTCGCCGACGATCATTTCTCCTTCGCGGCGATAATGAAAAATCCCGTTGTTGAAGTCGCCAAAGATACCGTGCAGAAGATTCCGGTTTACGTCTTCGATTCCGTCAATTTTGAAACGCACGGTCAGACGGTATGTCTTGTCTCTTTCGAGTGCGATGGGCATTTTGACGAAGCCGAAGCAGTTTTCCCGTCCGTTGCCTTGTGCCATGAGGAAACGATTCCCGGCTTCTTCGACGAGTTGAAACGCCGGTGCCAGCACTGGGTTGGGCGCAACCACCGTCCAGCCTTCGGGGAGTTTTCCGGGCTCTCCTTTGGCAAAATTTCCATTGGGAATGAGATTTTCCGCAGATGCGGTGCCCTTCATTCCGAGCAGGGCAACGGTAGCAATCATCGCAATCCAAAAATAACGGCGGAAGGGGAAATTTTTCATCGTAGGAGTTCCTTAATCTACAAGGGAATTGTGATGTAACCATCGTAGAAGTTTTTTGCCTTTTTAGCAAGCCGGGGCGTTTTACCGGTCTCTGTTTTTTTGGACTCTGTGCGGTAGAATTAAGTTTTATGACTCCCTTTCCCCTTTCGATTATCAACGGACGCATCGTTGATCCGAGTCAACGGCTTGACCGGATTGCCAGCATGCGCATTCACAATGGCAAAATTGTCGAAATTGACTCGCCGCCCCAAGAGGGGGATCAAGTGTTCGATGCCGCAGGGAAAATTGTCCTGCCCGGTCTGATCGATATGCACGTCCATCTGCGCGAACCCGGTCATGAAGAGAACGAAACGATAGAGACCGGCACTCGGGCAGCCCTGCACGGCGGATTTACGTCCATCGCTTGTTGCCCCAACACGAACCCGCCGATTGACACGCAAGCGTCCGTAGAATTTATTCAACAGCAAGCCGCCCGAAGCAAACATTGCAACGTGTATGTCATCTGCTGCATTAGCAAGAACCGGGAAGGGAAAGAACTTGCCGAACTCGGACAACTCTTCGAAGCCGGTGCCGTCGCTTGCAGCGATGATGGTTCTCCCGTCGAAGATGCCGAACTGACTCGCCGTGCCTTTGAATACTGCCTGATGTTCGACAAGCCGATCTTGAGTCATCCAGAAATCACTTCGCTTACGAAAAACGGTGTCATGCACGAAGGGATGGTTTCGCTCCTGCTGGGTTTGCGGGGCATGCCCGTCTCCGCCGAAGATGTTGCCGTCGTTCAGGACATTACGCTTGCAGAAATCACCGGCGGCAGACTTCATGTGATGCATGTTTCCTCCGAGGGGGCGGTTTCGGCAATTCGCCGGGCAAAACTGCGGGGAATCCGCGTGACCGCCGAAGTAACACCGCATCATTTGACATTGACCGATGAGTTGCTCCGATCTTTCGATTCCAATTTTAAGATGAATCCTCCCCTTCGCAGTCAGGAGCATGTCGAGGCGTGCATTGAAGGGTTACGGGATGGTACGATTGATGTCATCGCTTCCGATCACGCTCCCCATTCCGCCGAAAAGAAGATGCGGGAACTTGATCAGGCACCGTTTGGAATTATCGGCTTGGAGACGGCATTACCGGTGGTCATTACGAAGTTAGTGCGTCCGGGCATTTTGGATTGGAGTGCCGTCGCAGAAAAGATGTCGCTCAATCCGGCAAGGATTCTTAACATTCCAAAGGGAACGCTCCAAATCGGTGCCGATGCGGACATTACCGTCGTTGATCCCGATGTACAATGGACGGTTTCAGCCGAGCAGTTTCATTCCAAGAGCAAGAATTCGCCGTATATCGGCAGGGAACTTTTCGGCAAAGCGGAGGCGGTGTTCGTTGCCGGAATGCGTCAAGTCTAACCTCTCTTGCCGGAAAACCCACATTGCGTTACATTTTGCGATGCCGAGTTGCCCTCACACCGAAATCCCCGTGAACGTCATCACAAGTCTCTCGAATCCGAAAATCAAGGATGCGGTCAAGTTGCGGGAAGGGAAGCATCGGCGGCAAGCCGGTAAATTTTTGATCGACGGGGAGCGGGAACTCCGGCGTGCGGTACAAGCCGGGATTCCTATTCTCGAACTTTTTACGGTTCACCTTCCTTCCTCTGTGCCTTCGTGTTTCTATGAGGAAACGACCCGCATTCGGCAAGTTACGGAGCCGGTTTTTCGGAAAATTGCCTACGGCGACCGCGAGGATGGAATCGTTGCCGTCGCCGAAGAACCGGTGTTAACATTCGATCGTTTTGAGGCAAAGATCAAGCAAAAAGGGAATCCGCTCCTTGCCGTTGTGGAGAAGATCAGCAAGCCGGGCAATCTCGGTGCTGTCTTTCGCAGTGCTGATGCCGCCGGTTTCGACGGTGTGATGATTGCCGACTTGCATCTTGATCCGTTTCATTACAATTCGATACGCAGCAGTTTAGGAACCGTATTTCATGTGCCGACGGTGAGCGAATCGTCTGCGATGATTTGCCAATGGCTCAAAGATCAAGGCATTCAGATTGCGGCGGCATGGTGCGGCGGGAAGACGCTTCCTTATACGGCAATCGACTTTTGCCGACCGACGGCGATTGTGCTGGGCAGCGAAGCGGAGGGACTGTCCGGTGTTTGGAGCGGCGAAGGAATCACGGGGGTTACCTTGCCGATGCAAGGGATTGCCGATAGTTTGAACGTCTCCGTTGCGGCAGGAATACTGTTTTATGAAGCCCGGCGGCAACGATGCTCATCGCCCCCCAAAGGCGGCTAATTTTTTGCTCTTGCCGGAAAATCTGTTTTTGGCTACCATTCAAAGGAACACGCAAGTTTTGGCGGAGTACCGCCTACACTTGCGGCTCTTGGTTCATCACACTTGCGGCTTTTGGCTCGGAATGAAAGAGAACACACTTAACAAAACCTCATGAAAACAGACCTACAGGATTTCCTCACGCAACTGATCGAATCGCAGTCTCTTATGCTTGCTGCATTGCACAAAAAGCAAGCGGTTCTCGTTAAGCCTGAAAAAGATGCCATGGCACTGATTGCCGGCGAAGAGGAAAAAGCCCTCAAAGCGATGCAGCATGTCCTCCAACGCCGGGAAGAACTGCTGACAACCGCCCGATTGCAGAACGTTCGGGGAGATTCAATCGAACAACTCTGTGGACATTTTTTTCCCCGTAATGCCGAAGTGCAAAAATTGCTCGACGAAGCCAAACACCGTACGCAGCAAATTCGGCTCCTTTCTTACACAAATTGGATGATCAGCAGAAAATCGTCGATTCACATTGCCCAAATCCTTGAACTTTTGGAAACGCAAGGGCAGGGCAAAACGACGTATCAGCCGCAGTCGAATGGGAATACGTCCTCTCGCGGTTCGGTGAATCGGGTTGCCTGAATGCCGGCTGTGTCAAATGCGCCGCTTTTGCCGTTTTCCTTGACCGCAATCGGCAAAGTTTCCGTATTTTTGCTACTTTATCCGTCAGGTTCATTCGATTATAATGGAGAGGTCCTCCTATCTTATGTAAATCAACAATGATCCGGCTGATAGCGCGATATCTGCTCGGACACCGTCTGCTTGGACTTTGTCTGTTCGGGATGGGCGTTTGGTGTTGCTTACCCAACGTTTCGGCTCAGGATGTGTCCCATCTTTCTGCTCTTTCTGCGGAAAATCGGGGGGAAACCGTGATTCGAAAGGCTCCGCTCGATGTCATCTATTTCGTTGATGCCGAAGGAAACCGGGTGGGTACATTACCCGGCGGCTGGTCCCTGAACGTCATGGACGACTTTTACCAGTTCGTTCTCAAAGATCAACAAAATCCTACGCCGCCGTTCGTTCTCCGTAGCGTTTCAGCAACCGGTAAGGTCGTCGGCAAGTACGTTGAACTTGATGCACAAATTGAACTTTCGACATCCACTTACCAGCCGGTTCGGGTTCCTCTTGGTTTCAAGGAAGGTATCCTGCCCAGCGAAGCGCAGGCGAATGGCTTGCCGTTCCGCTATGGGGGTGCCGGCTCTGCCTCACTTTCCATTGATCCCCAAGAGGGGCACTATATTGCCATTGTCGTTCCCGCTACGGAACAGGTTCGGGAATCGGAAGATTCGGAAAACACCGAAAAACCGGAAATTTATCAGCGGCACACCCTTTCCCTTCTGCTGTGGTTTCCGCTTTCCCTGAATGGCGGCGGAGAAAACCGGTTGTCCCTCTCCTTTCCGCAATCCAATGTTTCGCAATTCCTGCTCGAAGTCCCGGCGGACAACATTGAAGCCTCCGTCGCTCGGGGATTCCTCTTTGATGTGCAGGAAAATGCCGAACACCCATCAACCTTGCTGCGCATTCAGGGACTCCGTACGGATACCGAAATTACGTGGAGAAAAAAGAAGGTTGAACTGATCGATGATCGTCCCGTGCTGCTTGTGAGCGGGGCAACCATTACCGCTCGTCTCAATGCCCAAACGACGGTTTATGAAACGGTGTTACCGGTGAGCAGTGCGACCGGCAGTTTCGATCAACTGCGGATTCGGCTCCCGAAAGATTCCGTGCTTGATCGGGAATTTATCGACCGATATGCCGCCGCCAACGACTATTCTGTGAGCGATGCGGACGAAGAATCAATCATCACGGTTCAGTTTCAGCAGAGCACGACCGGACCCGTCTCTTTGCATTTGAAAGCGGAACAGCAGTTTGAAGGGGATAAACCTGACTTTAGACGTGATTTGGCGGGTTTTGACGTTCTTGGTGCCGAACGGCAATCCGGTTTTCTCATGGTGTCGGTGTTTCCCTCGGAAATGAAGCCGCATTGGGAGCAAGTTCGCGGGGTTCTCCGCACCGAAGGAGGCGGTTCCAGTACAACCTCGCCGATGCTCCCAGCCTCCGCAGGCGATACCCGATTCGAAATCCTCTTGCAACCCTTTCTGCTCAGTGTGCAAGTGGCTTCGCCGCAAACCCGAATCAACGTTAAACCGGAATATCAATTCCGCATTAGCCGAGGGTCCGCAACGATGACCGCTCGTCTTTCCTATACCGTCCGCGGGTCTAGAACCGATGTTCTGCGTTTGCGTTTATCCGATTCGCAGTGGGACTTTAACTTTGGTGCGTCCAGTCTTGTCGATGCCGCAGGTGTTCAGTTTTTGGACGATTCGGGTTTGTTGACGATTCCGCTCCGCACCTCGATGGAAGGGACGTTTGACATTGAATTTCAAGCCCGCCGGTCGATTGCCCCTGAGGATGGGCAAATACACCAGATTGTTCTTCGCATGCCCGAACCCGAAGCGGATTGGATTGAGCCGGCACCGGTCATCATTATCCCGGAAAACAATGTTGAGGTGTTGCCGATTGATGAGTCTTATCTGCCATTTTCTCAACAACGTATGACCGGTTTGACCCCTCAAACCCGGCGAACGATGCCGACAAGTCAGATTGATTTTACGGATTTGCAGCAAGAGCCGCTCTATTACCGCACCGAGCCGACGAATGCCGTCTTCGTTGCTGATTTGATTTACCATCAACAGAGAATCAGGGCGGCGATGCAGACGGATGTCCGCTTGATCGATGACGAGAACCAAGTTACCCAGACCATTTTCTACGATGTGGCTCACGCCCCCGTTGATCGGCTCTTTTTTTCGATTCCGAGATCGCTGGAATTGAGCGGCGGTATTCAAGTTCGACTGGATAACCGTATTTTAGAACTTCGGGAAACAATTTCCGATACGCGGAACAACGTTCCCGACAATAGGGTGCGCCAATTTGTACAACTTCCCGAACCGATGTTCCGGTGTCAGTTGGTATTTCAGTATCCTGCGCCGCCTATTGCCATTACTGCCGATGTTACTGCGCCGTTTTCGTTGCCCTTTATTACTCCAGAGGTGCCGGTTTCTGATCACCGCATTCATTTTTTTACACCGTTGGGTTACAGAGTGGAATTGCAGAACGAATCGAGACCGCTTTGGGAGTCCTTTCAGGAGCCCCGCCGACTCACTTCGAACGCTGCGGAGACTTTTCGGTCGGTTCAACCGTCGTCAAGGATCGCTTTGTTCATTTCTGCGTCCGAAAGGAGCGGTTTTGGAACTACGGTTGTGGAACGCGCCTGGCTTCAGACGTGGCTTACCGGTGCGATGCGTGTGGATCGGGCGGCGTATCTTTTGAAAAGCACGAACGATACGGTAACGCTTCATTTGCCGCCTGATGCCATGCGGGAACATGGGGTTGGCGTTCACATCAATCATCAGCCTGTTCGGCAACCGGACATTTCACAGGCGGGAACCTTGACGATCCCCATTTCGCCGGAAAACCATAATCGTCCCATCGAGATTCTTGTCGAATACCGCTACCGATTTGAGATTTCCGGTGTCGAAGTACCGATGACGTTGCCGTTTTTTGCGAGTGACACTTTGGTGCAGCACCAATTTTGGCAAGTCATTCTCCCGTCGGACAGGCATATCATCGGCGGTCCGGCAGGTTGGACATTAAAGTACGATTGGACTTGGAATGGGTTGTTTTGGTGGCGGATGCCCTCGATTCAAAAAAATGATATCGGCTTCGTTTCCGATCCGCCGAATATCGAATCCACGATTTCCGGGGCAAGTCAGTATGTTTTCAGTCATCTTCAGCCGCCGTCCCAAGTAACCCTTTACATCGTCGATCGTGCATGGATTATCCTTTGCTCGAGCAGCATTGTTTTGATCATCGGTTTGCTGTTCATTTATGTTCCCCAATCCCGATATGTCGGCTCGCTGTTCGGACTTGGAATTGCCTGGGTTGCTGTGTTATTTTATCAGCCCTCCTTGGTCCTGTTGATGCTTCAAGCCGCGGTTTTCGGTGTGTTTTTGGCACTGCTGGCAGGATACGTCTATCGGATATTCCACCGTCAGAAGCAGTGGATTCCGCCGGTTTTTCCGGCGGCAGATGATATTTCGCAACCCTATTTGCCGCCGATTTCACAGACGGTTCACGAAGTGATGATGGATGATGAAACCGTCAGCAAGGCGGAAGCGTTGGTTGTTAAGAATGGTCAATCATGACGAAAAGAGATGTCCACATTGGGTTTTTGTCAACGGATCGGCAAGGTCGTCAACAGACCGCCGGACGGTTGACCGCCGGTCTGCCCTTTTCGTGTACTTTCGCCATCCTACTCTGGCTACTGTTCTTTTCCTCCTCACTCTTTGCGGACGATAATGTTCATGAATATCGCAAATGGCTTGTTCCCGAAAGAATGGTTGAAAAAATCGTTTCCTTTCTTTCATTAGAACCAAGTCTTCCAATGGATCGAAAAGAATTTGAATTTTGGACAGCGCACAGGGAACAGAGATCGGAACACCAAAATCTTCAACAGCCTCATCTTTCCAAAACCGTTTTGAGAGCCAAATTGGAAGGTCGGCAACTGACTTCGGGGCAAGGTTTTTTTACGTTTCACGAGCGTTCCGGCGGGAGTCATCTTCTCCCGCTGGAACCGCTTTCATTGGCACTCAGTTCTCTGCGTTGGCTGGATGATACCGAGGCGGTTCTTTTTTACGAGCCGGACAGCGGAAACCGCCTTTTGGTTCCTTCGGAGACCGATTCGGGTGCCTATGATCAACTCCGATTTCGATGGTCGCTGCAAAGCCGAAAGGATATGCGTTCTGAAATCGTTTTTGATCTTTCGCTTCCTCCGTGTCTGAGTATTGAACTGCAACTTGACCTTCCCGATACCTTGACGTTGACGGCTTCTGCCGGTGTTGTTTTTGACGGCATCGAAAGCATTGCCGAGCCGGGATTCCGCACTTGGCACGTTTCGTTGGGACACCATTCCCAGACAACGCTCACGATTCTTGAAGACGCAACGCTGTCGCCGGTCAGGCAAAAGTCGGCAATCCAGCAGACAATGCTCTATACCGTTCGCCCTCAGGGGTTAGAGGTGCGCACCCGCATCAACTTCGACCGGATCGATCCCAGACCCAATGAATTGATTCTCGAATTAGAAATGCCGCTCCGTCCTGTGGATGTTAAATATGGGGACAGTCCGGCAACGTGGACGAGGTCGGCTCTTTCTCCCGATGTCACGGAAGTCCGAATTGATCTTTCACCCTTTGCGAACGAGGAACCACAGGAACTTGTCCTGGAGTCTTTGGGACCGCTTTTGGAAAATCAGCACTGGATGCTTCCTCGTGTCCGTGTAACATCGCCCGACGTGTTTTGGATGGGTACACGTTGCGGTGTGTCTGTTTTTGCACCTCTACGGACACGCAATATCATTTGCAATCAAGCGGTTCAGGTGTCTCCCCGTAATCCCTTTAACTGGGCGGAACAGGAAACGCATGTGTTCCATTTTTTTCAAGATGACACACAGGTTGAACTCGAAGTCGCTTATTCGATTCCGCCCATGACGTTGAAAAGCATCGTTCAAATGAATTGGAGCGATAACGAAATCCGAGGGACTGTTTTCCTCCATTGTAACGTTATCGAGGGGGAGCGTTTTGCTCTTACGTTTCCAGTTGCAGAACATTGGGTTGTCGATGATGTAACCTCTTATCCTCCGTCGGGAATGAACCCTATCGAGGAAACACCTGATTTTTCTTGGAACATGCTGGACGAAGACCGGACACTTTT
>Ga0099364_10014157_pt1 | contig 10641 bp, 10 predicted proteins | sample TergutTh196P3_FD_73070 | JGI IMG/M metagenome (GOLD analysis project Ga0099364, IMG submission 73070) | Microcerotermes parvus P3 segment gut microbial communities from Pointe-Noire, Republic of the Congo - Th196 P3 | ecosystem: Host-associated > Arthropoda: Insects > Digestive system > Gut ...
AACGGCGGCGCACCGTCGGAAAGCCCCTCAAACAAGCTCTTGCAGATGAACAGCGCGGTTCTTGACAACGGCGCGGAGGTTGTGCTTGACCTACAGCAAGCCAATTACCTCAACAGTCAGGGCATTGTAACCGCCCTAAACTTTATAGGCGGCTTTAAGTTGTGGGGCAACGAAACCGCTTGTTTCCCGGCTAACACGGACGTAAAGGACTACTTTATACCCGTGAGCCGTATGTTCGGTTGGGTTGGCAATTCCGTTATCCTCACCTATTGGGAGCGGATTGACGGAAAAATGGTTCGCCGCCTGATTGACAGCATTATCGACAGCCTTAACATTTGGCTCAATGGGCTTACATCGGAAGAACACCTTTTGGGCGGGCGCGTCGAGTTCAGAACCGAGGACAACAACGAGCTATCATTTATGAGCGGCAAGGCGGTTTTCCGTATCTTCTTAACGCCGCCCAGTCCCGCGAGGGAAATTGAGTTTATCCTTGAATATGACGTGTCATACATCACGGCGGCGTTGGCGGCTTAAAGAGAGGAGGAAAAAAGGATATGTCAAGAATAAATGAATCTGTAATCAACTTTCAGGTTTACGAAAACGCAACGGAGTATTACGGCATGGCGGAGGTTGGGCTTCCTGAAATCTCCAACATCACCAATGACGTACAGGGCGCGGGAATCAGCGGGACGTTTGAAAGTGTTGTGTTGGGGCATTTGGAAGCAATGACCCTTACGCTCAATTTCAGAACGCTTGTAAGGGACGCGCTAAAACTCTTAGAGCCGCGTGACCATCAAATTGACCTCCGCGTTGCCCAACAGGACAAAGACACGGTATCAGGGCAAACGGTTGTAACGGCGTTAAAGCACGTCTTTGTATGCAAACCGAAATCACTTAACCCCGGCGCGGTTGCCCCGGCGTCCCCGGCAGACGCAAGCGGCGAATATGCCGTTACCTATTGGGCTACGTTCATCAACGGCGTAAAGACCCTTGAAATTGACATTTTGAATTTCATTTACTTTGTCAATGGCAAAGATTATCTTGCCGAAGTCCGGGCGGCGTTGGGTAAATAATCGGCGGCTAACCCCCGCCGATTTTCTTATGTTGCAAATATGAAATGGAGGTAACACCATGAGCAAAGAAAACGACAATATCAACACCGCCGCAGAGGGCGCGGAAACGCCCGTAGACGGCACGGAAGCCGCGGGAGGGGTAAACGCACCAGAGGGCAAGAAAAAGGCGGACACAGGCGACGGCGGCGGCAATGCGGGCGTATACGTCCACAAGTTCAAGCGGGCGTATGAGTATGAGGGCAAAAAATACACGACCATCAACTTCTACTTCGAGAATTTGACCGGGCGGGACATGATAAGCATTGAAAACGAAATGCAAGCCCGCAATGAATACGCCCTTGACCCCCTGTTAAGCAAAAACTTTCAAAGCAAGATGGCGGCGCGGGCCGGTAACGTGGGCGCGGACGTGTTGGAAGCTATGCCAATGCAGGAGTTCAACAAGATTGTGAACGCCGCGAGAAATTTTTTAATAGATTCGGGCTACTAAAAAGCCCGCCGGGTTGGTACGCGAAGGAATGTTACCGCCTTGCCCGCGAAACATACACGGGCATTGACTTCTATATCTCACTTCCCATAAGTGAGTTTTTTTATTGGCGCGGTAACGTGATTGACGCGCAAAAAGAGGACAAAGCAAACCGACCCCAAACACCGAGGACACCGAGAATAAAACGCCGTTGAGCGGGGGAGCAATCCCCCGCTTGATGATTATGCACGTTAAGGGGGTGAAACCGTGGCGGCGAACAGAAAAGAATATGAGCTTCTAATGAAACTCACGGCGGCGTTAGACAAGAGCTTTAACGGCAGTTTTCAAACCGCCATGAACACCACAAACAGCCTTAGAGATAAACTTGTTGAACTGAAAAAACAACAGAGCGACATATCGCAGTATCAAAAATCGGAAACGGCGATAAAGTCATTACGTGAGGAAAAAGCGCGGCTTGAAAGCGAAACGAACCGCAACGAAGCCGCTATTGATAAAGTAAACAAACAGCTTGCAAAAGAGGAAGAAAAACTATCCGCCGTATCGGAAAGGCTCAAAGCGGCGGGCGTTGACACAAGCAACCTTGCCGCTGAAAACGACAGATTGGAGCAGAGGTATAACGAGCTTACAAGGGCGCAAGAGAATTTTAGCCGCGCAAGCGAAGCGGTTAAACAGAACAATCAAGCCATATCAGCGACCCGCACGGAACTGTTAAAAACAACGGGAGTGGCGGCGGCGGCGGGCGCGGCGATGTGGAAGGGCTTTATCGAACCCGCCGCAAACTTTGAAGAACAAATGTCCGTTGTGAGGGCTATATCAGGCGCGACGGGTGAGGATATGGCAAGGCTATCAGACCTTGCCCGCGAAATGGGAGCGACAACCCAATTCACCGCCATTGAATCAGGGCAAGCCCTTGAATATATGGCAATGGCAGGTTGGAACACAACCGCCATGATGAACGGGCTTCCCGGCATTATGCACCTTGCGGCGGCTTCGGGCGAAGATTTGGCTACCGTTTCCGATATTGTAACCGACGCAATGACGGCGTTTGGCATGACGGCGGACGAATCGGCGCGGTTCGCGGACGTGTTAGCCGCGACCGCCACAAGCGCGAATACCAACGTAGGCATAATGGGGGAAACTTTCAAATACGTTGCGCCGCTTGCCGGGGCGATGGGCTACAGCATAGAAGATATGTCCGTTGCAATCGGCATGATGGCAAATTCGGGTATTAAAGGCTCTATGGCGGGTACAACGCTTAGAAACATCATAACAAACCTTGTCACCCCGACCGACAGCGTAGCGGCGGCAATGGAGGAATTGGGCGTTGCCGTAGTGAACGCGGACGGCACGGCAAAGAGCTTTGAGGAAGTAGTAAACAGCTTGCGGCAAGGCTTTGACGGATTGACAGAGGAACAAAAAGCGCAGTACGCCGCGACCATCGGCGGGCAGCGGGGTATGTCGGGCTTGCTTGCAATCGTCAATTCGGGCGAAGGGGACTTTGCCGCGCTAACCGAAGCGATAGCCGACAGCACGGGCGCGGCGGAGCAAATGGCGGCAACCCGGCTTGACAACATGAGCGGGGACTTGACGCTTGCGAAATCCGCTTGGGAAGGCTTGCGCGTGGAGATTGGCGAACTATTCTTGCCAAAGTTGCGGGAAGCTACGCAAGGCTTAACGGAAACGATAGGCAAAATAAGTTCATTCATCAGCGAAAACAAAGAAATGGTTGTAACCATAACCGCCGTTGCCGGGGCTTTGCTTGCCGCGAAAATAGCCTTTTTAGCCGTGAAATTGATTGTGCTTAAAGTCAAGGGCGTAATCTTGGCGGTCAAGTTGGCTATGGCGGCATACAAACTTGTGCAAGTGGGCGCGACCTCCGCAACGGCGGTATGGGGGGCGGTATCAGCCGGAGCGGTTGGGCCGACCGCCGCGCTTGGCGCGGCTATGGCGGCGGTATCGTGGCCCGTGTTGGCGGTTGTGGCGGCGGTTGCGGCGGCAATCGCGATTGTCGTACTCATGGTTAAGCATTGGGACAAAGTGAAAGCCGCAGCGGGCGCGGTATGGGAAGCCGTCAAAAACGCCTTCGGCAAAGTGGTTGAGTTCCTTGCGGGCGTGTGGGACAAAATAAAAGCCCCGTTTGTGGCGGTATGGAATTGGATAAAAGACAACTGGAAAACCATAGCGTTGTTTATCCTCAATCCGTTTGCGGGCATTTTCAAAGTCTTGTACGACAAATGCGAGGGCTTCCGCAACTTCATCAACGGAGTTGTCGAAAAAATCAAGGCGATATTCGCCGCAATAGTTGATTGGTTCAAAACTTATGTAATCGCGCCGCTTTTGGTTGTCTTTTCGGTAGTGTGGAAAATCGTTGAGATATTCGCGAAAATATTTGAAATCATCATCGTGTTGTTCGTGGTTCTTGCGAAGTGGTTTTATGACAACGTGATTATGCCCGTTGTCGAGTTTTTCAAGGGATTGTTTGAGAAGATACGGGAGATATTTACAGCGATATGGGACACGATAACAAGTATCTTTTCCGCCGTTGTCGGGTTCTTTACGGGCGTGTTTACGGCGGCTTGGGAGGGCATAAAAACCATACTTGCCCCCGTTGGTGAGTTCTTTGCCGGAGTATGGAACGGCATAACGGCGATATTTTCAAATGTTGCCGCATGGTTCGTTGAAAAGTTTACGGCGGCTTGGGAGGGCATAAAAAACGTGTTTTCCGTTGTCGGGGCGTTCTTTCAAGGCGTATGGGATAGCATAGTATCAATTTTCACAAAGGTTGGTACAGCGGTTGGCAACGCCATAGGCGACGCCTTCAAGTTCGTTGTCAATACGGTAATCGGCTTTGCAGAGGGATTTATAAACACCTTCATAAAGGCAATCAACGCGGCAATCGGGCTTATAAACAAAATCCCCGGCGTAAACATTGAGCTTATCACGGAGCTTAACATACCGCGCCTTGAAAAAGGCTCAAACTACACGCCTGATACATTCGTTGCGGGTGACGTAGGCGGAGAGGGCGGGGAGCTTGTAACGAACGCCAGAGGGTACAAGGTGTTCGACGCGGACGAAACCGACCGCATACTTGAAAACATCAGCAAGGCAAAAGCAATCAACAACACTTTGCCGCCCGTGTCCGAATCGGACACATCAACGCCGACCATTGCGGAGCGGTTGGGCGGCTTCATCGGCGCGTTAAAAAGCGTTGCCGCGAACAGGGCGGAGGAAATGGCGCAACCCCCGCCGCCCATATTGCAGAACGGCGGCGGCGGCGGTGACTTCACCTATAACGACAACACGGTAATAAACATTGACGGCAACGCGCCGGGGGACTTGGAGGAAAAGCTAAAACAGCACAAGGAAAACGTCATACTTGCAATCAAAGAGCTTTTACGCAAGCAACGAGAGGACGAAGGGAGGATGGCGTATGCCTAAAACGTATGTGACCGTTTCGGGCGATATGTGGGACTTGATAGCCAAAAAGACGCTTGGAAACGAAATGCACACGGACGCGCTCATAAAAGCCAACATAAAATTGCGGCATATTTTCATCTTCCCGGCTAACGTCCGGGTGACTATACCAGACTTGCCCGCCCGCCCGCCGGAGGGCTTGCCGCCGTGGAAACGGGGGGCGGCAGTATGAACGCGGAGCTTGCAAGGCGCACGGTGATAGCCGTCAAAATCGGCGGCGTCGATATAAGCGCGGACATGAACAGATACCTCTTGCAAATGACCTATACCGACCACGAGGAAGATAAAACGGACGATTTGCAAATATCCCTTGACGATAGGGAAGGCGTATGGCTCACGGATTGGCTTGACAGCGAGGACGGAACGAAGGGCGCGGAAATATCAGCCGTAATCATACAAAAGAATTGGGAATCAGACGGGCGCGACCGCGTTCTTGATTGCGGCGTATTTTCCATTGACGGCTTGGACGGTTCGGGGCCGCCCTCCGCCGCGTCGATTAAAGCAACCGCCCTTCCCTTCACGTCCGCGATACGGACGGCAACGCATACGAGGGCATGGGAAAAAACCACGCTAAAAGCGATTGCGGGCGAAATCGCAAGCAAGAGCGGCATGACGCTCATGTTTGAATCGTCCTACAATCCATTGTATGACCGCCGGGAGCAAGTGGAAATATCGGACATAGTATTTTTGCAGGGGCTTTGTCACAATGCCGGAATATCCCTCAAAGTGGCAAGCGGCTTTATAATCCTCTTTGACGCGGCGGACTATGAGCAAAAGCCCGCGGTCAGGACTTTGCGGCGCGGGCAATCGGACATTACAAGCTACCGCTTCGGCACGTCAACGAACGATACGAATTATGCCCGTTGTCACGTAAGCTACACCGACCCGCAGACCGGGCAGACGATAGAGTATACATACACGCCGCAGGGAGCAGACCCGGAGGGGCAAACGCTGAAAATCAACGAGCGGGTAAAGACGCGGGACGAAGCGCGGCAACTTGCCATGAAACGCTTGCGGAAAAAGAACAAAGGCGAAACGCAAGCGGAGTTTACGCTTGTCGGTGACGTGCGGCTTGTGTCGGGCGTTAATGTCGAGGTTGCCGGGTACGGTATGTTTGACGGCAAATACATCATTGCGACCGCCACGCACGGCGTAACGGGGAGCGGGTACACGCTACAGATTAAATTGCGCCGGGTATTGGAGGGCTACTAATGAGCGTAGAAGCAACACTAAACAACATAGTCCGCATAGGAACGGTGAGTTCCGTTGACGTTGAGAATCGGCTTGTGCGGGTTAAATTCGCGGACAAACAGGACGTTGACGGAAAGCCCCTTGTTTCCGCCACGCTCAAAGTGTTGCAGAATCAGCCGCTTATAACGATTGAGAAATGGGCGGAGGACTTTCCGCACGGGCTTAACAAATGGGACTATGAAACGGAATACAACTCACACGACCGCAAAATTGACATAGGGGAAAGCTATGTAAAAAATCCGTATGAATCGTTGCGCGACGTGATTAAAAACGAAAAAGTTATCACGCACGGCAAGGAATTTGCGATTGCGGGGCCGCCGCTTCCTTGCTCTTGCGGCGCGTCCGCCGCCCCTTGCCCCATGCACGGGGAAACATGGGCGCAACTTAACAAGCAAGTTGTGACCGTTTACCCGTGGTTGCCGTATGTCGGGCAACTTGTGGTATGCCTTTTCCTCACGAACGGAGAGGGGCAGGGCTTTGTAATAGGGGGTATTTGATTATGGCTACGATTGGAACGCTTGGCGATATTGTTTTTTCGGTATCGAAAAGGCAAGTAAACACCTTCAGCGGCTTAAAGTGGGACAGCGCGGCGCAATACGCTCAACACAACCGCCACTTGCGGGACGTGTTGCTTGAATTTACAGGCACAGACCCGGACAAAATCAGCTTTTCAATGTATTTTTCTGTATTCTTGGGCGTAAATCCAATGGCGGAGCTTGTAAAGCTCTTGAACGCGGAGCGGAGCGGGCGGGTTATGCGCCTTGTAATCGGGAGCAAAGCATACGGGAAGCATAGATGGGTAATCACAGGCACGTCAAAAGAGCTTGAACGGTTCGACAACAAGGGCAATCTACTCATTGCAAAGGTAAATGTATCGTTGTTGGCGTATTCGGCAAGGTAACGGGAGGTAAGGCGATGGTATACACAATCACGGCGGACGAAAGCCCGAAAATAAATCTTGCGCCCGCCACGCTCATTGAGGAAATTTTACAAAATGTTGTAACGATAATTACGACCATGAAAACGACCGCCCCGCTTTTCCGCGATTTTGGCATATCCGCGACTTTTCTTGATACGCCGACGGTTGCCGTTGAAGCTATCCTGATTGCGGAGATTATTGACGCGGTAGAAACGTATGAGCCGCGGGCGGAGGTATTGAGCGTGTACTTCGAGCGCGGCGGAGCGGCGGCGGGCAAATTAGTTCCCGTATTGGAGGTTGGTATAAATGAGCAATAAACGGACATTCCCGGACATAAGTTTTGTTGACACGGACACGGAGCGGCTTGTAAATAACCTGATAGCCGCATACGAGAGGTTCACGAACCGCGCACTTGCCGCCGCCGACCCGGTACGGCTTTTTATTTTGTGGATTGCGGACATTATCACACAAGAGCGGGTTATCATCGACAGGGCGGCAAAGCAGAACGTCCCGCGATACGCGGAGGGCGAATATTTAGATTCCCTTGCGGAGATATTCAAGGACACGGAGCGGCTACAGGCGCAACCCGCGAGAACGACCTTCCGCTTCTACATATCAGCGGCGCAACTCTCCGCGCAAACCGTACCGAGGGGAACGCGGGTAACGGTAGATGGCGAAATTACATTTGAAACGACCGCGGCGGCGATTGTACCGCCGGGGGAGCTTCACACCGAAGCCCCCGCCGTTTGCCTGATAGCGGGAGCGGTTGGCAACGGCTACGCCCCCGGACGGATAACGCAGATTGTAGACCTTTTCCCGTTCTATGAGCGGGCAGAGAATATTACAACGTCCGAGGGCGGCGCGGACGCGGAAACGGACGAAGCGTTCTATGAGCGGTTGCGGGAAAGCATGGAAACATTCAGCACGGCGGGGCCGCTTGGCGCGTACAGCTATTGGGCGAAAACCGCAAGCCCGCTGATTGTGGACGTGAAACCGACAAGCCCCGCCCCCGGCGTTGCCGATATTCGCGTATTGCTGAAAGATGGGGCGTTGCCGGACGAAGAAATGATACAGGCGGTATACAAAGCCCTACACGCTGGAGAGGACGGCGTAAGACCCTTTACGGACTTCGTGCAAGTGTCCGCGCCGGACATAGTGCCGTACAGCCTTGATTTAACGTACTATATCCCGCGACAATCGGAAAACAGCGCGTTATTGATACAAGCGGAGGTTGCGCGGGCGATAGAGCAATACAAGCGCGAACAATCGGAAAAAATGGGGCGCGACATAAACCCCGACAGGCTAACGGAGCTTATCAGGGGCGCGGGCGCGAAGCGGGCGGAAATCCGAAGCCCGACCTTTACCGTTATCGTGGAAACCGCCGTTGCCGTACTGGAAAGCGAAACGGAAACGGTCATATACGGGGGTGTGGAAGATGAATAACACCGTATATGACGTTGATTTTACAAGGGCATTGCCCGCCCCTCTCCGCAATGATGAAAAAATGCTTGCGCTTGGCAGGGCGATAGCCGGGGAGCTTCAGGAAAACATAAGGCTTGCGCGGCTCACGGTTATTTACGCCCGCATTGACGAATTGGACGAAACGCTACTTGACATATTGGCGCGGGATTTACACGTTGATTGGTACGACGACACGCACCCGATAGACATTAAGCGGGCGGTTATCAAGAACAGCGTCAAAATACACAAACGGCTTGGCACGAAATACGCCATTGAAACCGCGTTGAGCAACATATACCCGGATAGCCGGGTTCGTGAGTGGTTCGAGTACGGCGGGACACATCACCGCTTCCGTATTCTTTTAGGTTCATCGGACGGGCGCGTTCCCGTGAACCTTGCGGAAATAGTAAGGGTTGCGAATTTCTACAAACGGCTCACGGCTCACCTTGACGAAGTTATAACGGACGCGGTTATAAAATCAATGTTTTTCGTTGCCGGAGGGGTAGAAACGGGGGAGCGGGTAAAACTTGTTGCGGAGTTGCCGCCGCCGTATATCAGGAGCGGGCCGCACATAGCCGGGGGAGCGGAAACAACGCAACGGGTAAGGCTTCGCGTATCGCTTGAAGCCCCGCGCCCTCAAAGCTACATCTACGCCGCCGCCCCCGTCCAAACGCGAGAGAGGGCGGGCTTTTTAGATGTAATGTCAGCCCCGCGCCCGATAACGACCATATACGCGGCGGGCGCGGTCAGAACAAGGGAAAGAGTAACCATAATTGCGAAATCTGAAATACGCAGCGGAAAGAGCAACATATATTACGGCAACGCCGTAACAACAACAGAAAGGACGGTAATTTAATATGGCATGGACAAGCATACAAACGAAAGCGGGCGAAGCCCTCATAGCTTCGGCGTTCGGCGCGACCCTCAATTACACGCGGGTAAAAGTTGGGGCGGGGAGCGTTGACGAAGCGGAGCTTGAAAACCAAACGGACGTAACGGAATATGTCAAAAACTTTCAGATTGTCAGCATAGGAAGAAACGGCTCAACCTCAATCGTTGAAGCGCGGCTTGACAACATGGGGATAACAGAGCCGAAGCCGCTAATGCAGATGGGGCTTTTTGCCAACATCAACGATGAGCCGGACGTTCTGCTAATGATTTATCAGACTGATACCCCATCAACGATACCGACGCCGGAGGAACAATCAGGGTGGGTATTCGAGCCGCAACTTGACGTTGTTGTATCAAACGTGGCGAATTTCACCGCGAACATCGACTGGAACGCATACGCGAAAATCAGCGACATACAAAACGCGGGGCAAGGCAAGGTTGATAAAATACCGGGCATGGGGCTATCAACCAACGACTTTACCAACGCCGACAAAAACAAACTTGACGGCATATCACCCGGCGCGAACAATACGGAGGTTGTGCAGATAACCGGGCAAAGCACAACGGCGGTTATGTCCCAAAAGGCGGTAACGGACAAAATAGAATCAAGCGCAATCGGGTTTTTGAAGCTGAAGAACCTCTTTGTTGACGGCGCGGCGGTTCGGATTATTGACTATGACCCGGACGAATGGAATCCGAATTACATTCTTTCATACGGGGAAACGCTACCGACACCGCAAGACAAAACCGTTGTATCTCTTGCGATACAGGAAGCCAACGACCCGTTGACGGACGCAAGCGACACAATAAATATTTTCGCTTGGAATGTGAGCGGTCAGGCATGGGACGCGGCAAGCAACAACCCGGTAACGGTTGAAGTTGGCTCATTGTTCGCGGCATACCCTCCCGGCGAACCGTCGAAAGATTATTACTGGAACGCTTCAGCTTTTAAGCAGATGGACGCGGGGAGCATTGACCCCTCCGCCTTCGCGCCGAAAAGCCACGTTGCGGAGCAGATACAGACCGAAAACGGCATACACGGTATCAGGTATTGGCAGGGCAAGCTACAGTATCAGAACGGGCAAGGT
>Ga0099364_10014158_pt1 | contig 10641 bp, 10 predicted proteins | sample TergutTh196P3_FD_73070 | JGI IMG/M metagenome (GOLD analysis project Ga0099364, IMG submission 73070) | Microcerotermes parvus P3 segment gut microbial communities from Pointe-Noire, Republic of the Congo - Th196 P3 | ecosystem: Host-associated > Arthropoda: Insects > Digestive system > Gut ...
AGCCGTACCTTTGTTTTTTTATTTAAAACATAAATGATTGTAGTTTTTTCAAAAGACCAAACATAGTAATGTACTGTTGTCCAAGGAAATCAGGATTCCGGGGATACCGGAATCTTTTTATTTTATACCATATTGAAATGTAATAAGATGACTAAAGTTTCGTATGTAACAAAGGAAGGGCTTGCCAAGATGAAAAGGGAATTGGAGCAAATGATAAACATTGAGCGTCCGTCAATTTCGAGGCAAATTGCAGAAGCTCGCGATAAGGGCGATCTTTCGGAGAATGCCGAATATGATGCCGCAAAAGAAGCGCAAGGTATACTTGAAGCCCGTATACACAAGTTGGAGGAAACTATCCGCCACAGTAGGATATTGGACGAATCACGCGTTGATACGTCGAGTATTCAGATTCTCAACAAGGTTAAACTCAAAAACCTGAAAGCCAATATAATAGTTGAGTATCTATTGGTTGCCGAATCGGAAGCGAATCTGAAAGAAGGCAAAATTGCCATAACCACGCCCATAGGCAAAGGATTGATGGGTAAGAAAAAAGGCGACGTTGTTGAAATACAGGTACCGGCAGGAAGCCTGAAGTTTGAAGTTCTTGATATTTCCCGTTAGTAGCGATATGGCAAGCATTTTTTCAAAAATCGCAAGAGGCGAAATACCGAGCTACAAGATAGCCGAAAACGAAAAGTTTTACGCTTTTTTGGACATCAACCCGTTAACGTCGGGGCATACGCTTGTAATTCCAAAGGAAGAAACCGATTATCTGTTCGATATCGGCGACGTAGAGTTGTGCGATTTCATGATTTTCGCAAAGAAGGTAGCAATAGCAATAAAGAAAGCCGTCCCGTGCAGGCGCGTGGGATTAGCTGTTATTGGTTTTGACGTGCCGCACGCTCATATCCACCTCATTCCGATGAATGGTATGCAGGATATTGATTTCAATCGTGAAAGAGTAAAACTGACGTCGGAAGAATTTCAGGCTGTTGCCGACGGTATCGCCAAATACACAGACTGAAAAACCATATAATAATATAGTATCATGGAACGTAATGTAACAAAACTGTATGATGAGTACAGAGAAGGCAAAACAGACCGTCGTTCTTTTCTGAAGAAATTGACGTTAGCCGCCGGAAGTACGGCAGCAGCAATGGCTATCTTGCCGGCATTAGGAGAGACAGGTACATTTGAGCGAACTCATAACGACGAAGAGATTGTAACTCAATTTGTAAACTATCCGGCTCCCAAGATGGACATCCGTGCATTTTTGGCGCATCCCAAGAAGGAAGGCAAATTTCCGGCAGTTGTAGTAATACACGAAAATAGAGGACTTCAGCCTCATATTCAGGACGTGGCAAAACGATTTGCACGAGAAGGATTTCTTTCGTTGGCTCCCGATGCGCTGACCCCCGTTGGCGGAACTCCCGATGACAATCAGGCGCGAGCCACTGAACTAATCAGAAGTCTGAATAATGACGACACGGTAGATAATTTAGTGGCAGCAGTAAAATATCTGAAAACGCATCCGCTCTCAACGGGAAAAGTAGGCTGCACCGGATTTTCGTGGGGCGGCGCTATGACCGGTCAGGTTGCCGTTCACTCGCCCGACCTTGATGCCGCAGTACCATATTATGGGCGCCAGCCGGCTACCGAAGACGTAGCAAAAATTAATGCTCCCATCATGGCTCATTACGCAGAAAACGACCCCGGAATAAATGCCGGTATAGCTGCATTTGAAGAAGAACTGAAGAATCAAAAGAAAGATTATCAGATATTTATCTATGACGGAACCGCTCATGCCTTCAACAATGACACAAATCCGGATAGATACAACGCCGATGCCGCAAAATTAGCATGGAGCAGAACTGTTTCTTTCTTCAAGGAGAAGTTGAAATAACAACGGGGCGTATGTACATGTGGCGCATCATGGGCAATCTGCCACGAATGACACGAATTGACACGAAAAAAGAAGCAGGCGCGTTGTGTTCTTTTGAGGAGATTGCGGGTCAAAGCCCGCAATGACGCGCGGAAACGCAATGACGCAATTCACAGAATTACATAATTTTTACATAATTTACATATTCGAAGGGAGATATGTTAATTATGTAAATTTTGAAATTATGTCATATTCAAAATATGTAAAATTCTGAAAATTTTGAAATTATGTCGTGTTCAAAATTTTTTTAACATTTTTTTTCATTTTGACGTTTTTTTTCAAAATTCTTTATACATTTGCCGCGTTTTTGTAATGGATATAAATATGTGTTTTGGAATTATCGAAAATTATATCTAATTTTGCAAAAAATTTAATCTTGATTCGCATAATAAAAAATAAAGTAATGAAAAGAGTATTGATAATTAGTTTTTTGTCGGCATGTATTTGCCTGACGTCGTGCGTTATAAGAACTGACGGAAAATTACCCTTATCTGTTGGCAACATCAATGAAGTTCTTATCGTAATGCCGGAGTATCTATGGAAAGGCTCTCACGGCGATTCCATACGCCAGTATCTTACAGAGCCATTGTTGTTGCCTGCGCCCGAACCTGTGTTTGTTCTGACGCAACAAAGCGCTTTGACAAAGTTTATGCAAAAGTTTCGAAATATCATAATGGTAAACATTGACCCGGGTTATGAATTTGCAGATTTGAAAGTCCGAAACGATGTATTTGCCATTAATCAGGTGGTATTTACGATAGATGCTCCATCGGCTGATTCGGTCATTTCGTGCATACACAGAAACAGGGATTTTGTTTCTGCCTATATAATAGCCAAAGGCAGAGATGCAATCATTGAAGATTACGTAAAAATTGTTGAAAAGAGCGTAACACAAAGATTGGAAGAGAAATTCAAGGTTGATATTGTTATTCCAAGACCCTATAAATTAGACGAAGACAGGGAAAATTTTGTATGGATCTCCCGCGAGCAGGGCGAAAGTATCTGGGGCATACTGATGTGGGAACAGCCATATCTGCGTACAACACAATTGGACACTGACAGTTTGATATTCAGCATGAACGCCATGACAAGAAACAATGTGCCCGGTTCGATTGAAGGTTCCTATATGGCAGACGAGCCATTGTTCGCGCCAACTGTAACAAGATTCGATAAAAACGGCGTATATACAGTGCAGATGAACGGTCTATGGCAAATGCAAAACGGCTTTATGGGCGGACCATACGTTAACCACACAATAGTAGACGTAAAACGTGGACGGCTGATAACAGGACATGGATTCGTGTTCTACCCAAACAGAGATAAACTGCAAATGATAAGACAGTTAGAGGCGATTCTTTATACGATGAAACCGATTGATTGAGTATTGAATATTGTATATTGTATATTGAATATTGTATATTGTATATTGTGACCTTTGTGATAAAATAAATATTGCTGATGGCTGATGTTATTAGGGTTAGTTTGGTGCAATATGCGCCTTGGTGGGAGGAGGTGCATGGTAATCTGGCGCGGTTGAGCGGGATGATAGAGGTATTGAAGGGGAAGACGAATTTGATAGTCTTGCCGGAAATGTTTCCAACGGGATTTAGTACTAATATTGATGTGATATGCAGCGAAAAAAATAATGATGAAGCGCTGCACTGGATGCGTGGGCAAGCGCTGGCGACGGGAGCAATGATTGCCGGCGGCGTAGCGACCGTGGAAAACGGACATTGCTATAACCGCTTTCACTGGGTTAGCCCCGACGGAAATAGTGGGCATTACGACAAAAATTATTTGTTTATCTTGTCTGACGAACCAAAATATTTTACTGCAGGAACAGAAAAAAAACAATTCGACCGGTTAGGATGGAAATTTAAGCCTGTTCTGTGTTACGACTTGCGTTTTCCCGAATTAAGCCGCAACAGCAGTATCAATCCTTACGATGTTTTGATATGCGCAGCCAGTTGGCCCTCTGTCCGCAGCGATGTCTGGCTTACGCTTTTGAAGGCGCGAGCTATTGAAAACCAATGTTACGTTGTAGGGGTTAATCGCGTCGGAGAAGATGGAAACGGCTTGAAACACAAAGGCGATTCAATTGTATACGGTCCCAAAGGCGAAATAATTGCACATGTTCCCGAAAATGAAGAAAAAATAACAACTGTCGAACTTTCATTACAAACATTGAAGGAGTTCAGAGAAAAATTTCCGGTTTTGGAAAGTTTGAGGATTTGAAGTTTCAAGTTTCAGGTTATGTATTTTTTTATTCTTTTTCGTCTGTATAATGCGTGCGTTCAGAAACTCGCTTTTGAACAGATTGGAGCGTTGTTCGCAAAATATTGAATTATAGATATATCGAGCCATTAAGAATTATTTAATTGTTCGATTTGCCTGTATATCAGCATAATATATTTTCTTCAAAAATACATTTTCTATATTACTCTATAACAGACAATTACATTGCTGCAAAAAAAAACTTTCATTTTTTAAGAATTTTTAACAAAAAAATATAGTAGAAAAAACGTATTTTTGACTCTTATATATAAAGGGGCATTTTGTCTCGATACGAAAATGTCTTTTTTGAAAAAGTTGAAAACTGTTTATCAAAAAAATGATGCCTATGGATAAAAAAAAAAGAGGTGCGAATAGCCGCAAGGCGACAAAAAATTTAGTTCCCAAAGATTTCTGCGGGAACGGCAGGCGCTAAATGCAGCGCAGGATGGTCTTGTAAGTTTTCGAGGCTCTCGAAAACGCTAATGTACGGATAACGGAAACGTTATTCCGAAACAACTCCCGAACGAAAGGGAAGGAGTTGGATATAAAAGTTTTTCAGTATAAGTAATTGTAATTTAGTAATAAAAAAAAAGATGTATAGAAATTTTTTTGAAGTAATTTTGATTTTGGCAATAGCGTTTGCCGGATGTAGTAGAGCCGCTTTGAAGGACGATGAGGAGGACGTCGCCGAACCAAAAGTAATTGAAGTAATCAAAGACTGTGAGGGTGAGTTTTCCTTAAAAGGGACAAAATGGAGATTAGCAAGTCTTATTGAGATAACAGGCGAAATAAAAGAACCAACGCCAACTGATTGCAGCGAATGTTACACAATGTGGTTTGATACGGATTATACAGCCACAGTTGTAAGCATTGGGCGGAGGCAGAAATTGGATTTGAACAATTTATGGAAGCCTGATCCTGATTGGAGACAACGCGATACTATTTATGCTATACATGCAGGACCCTTCATATGTGAAAGATATATAGATGGAATAGATTATTGTTTTAGTGGTACCTTTTCCGGAACAATACCCTTTATCCAATCCTATACTGCAACGTGCGATGAATTGATATTTTGTTATTCTGATACCGGTTACCTATCGTTCGTGCCATATAACGGTGACATACAGTTAGAGACTTTGTTGGCAGGTACTCGATGGAAACTGAACGGAGTTGTAGACGTAAAAACAGGTGTTTTTAATGAACTTGAACCAAAAAAATGTGAAGAATGTTATACGCTTGAGTTTTTTGGAGATTATTTATTCGAGTCTCGCAGTATTTGGTCGAGGCAGGTATTAGATCTGTTTAACCTGAATTTAGAAGTTGATCCTACCAGACCGCTGTACTATGGTGAAGACAGACCACCGCTTTATGCGGAAGAATGGTATGATTCCCATTATTGGAAAGGTGATGGTAATACATACGAGGACAGTTATCTTTTTCGTTGCGGGATAGCCTATACACAATCGTATGAACTTACAGACAGTGAGTTAAAACTCTTTTTCGTTTATCAGGAAACTCTTTATTATTTAACCTTTAAATGTATATATCAATGAAAAGAAAGATGAATCGAAAATTTTTTGCAGTAGTTTTGATTCTGGCAATAGCGTTTGCCGGATGTAGCGAAGTCGCCCTGATGATGGACGAAGAGGACGGCGCCGAACCTCAAACCATACGCACAGGTTATGAGGACGCAGATGATGTGGATTTTTGTGATTGCCTGAATATAGAGGATATTGGCGAAACAATACCCGTCATTAATGAGTTTTTAAGCGGATTGTCAAGTGATTTGACAGAAGAGCAAAAATTACAGGAATTGGTAACATGGTTAAAATCATATCCATGTACCGTTGATGCATCAGTTTCCTGTTATCAATGCGATTATCAATATCATTTAAAAAATCATGAGGTCACTGTTTCGTTTGATAAAAACGGAAATAAAGGGAACTTCACATTAGATATAATGTCCGATTTGCCCCTTGTTGTAATAGGTCATTATACCGATGAACACGAGTTTTTTTATGGCGATTGGTATGGTAATAAAGAACACCCTATAGCAAGGAAGGATAAGATAGTGATACAATTTTTGCTTGATGCCGATACCGAAGTACTGTTCGATATAATCAACGGTGACGGTTCTTTGCGACCAACAGAAAACGTTTATTTTGGGCGCGACCCCAATGTTCTTTTGGATGGAAAACCGGCGCTCGTACGCGCTGCCGTTCTTGAATCAAAAAATATGGGACCTGTATCTGCAGCCACCATTGAATCATTCCTTGCCAAACCTGAAGTTGTTTCTGTATCGTATGAATACAGATTTGTTAGGATGCCAGTGTTATCAACGAAATTTATGAGAGTTGCTTTTTCAGACAAGTTCATTGTTAAGCTGAAGGAAACGACATCCTACTCGCAATTGCAGCAATTGGCTGAGCAAAATAGCTGCATAGTAACGGAAAGTGAAAAGAACAGGTATGTACTGAGTGTTTCAAAAACATCGAATTTGGACGTTATGAAAACAGCAAATTTGTTTTTTGAAACCGGACTTTTCGTTAGTTCAACACCGGATATATTTTTAATTGAAGCTATGCGCACCTATGAAGTATTTGATCCCGAAGTACACGAGCATGATTTCTATTATGACGAAAATGGTAAAAAGACGTATTTCGTTTTCCATAAGCGTTCGGTGATAATAAAAACCCAATCAGAAGTCGATGCAATAGCATTGTGCAAGCAAGATATTTTGCGTAACGCGCACGCTGTTTCTTCTAATTTCGTGACTGCCAATATTGATCCTACAACAAAACTTTACGATTTGTTGCAATTGCCAGGGGTAGTTGATGCTTCTTACGGACTTAGACAAGCTAACGATCCAATGGGATATATTGATGTCGACCTTACTAATTATCTTTATGATAAGATTTGGGTTAGAACTAAGGAAAAACAATCCATAGAAGAAATACTTGATTATGCCGGTATTGGTGAAGGTGTCGTAAATGTAGAACTTTTTGATAAATGGAACAATATCTACCTGATTACCATAAGCGTAAAAATGGGGGAAATTTTTGGATTATGCAGGAATTTGTTCGAAACGGGCTTGTGTATATATGCAGGACCTTCGTATATTGGCAAGGGTCATTTTTTTTAAATATTTTTTCAAAAAAAAATGAAAAAATGAAACTTTTTGTAACGCTTTTCGTATATGTAGTAAAAGGTAAAATGTATACTTATTGTACAGAAAAAAATGTAACATCTTAAAATCCACAAGCCTATGTATAAAAAATTTTTTGTGAAAATTTTGATTCTGGCAATAGCGTTTGCCGGATGTAGCAACGTCCAAACAGACATCGAGGACGCGATAGAACCTCAAGTCATTGAAAACAATGACTGTGAAATAAATGAAGACGGTGAGATATCACTGATCGGCACCAAATGGAAATTAGCCGGTCTTGTCGATAATAAAACAGGCGAAACAAAAGAACTTAAGCCCGTAGATTGCGAAGACTGTTATACTCTTTGGTTTGACACGGACTCTACAGTCTCCATTATAAATATTAGTACGAGACTTAAATTGAACCTGTTTGATTTACATCCTCAAATATTTATGGATTTGGCGCTAAGAAGCGAAAGATACGATAAAGATAATGAATCTTATATTGAGAGCGATTTATTTCGTAGATTTATTCTCAGAATCGATTCATATACCGCAACTTGCGATGAATTGAAATTATTTCATGTTCGTGGCGATAATGTTTTTGACGATTCTTACCTATCGTTTAGACCACATGACGGAAAAAATCCATTAACATCAGTAAGAGGTACCTATTGGAAATTAGCGGGTGTGGTTGATATTCAAACAGGCGACATAAGAGAACTTGAGCCAAATGATTGCGTTGGTTGTTATACGCTTAATTTTGTAGGAGAGTATGATATTGATGTTCGCAGTATTACGGCAACGCATACATATAACTTGTTAAATTTTTCGGTTTTTAATCCACATCTGCCAAGTTTTACTTTTATGACGGACAGTGTAGAACAATGGAAGGTAGATTTCCCTTGGTACGGACTTGGTGATGGAAAGCCTTATGAAGATACCCGACTTTTTCGCTGGGGAGTTCTTAATGCAGAATCTTTTGAATTAAGTTTCAATGAATTAAAGATATTTTTTAGTTATCTTGGAAAATCATATTATTTATCTTTTAAATGTATATACCGATGAAAAGAATGATGAATAAAAAAGTTTTGGGACATATAGATACGCTTGCGATATTTTTTGGATTGCAATGGAAAATTTTTGTGCAACATACATACGTCCGGAGAAATTACATTTGTTGAAAAATACAAATCATTAGTTTTAGTAGTTATTTAGACATTTGCATGTCAAACTGTTTTTACGCAAGACCTGACGGTCAAGTGGGCGATTTTCAATTTTAATACATGCCATACATGTCTGCTTATCCGGAAAAAGCAAGTTACATTCTATCCGTCATTGCGGGTCAAGCCCGCAATCTCCATATAATTAGACAATTATCCTTTGGGACTCCGTGTCAAGCACGAAATGATGCGCTCTTATTTGCTTTTTCGAGATAAGTAGTCTGCAAAATTATGTATTTTTTTTGAAAAAAACAAAAAATAAGTTAAAAATTTGCATATATCCAATTTTTTTTTAACCTTTGCAGTCAGAAAATTTTAGTTTTAACCATAATTTATTATTCAAAAATGTCAGAAAATAAGTATGTTTATTTTTTCGGACCCGACTATACTGATGGCGACGGTTCGATGAGACCGTTGCTTGGCGGTAAGGGAGCGAACCTTGCCGAAATGGCAAAAATTGGACTGCCGGTTCCTGCCGGGTTTACAATCACCACAGAAGTGTGCACGTATTTCTATGCAAACAATCAGCACTATCCGCCGGAATTGAAGGCGCAAGTTGCTGAAGCTATGGCGGGAATAGAAAAAGTGATGGGCAAAAAGTTAGGCGATACCGAAGCGTTGCCGCTGTTGGTTTCATGTCGTTCGGGAGCCCGCGATTCAATGCCGGGTATGATGGACACCGTTCTTAATATCGGTTTGAACGACAAGACCGTCGAAGTTCTTGCTAAAAAATCAGGCGACGAACGTTTCGCATGGGACTGCTATCGCCGTTTCGTCCAAATGTATGGTAGAGTGGTGCTTGATATGAAGCCCAAATGCAAAACCGACCACTGTCCGTTTGAAGATTTGCTCGATGCAAAGAAGAAAAAAGCGGGCGTAGAAGTAGATTCCGAACTGAAAGCCGAATATCTGAAAGAACTTGTCGTTGAGTTTAAAGCCGCCGTCAAGACGCAAACAGGTTTAGACTTCCCGGAAGACCCCATGGAGCAGGTTTGGGGAGGTATAGGCGCAGTATTTAGTTCGTGGATGAACGACAGAGCCATCGTCTATCGCCGTATGAACGGTATTCCTCACGACTGGGGAACAGCCGTAAACGTTCAGGCAATGGTCTTCGGCAACATGGGCGAGACTTGCGCAACAGGCGTTGCCTTCACAAGAGACGGAGCAACAGGCAAAAAAGGAATCGTAGGCGATTATCTGTTCAATGCTCAAGGCGAAGACGTGGTTGCAGGTATCAGAATGCCGCATAGAATAGAAGTATCTATGGCAGAAGAATTGCCGCAAGTTTGGGAAGAATTTTCAAAAGTTGCGATGATTCTCGAAAATCACTACAAAGACATTCAAGACGTTGAGTTCACTATTGAAAATCAGAAACTTTGGATGCTTCAAACCAGAAATGCAAAACGTACAGGCTTTGCTCATGTGCGCTCTGCCGTTGATATGGTTAATGAAGGTCTTATTACCCCTGAAAAGGCTATCGCGCGTATTCCCGCCAACGACCTCACGCAACTTTTGCAGCCGGTATTCAGCGGCGAAGGCTTAAAAGGCAGAACGCCCCTTGCAAAAGGTATCAACGCAGGACCGGGCGCGGCAACAGGTCAGATTTATTTCCAGCCCGACGAAGCCGAAGCAGTATGGCAAAAAGACAACAACGCCAAAATAATTTTGGTTCGTCACGAAACTACTCCCGAAGACCTTCGCGGAATGAAAGTGTCGGCGGGTATTTTGACCTCGTCCGGAGGCGCCGCTTCTCACGCTGCGTTAGTAGGACGTCAAATGGGGAAAGCCGTTGTGTGCGGTTGCGATCAGGTAAAAATAAACTACAAAACCGAAACGGTAACAGCAGCAGGCAAAGAATACAAGAAAGGCGAATGGATTTCTATCGATGGTTTCAGCGGATGCGTCTATGAAGGACAAGTTCCCACGTCGCCGTCGGAAGTTTTGCAGGTTCTTTTCGCAAAGACGCTAAAACCGAAAGATGCTCCTATTTATCAGTGCTTCCAGCAGTTGATGAGCTGGTCTGACAGATATCGCAAATTAGCCGTTCGCGCCAA
>Ga0099364_10014159_pt1 | contig 10640 bp, 3 predicted proteins | sample TergutTh196P3_FD_73070 | JGI IMG/M metagenome (GOLD analysis project Ga0099364, IMG submission 73070) | Microcerotermes parvus P3 segment gut microbial communities from Pointe-Noire, Republic of the Congo - Th196 P3 | ecosystem: Host-associated > Arthropoda: Insects > Digestive system > Gut ...
CAATATCATGGGCAAAATTACATTATAAACTCTCGGTTCTTTGAGCTTATCAGTGAGCTGCCCGAGATGAGTTTCTTTTCTTAAAATCAAGTGTTCTTTGGCGTATTCTATCATGTCGGGAGTGATTTCAGTAGGGAACGCATTTATCCGTTCCGTTATTGTTTTGGGATATTTATTATTTTCGGAACGGATAAATGCGTTCCCTACATTTTCGGAACGGCTGAAGGCGTTCCCTACATATTTAAACATTTCCACCACATCTCTTGCCAGAGCATTCACCAGCCAAGGCTGACCATCTGTATATTCCATCACCAGATCAAAGCATTTTTCTGTAAAATACTGACCTGTGTCCTCTTTGAGTTGTCCATATAGTTCCACTACATCATTTCGTGAAAAATTTCCCAATCTCAATGATTTGGCTATGATATTAAAAGGACTACCACCAGTGATAATGTCTTTCCCAAGATGGATGCGATAATCTTTAATGTCTCTTAGTCCACATAAAACAACACTTGCTGGGAAATAGTCAGGTCTATTGTTATACCCCTCACGCAATTGTCTAAAGACAGAGATTAAAGTATCACCGACTAAAGCATCTATCTCGTCTATCATGAGGACAACAGGCTTTTTGACTTTTTGGCAAACATATCTCAAAATAAAACTCAAAGCTGCACCAGCACTAAAGTTCACTTTTCGTTCTTCAAAATATTCTCTTATTCCTATTGATGAACCAAGCAGATTTTCAACATTCATCACTAGTATTTCAATGACTGCTAACATAGCTCCATGTATATCTTCACGAAATGCCTGCCCTATCTCAAAATTTGTATAAATAGCAAAATAATCACCCTCTTTATTGAGCATATCTCTCAAGGCAAGCAAACAACTCGTCTTCCCTGTTTGTCGCGGGGCATGGAGGACAAAGTATTTACTTTTATTTATCAAATCCATTATATCTTCCAAATCCCAACGATTTAGTGGGTCCAATTTGTAGTGCATGGGTTGATTTACAGGACCCTCAGTATTAAAAAATTTCATAATTTACTCCTTTTGGTAAATAAGAAATTAGAAAGCAGAATGCAGAAATAATATTTCTGCATTCTGTATTTTTATTTTTGCTTTATTGACATTTCTGCATTCTTATTTCTTATTTCATCAGCACCATTCTCCTAGTTTCCACTACATCCCCAGCTACCATCCGATAAAAATAGACACCACTACTTACTTGCTGTCCATGATTGTCTATGCCATTCCAGATTATAGAGTGATTGCCTTGCTGAAGATGGTTATTTAACAATGTTTTCACAAGATGACCTCTGATATTATAAATGTCAATTGAGACTATTGACTCTACTGCGATATTAAAGCTGATTGTAGTTTCTGGATTAAAGGGGTTTGGATAGTTACCTAGCAGCTCTGTGGTCAATGGAGGGTGTATTTCATCATCCTCAGAAACATAAACATCGATTGTAACGGCTTCAGATTGTCCAGCTGGTTGGGTATAGGCTGCGACTATTGAGTAGACATAAACACCATCAGAGACATCATCATCTGTGTAGCTGGTAGTAGTAACATAATTCACAAGAGAACCATCTCTATAAATTGCATATCCTGCAACATTCCCAAAACTTGTTTCTGGTGCTGTCCAAGTCAAGCTAACTTCACCATCAATATATTCACCATAAAGATTCGTGGCAGGATAGGCTATAGGCGTATTAATACTTGTGGGAACAGCCACAGATTCTCCATTGGGTTCATCATAAAGAACAGAAACTTCATACAGATATTCAACATCATAATCAACATCAGTATCTAAATACACAGGGACAAGGAAATCGACAGTTATAATAGTTTCTCCATTTCTTGAGATTTTATAACTGCGTGGAGTACCATTATTTTGCTCTTCTGGCTCTGTCCACATCAAGAGAACACCAACATTTTGGATGATAGAGACCAATTCACTGATAGGATTGAATCTTGGGATGAGTATTGTAGGTGACTCTGTCCATTCTGAAACACCAGTATCATAGATAGCTCTCACTCTGTATACATAGTTGACATCATGCTCTGGGCTTAAATCTGTATAAGTCTGACTTGTGGTCTGAGTCAGAGGGGTGTCATTTCTTTCAAGTTCATACTCTATAAAGGCTCTTTGAATTAAGAATTCAGAATTAAGAATTAAGAATTGTTCACTGGATTGATTTGTGTCTCTCAACAATGTTTGTGCATCTGGCATTGTCCAGATCACTACAATATCATTCCCTACAACTTCGACAGATATATAGACAGGTGCGAGGATATTGTCAATCGGTGTAGCATTTACAGGATTTGTAAAGATAGACTCGCCCTCAATTTGTCCAGTATAAACGGCTTTTACGCGATAAACATAGTTTTGCCCTGCTATGACATCTATATCAGTAAAATAAGGAGTAGTAACTATGTTTTGTAGAGTGTTTAAATCAACATCATCTCTGTTGATGATATAACCTGCTAAAGTTCCAAAAGTCTGTGGAATTGGTGCTGCCCATTCTAAGTTTACAACCTCTATATTTCCTACAGCTTCAAGCTCATAAGGCGGATTGTATAAAGGAACTATGATGCTGTCTGAAATGATTTCAGACTCACCACGATGATAAACGGTAGAGACACCATAAGTGTATTGATTATCTGCTGTTAGATTGTTGTCGTGATAGGTAAGCTCTGAAATAGGATTTTGGGTGATACGAACGCCATTACGATAGACATTAAAACCCAGAAAAGCTCTACCGTTTTCCGTAGTGCCAATCTCTGATTGTCTTTCCGTAGTGCCAATCTCCGATTGGCTTTCCGTAGTGCCAGAGCTTGTCTCTGTGCTTTCATCGGAACGGACAAGTGCTTTCCCTACATTTGGCATAGTCCAGCTTACAGTAACATTATTTTCTTGTCTTTGAAGTGAAATACTACCTGGTGCCACAATATTGTCTGGATAGCCATACACTGTATTAGAAGGCGGGGATTGTTCTTGATCTGTATAAATAGCTCTCACAAAATAGGTATAAATCTGCCCATTGGTTACAGAATTATCGGTATAGTTTAAACCTGATATGACGCTGGTGATAGCATTATCATTCCGATAAAGTTGATATCCTACCAAATCATCAAGTCCAGAAGTGGGTGGTAGCCAAGACAATTGAACTACACCGTTTCCTGATGTTGCTTCAAGATTTCTTGGAGACCCTAATCCTGCTAAAATGATGAAATTAGCATTCGTTACTCCTTCCAAAAATCCATGTGAAGCAGGGAAAGGGTTTGTAGGTGGTGAGCCTGCATTATTTGAACCCCAGATTATAGTGCGATATTGACCTAGCAAATGTGTAAACTGAAAAATGTTTCCACTTCCATATTGGACATTATGGTCTTTTACTGCCATCACAGCAAGGTTTCCACCACTGTATGCATAAGGAGTATCAAAGTATATTTCAATAGGATAATTTCCCGAGTTATTTACTGGTAATGAGCCTTGAAATACTTGTGTAAAGTTTTCAAAAGCTATCCAGTCAGTACTGTTGGAAAATTGTGATTTGGTAGTTTGGGCTAGATAAATTTTGACCTCAACATTTTCTCCTACTAAAGTTTGAGCACCAGTAAATCTGACATTCATTTGTTGTATCTCACCAAGCATTAATTCATTTTCATGATAAATCGTCTGGGTGATACTATTTTGGGTTAAATAGTTGATAAATGAGTCGTTACGACCAAATGTGCTATTGGGGTCGCCTACCATGATTTCATAAACACCTTCAGGATGAATAGAAAAACTTTGAGGAGCTGTTTGATTGTTATCGGGATTTTCGTCTAAAGTCCAGACTATTTGTCCATAAAGTTGAACTTGTCCCACAAAAGTTGGAGTCCAATCTAATGAGAAATTATAAGCTATACCTTGAAGCATATACAAACCGGGTATTGAGGCTAAAGGTGTATCATTACCAACTTGCATCAAACGGACAGTATAACCAGTAGCAGGCATCTTTCCATTGTTACGAACATTGATTGTAAAAGTGCTTGTCTCATATTGGGTCATAGAGGTAGGTCCTGTTAGTTCAGCTGCAACCAGATCATAATCAAAAGCTATCAGTTGGGCTGGTTTAAAAGCATTCAGACGCTTTACTACTTGTGAACCATGAGGAGTATTTATCGTAATATTATCATAATTGTTTATTATCAATTGTTTTAATTCAGCAGCATTTAAGCTTGGATTTATAGATAAAAGCAGAGCTGCAACACCTGCGCCATGCGGAGCAGCCATTGATGTGCCACCATAATCTTGATAGCCGTTATTTAAACTAGTCGTATACCCATCTGTGCCAGGTGCAAACACATGTACATGTTCACCAGATGAAGAATAGGCTGAGGATTGACCACCACCCCAAATACTTCTTTGCCCATTTACATCTATAGCACCGACTGATAAAAGATTCGGTAGATTGAAACTACCAAACTGTGCGAGTCGAGAGTCTACATCCACACCATCATTTCCTGCAGACCAGACAAAAAGACCCGGAAAACTATTGATAGCAGCACGGAGACCTGTCAATCTACCATAACCAGAAAAACTCATAGTTACTATTTGCATTTCATCTTCTGTTCCCCAAAGATTTGTTGCATGTGTTACTGCTGCGGTCATGATTGATTCATTTGATGAGCTTCCTTCTGCTATCCTGAGTGGTATCAAAGTAACATTCCAATTTACGCCTACAGTGCCGATGCCATTATTTCCTACAGCACCAACGATACCAGCAGAACGAGTCCCATGGCTATTAGTATCAGTGGTATTTGAATTATTTGAGGCAAAATTCCAACCAGCTGTTCTATCAAGATTTGCATTTAAATCGGGATGATTTGCAATACCCGTATCTGAAACACCAACACGGACAGAATGTGAACCTGTTGCTATATCCCATGCCTCCGGACCTTTGACTCCGTGAGTTCCCCACAATGCCCATAAACCCGGATGATTCCAATGCTCATCGTTTGGGATCAATGTAGTGGTTGTGATATAATCTGGAGTTGCTGATTCTATGCCTTCGATGGTTTTCAATTCTTCGATTGCTTCCAAAACTTTAGTTTTGTCATTGGTAGGGAGTGTTATCTTATAAATAGACCGAAACTCTCCCGGATTTCTTTCATTCATAGCTCTGATAGCGGCTTCATTATGAATCTGAAAGATGTTTTCAACTGACACTTTTTCAAAATTTCCAAAAAAGTCAGCACTTCTACTACCTGTATATTCGCTGAACTCTGGTCTCAGTACAACCAAAACTGTTTTATCGCAAAAATCAAGCTCTGCAAATAATAAACCAGTTAAACTCATCAAAAAAATGATAGAAAAAATTAATTTTCTCATTTTAATCTCCTTAAGTTAATTTTATTCCTTGAAAACAATTTATTTAAAACCGTTATTTTGTCAAGTAGAAAATGAATTACAAAAATTGATATTACATATTATCGTCATTCCTAATAAATATCCTGAAAGGATTATCCATTTTCCATTCCCACAAAAAAACTCTCCAACATGACCTCTTTTCCTTTGAATACAGCTATGATGTAGGTAATTTCCTCTATACCATATCCTTTCATTTCAAGGTCATATTGTTTTTCTAAAAGCTGTCTTTTGCCATTTCTGAAGGCTTTTTCGAATGTTTCTCCGTGTGCTTCGTTTAGTTTTTTGAACTCGAAGATGATACCTTTGTTAGCCCCCCCCTGCCCCTCCCATAAATGTAGGGAGAGGTCTCTGACCTGTGAATGTGGAGAGAAATTAGTATATGGTATCAACATCAAATCAGACCTACCATACCCTGACTCTCTATTGCTTTTGATGAGGTATCTATCTCTCAGGCAGGCTATCATCCCTAGCACAAAAGCATGATAAAATTTTTCGGGCTGATCTCCACTGACATCATAATAAGAAAAAGATTCTTGGCAATATTCTATAAAATCAAGTTTAAATTTTTCAATATCACCATTTATAAGGCAAGTTGCTATGTTTATTAATTCGTCTGTTTTTTCTGGTTTTCTGAACCAGTTTGTGACGATATTGTTATTAAACATTACGAGAATTTCTTTATTTGGGATTGATAGTTCAGCATTTGTGTTTCTTAACTCTGTATCAATAATGTAATTATCATACCTTAAATATCCACACATCAAGAAGAAATTCCAGATTGCGTTTTCATCTTCTTTTAGTTCAGGAAAAACAATGTGGTCTTGTATATATTTTTTTATACTGCCACCTTGAATTAAGATTCCTATATCTTCTTTTACAGAATCATCGGCTTCTTGACACATAGTTTTGATAAGTTTATTGCTTGATGTATTTGCCCAGTAATGACCAATCTTATTTGATTGGACAGAATTTATTATCGACCATGGATTATATATATCAAATCCGCTGAAATTATAGCCATTATAGCTATTTTTTACATCTGCGAAACTTAAAGATGAATCTAAATCTGTTAACATTTTAATCACTTCATCGTCTGTAAATCCAAATCTATTGGCAGATTCTTCGTCTAAGACAGTGAGAACTCTAATATTATTCAAATCTGAAAATATGCTTTCACGAGCAACACGCAATATACCTGTTAACACGCCTTTTTCAAGGTAAATACTGTCTTTTAAAGCACCACCAAGAAAACCTTGCATGAAACCAATTATCTCTTTATAGTAGTTGTTGTAATAACCAGCATGTATTGGTGTGTCGTATTCGTCTATGAGGATAATTGGGTTTATTTTGTAGTGTTCAGATAGGTATTGACTTAGTTTTTTTAGCGATGTTTCAAAATTGGTTATTGTGCCAGTTTCAGACATTATCTTGTTGTAATACTCAATATCTAGTTCCGACATAGAACCACCAGTTAAAATATTTTTATGATCTTTGTATAAATTACTGATTTCATGATATATCTTCTCAAAACAATGTTCAGCTGTTTCAGCTTTTATATCCTTTAAAGTGATAAATATCACAGGGTGTTTACCTTGTTTTTTCATAATATTATCCTCATTAGATATAGCTAGGTCTTTGAATAAATCAGAGTTATCTACTGAACAATCATAAAAATGCTTCAGCATTGAAAGGTTTAGTGTTTTACCAAATCGGCGGGGACGCGGATATAGTAAAACCGCAGTACCGCTTCCGACAACATCCTTTATAAACAAGGATTTGTCAACATAATAAAGGTTTTCTGTGATTATTTTCTTGAAATCACTAACACCTATGGGAAGTTCTTTTTTTGTCATTTTATTCTCCTTATTTTAATAGAAGCATTTTACGTGTTTCCGTATAATTATCGGTTTTCATTGCATAGAAATAAACACCACTACTGACAGAGTGCCCATTCTCATCCAGCCCATTCCATAAAACAGAATGCTCTCCCTTATCCATAAAACTATTTACCAAAGTTTTTATTCTTTGTCCTCTGATATTGTAAATGTCGATACGGACATGAGCACTCTCCTGTGATGAAGTGGGATGAATGAGTTCGTCCCCTACATTGAATCTTATAGTAGTCACTGGATTGAAAGGATTAGGGAAATTAGCTAATAAAACTGTCTTTTCAGGCATCGCCACTACATCAATATCTGAAACAGTAAAATCTATATCATAAAGATGAAATCCAGACATACTACGAAGTATCATCTTTTTTTCTTTGGGGAACATGTGAATAAAAGGTCGAACATATTCAAATTCATACTGACCTATTGACCTTGGAATACCATTTTCTATTTCATAAAACCTTAACCATGTTTCTGAATTGTCATTTACTGCAGCTCCAATACCGTTATAAAAATTAAACCAATCATTTGAAATATATGTTCGAACAAATCTATTCGTTATCTCATCAAATACATAAATCTCCAAGGGACTCGATATGGGTGAGACAGTATTTTCTCCTATATGCCTTAGACGAGGGGTGCCACTATAGCCGAGTAGGTTGGGAGCAGTATTTAAAATAACTAAAGGGTCTTCAATATCTCGAAATTCGATTGTCCAGTTGGGAGAATAACATAAAAAATAAAACTCAGAGGTAAAACCATCATAATAGCTTAAATTTCCTGTAAACTGTCCATAAAAAATTATTTCATTATCTAATAATTGATATACATGAATTAAATCAAACGGCAGGTTAAACTCCCCAAATAAAATATGATTTTTAAGAATTATTATTTGAGTAGCTGGAAAATCCAGTGGTATCCTCTTGATAAGCTGGGTTGAACCATTATTAATCTCATAAATATCAAAGTTGTAATTAAATCGTTCTTGACCGTTTTGTTCGCATGCAACTGCATAAATAAGATTATCAATAATAGTAAAATCATGTATTCGATAAACCTCTGAATCAAAGTAACTAACATCAATCGTGATAATATTTATATCAGCTTCTAAAACCGAGTATATCTCAATTTGGTCAGAAAATCTTTGATTGTTGATGATATAATCCCCAACAAACCGGACTTCATCTGATGATCTTCCATAAAAGATTCTTTTGAAATTTTCTTTTAAATCATAAATATGAATTCGGTGTCTAGCTGCTGCATATAATTTATCATCATTTATAAACAATGCAAGCCCTAAGCCATAATAATCAATGGCAGTTTCATCATAAATAATCTGTGGATTTTCTAAGTCTGAATATATATCATAAATATGAATGCCATCTGAATACATAGCAATCAAATAAATGTCGTTGTATAAAATGACATCAACATAAGGGATAGTTTGAATTTCACCTGTTTCAGCAGCCACAATCAAAGATATATTATTTATATCAGAAATATCATAAACCTCTATCCTATCCCAGCCCATAATGATGTATTTATCATCAGTGATTTTTGCATGGATTGAAGTGTGATGGCTTTTCATGTCTGTATCAAATCGTTTCAGAAGCTTAAAAGGTTCATCGATACTCATCTCATACACCCTAGCTTCTATTGATTCAAAGTCGTCTTTCCACCAGAGAGAAAACATGTATTTATCTTTTTTGGGCCAATCCAATACGAAATCCTCATCAGTGATAATGGGTTCATCAAATAACAGAGTATTCATATTGAATCTATAAATCAAACCAGACGACATATTGCTATCTAAAAAAATATGCTCATTCCAAACACTCATATTCGATATGCGATGACTATTTATATATGGCATTTCTATTGTAGAAATGTGGGTCATCGGTATTGTCGTGAGATCATGTACCATCATAAATTTAGGAGGGTCGTGCATCATAAAGCCTTTTGAGTAAATTGAATAAAGTCTACTTTCATTTATTAGGAGAGGTGCTAGAGCTAATACTTCTGCTTCCATTGATGATAACGGTTTTAATTCTCCATTGGAAAATATCTGAAATTCTTGCAACCTACCAGAAGAGTCTATATAAATTCTATCCTCAAAACCAACTATAGAGCCAGAATATTGGTCAAAGTCCAAGATAAGTTGATTGTATGAAATAGTTGTGATTTGGTCAATTGCCCTATCAAAGTTTTTTATTCCACCTTGTGATATTGTTGATAGTTCTTGTTGCTGGAAATTTACTATTTCATCTTTGTGAAATGGACTGATACTTGCACTTTGATTTTTATAAACTATTTTCAAGCTTTTTATATCTCGCCTCTGGCTGGGATGAAAGGTGTAAGAGAAATCACCATTATTCTTTACAGCAACATGAAGAATATTTAATGGAGTCTGAATATTTCGGTGATTGAATACATAAATCTGAACAAAATCATTTGATATTTGATTAACAAACGAACCCAAATCTGTATTTCTAACATTTCCACTGATTGTAAAAGCAAACAATGAGTTAAAATTTGTTAAGAACACCATAATAGCTAAATATAACACGATATTTTTAATCTTTGTCATATGACAATCCTCCATTGTAGATTAATTTTAAATTCTATCCTTTTTGTCAACTCGAAAGTTGACATTACATTCCTTTTAAATATCACGAAGTCAGCTCAAGAGCTTGCTCGCAGAATTACCTTCTGCTGTTTGCAAGACATTTATATCAGAGGGGGGGGAATTATCGTTTATAGCAAAGATAACATCTCCGATGTATTTATTATGTATTTAATGCTTATCATTATCCATTTTCCATTATCAAAAATTCCTTATTTACTATTCTTAATTCTGCATTCTTAATTTTAAACATACACACAAAACACCCCATTTTCCTTTGCAGAAACAAACTCTTTTTCCTTATTTTTACTCATGATCAGCATATAACCCTTGTTTACAGACTCTTTTTTCATATAGTCTTTGAGTTGTTTTATGCCTTTTTTATGATATTCTGCACCTCTCCACATCTTAAGCTCAATCACAAATTTTTCATCTTTAAAGACTACCACTACATCAAGCCTCTTTTCTGCTCCTGTCTGGACTTCTTTAAAAGAAAACCCGATACCGTTGATGATAGGTTTCAGAAACATTAAAAAGAGCATCCGAAGGTCTTTTTCCAGAAACTCGTCTGATTTCCAGATATCATCGTTTGAGTATTTTTCGCGGACAGCTTCTTGAAATTTCAAGAGTATCATTTCGATATCAAGTCGACCATTCTTCTTGATATATGGTTCTTGGATTTTGCTGTGAACTGTTTTGTATTGCA
>Ga0099364_10014160_pt1 | contig 10639 bp, 14 predicted proteins | sample TergutTh196P3_FD_73070 | JGI IMG/M metagenome (GOLD analysis project Ga0099364, IMG submission 73070) | Microcerotermes parvus P3 segment gut microbial communities from Pointe-Noire, Republic of the Congo - Th196 P3 | ecosystem: Host-associated > Arthropoda: Insects > Digestive system > Gut ...
GCGCGGGGGGGGGTTTTTTTTTTTTTTGTCGCCCGCCTGTGTGGGGGTTTTCCTCGCCCCTGTGGGGGGGGGGGTGGCCGCGCGGGGGGGGGGGGGGGGGGGCATGACGGAGAGGGCTGCATTCTGCATTCTGCATTGTCCCCTACATCTGCGATTTTGCGATGTCGCTGTAGATTGTGCAGGTTTGCATGAGTTGGGCGTGCGTTCCTCTGCCGGCAATGCGTCCCTCGTCCAGCACGATGATGCTGTCGGCATCCATGATGGTACCGATTCTCTGGGCGACTATGATAATTGTCGTATCCTTGATATTCTCTCGGATGGATTTTCTCAGCATGGAGTCTGTCTTGAAATCAAGAGCGGAGAAGCTATCGTCAAAGATACAGACGGGTGAGCTTTTCACAAGCGCCCGTGCTATCGAGATACGCTGTTTCTGCCCTCCCGACAGATTGCCGCCGCCCTGGGAGACGGCGCTGTCGTAGCCGTCCTCTCTTTCGGATATAAACTGCTCTGCCTGTGCTATTTCCGCAGATTTTATCATAACATCATCGGAAGCGTTGTCGTTGCCGTATTTTAGATTAGACTGCACCGTTCCGCTGAAGAGTATGCTCTTCTGGGATATAAACCCAATCTTGTCCCGCAGGTCATGCTGGGTTATGCTGCGTATGTCAATCCCGTCTATGAGAATCCTGCCGGATGTGACATCGTAAAAACGTGGGACAAGTCCCATTACCGTTGATTTGCCTGAGCCTGTAGGCCCTATAATAGCGGTAACCTTTCCCGGCTCGGCTGTAAAACTTATGTTATGCAGTGTGTCTTCCTCCGCTCCGGGGAATCGGAATGATACATTCTCAAACTCTATATGTCCCTTAGAATCTGTAAAGGGAATGGGATTATCGGGGTCACAGACAGACAGGTCTGTGTCGAGAACCTCGGCTATTCGCTTGGCCGAAACAGAGGCGCGGGGAAGCATGATAAAGAGCATAGCAAGAAACATAAAAGACATTGCTATCTGCATTGTATACTGCATAAAGGCCATCATGTCGCCTACCTGCATATTCATCTGTGCGATTTGGTGGGATCCTATCCATATTATAAGAAGCATAACGCCGTTCATCACAAACATCATAAACGGCATCATAAAGGCCATTGTCCGATTGATAAACAGGTTGTTGTTTGCAAGCTCGGCATTAACCTTGTCAAACCGCTCTTCTTCAAACTCCTGTGCGTTGTATGCTCTTGTTACCATCAGTCCCGTAAGATTCTCCCGTGTCACAAGATTGAGCCTGTCCAGCAAGGATTGAATCACCTTGAATCTGGGCATGACTATCACGGCCGAAAGAATCATGGTGCATAACAGCAGAACAACGGTGAGTGCGATAATCCAGGACATAGAGCGGCTCTTGCTTAACGCAAGAACAACGCCGCCCGTCCCCATAATAGGAGCATAGAAAACCATACGCATGATAAAGACCATAACGCTCTGTATCTGCGTAATATCGTTGGTGGTGCGGGTTATGAGGGATGCGGAGGAAAACTTATCAAACTCGTATCCCGAAAAACTCGTCACCTTTCTAAAGAGGTCTCCTCTGATATTCTGCGCTAACTTAGCCGACATCCGTGATGCTAACAATCCTACCGTAATAACGCAGGATGCTCCCAGCACGGTCAGTCCTATCATCTGCAAACCTATATTGATAATGAGCGATCGCTCTCCCTGTATAACCCCTTCGTTTACTATTCTCGACATGAGGTTAGGCAGACTGAGATCCGCAAAAGCCTGCACGGCAAGAAGTGTTATGCAGGCAAGTATCACAAACAAAAACGGCCTAAAATACCGCGCAAGTTTTATCATTACAAAGACCATGCCTTTCTGCTATACTTTACTCGAAAAGTTTAAAAAATCTTGCGGTGTTATTGCCCTGATTGTAGAATATTTAAAATCTTTGCAATTGCGAGTTATGATATAATCCGCTTTTATTTTGGCGGCACATTGATTGATGAGTGCATCCTCAAAATCTGAGAACCGCAAAATTGAAGCTGCTTCGACATCTGCGGCCGTCAAATTTACGGTTTCAAGCATTTTTACAAACATAACGATGGCTCTTACAAGATCTTCAGAGGGTAAGTCGGGCTTAATTTTGTGAACTATATAGAAAATGTCGTTGACCGTATGTGTAGCCATATACCCTGCCGTTGTGCCATCTAAACATTCACGGAGGACTTCTTTAGAGTGTGTAAAATACGGCTCTCTTTCTAACAAACAATCAATAATAATATTTGTGTCAAGCAAGACTTTCATATTTTTCAACCAATCCCTCCGCAAGAATTTCTTTGTCGCTTTTTTCTTCTAATACATCGTCTTTAGCTATGCCGAAAAAATTTGAAAGAATGTCAAATTTGCTCTGAGGAACTGATTTTTGCGCATATTCAAGCCTTGTAAATTCTTCTTCTGAAATAAGAATTAAGTTTTTTTGTTTGGGACGAGTTATCAAAACCCTTTCGCCTTGTTCTGCCTTTAAACACAGATTTTTAAAATTTTTTCTCATATCAATTGTATTCGCAACAACCACGGGAACACCCCTTTTAATTATTTGTGCATTTATATTGTAACACATTTAAAATAAAAATAAAAGCAGTTAGAACAAATATTTTTCATTGCAGAAAGTAAAAAAATTTATTGACTAAAAATAACTAATATGATATAGTGCTATTAAAGAGGTATAATACTTATGTTCGATGTTGTTTTCTATCAAGATAAAAACGGCAAGGAGCCAATCAAAGAGCTTATATATGAATTAGAATTGGCAATAAATGACACAACCTATACTACCTTCAGCGACCTTTGGAATGATCCCACGTTACTAACCGATGACGAAAAAAAACGCATAGATTTTGAAGTAGCCCTTATTGGTAAACTGATCGAAGCAAGAGAAACGAAAGGTTCAACAAAAAAAGAGCTTGCAGAGCAAGCAAGGATCAAGCAATCGTCCGACAATAGAGTCGCTTTGTAAACAACTCATAACAAATTCTATATAAAGGGGTAATTATTTATGATACCGTATTTTAAACATGATGGGCTGTCGCATAAGCTATATGTGGATGGCCGGTCTTTTCTCGCTTTGGGCGGGGAGATACGCAACTCAAGTTCGTCCAATCTTGCATACATGGAGGAGAAGGTCTGGCCCAACGTGCGGGGACTGAATCTCAATACGATTATTGCGCCTGTCTATTGGGAGCTTGTTGAGCCGGAAGAGGGCAGGTACGATTTTGGATTGGTTGAGGGGCTTATAGATCAAGCTCGCCGTGAAAAGGTTAGGTTGGTTCTGTTGTGGTTTGGACTATGGAAAAACGGAATGAGTACATATGCTCCCGGTTGGATCAAAAAGGATCTGCAACGCTGTTATCGTATTCGTGATTCCTACGGACGTCCGATAAACGCCGTATCTCCACTCTGCGACTATGCCGTCCAAAAAGACGGAACGGCGCTGGCAAAACTGATGGCACACCTGAAGACTATCGACGGTGATCAAAACACCGTGATAATGGTACAGGTTGAAAATGAGATGGGAATACTCGGAAGCGAACGTGATTATTCCGAGCAGGCTGAGGAACTCTACTGCAAAGAGGTTCCGTCTGAGATAACCGAGCTTTATAACGCAACCGGATCGTGGGAAAGCGCTTTCGGTGATGAGGCTCCTGAGACATTCATGGCATATCATTATGCCCGCGCTACCGAAAAAATCGTTTCTATGGCTGCTGCTGAGTATAATCTTCCGATGTTTGTAAATGCGTGGCTGGAACAGTTTCCCCATCGTGCCGGAACCTATCCAAGCGGCGGGCCAATTGCAAAATACCTCAAGTTGTGGCGTAAAATAGCACCATCGTTAGTGCTGTATGCTCCCGACATTTATGTATCACAGTTTGATGAGGTTTGTGCTGAATACACCGCAGACGGCAACCCGCTCTTTATACCCGAAGCTCGATTCTCGGCAGATTCGGCCTATAACGTATTTACCGCAATAGGCAAATACGATGCCATTTGTTTTGCTCCCTTTGCCATTGAGGATCTCGTTCGGTATGAAGATGCCGCAACCCTCCTGTCAGGAAGTTACGGCATTCTCGGAAATATGCAGGAACTAATACTATCTTCCCAAGGCACGGGACGCATGAAAGGCTTTTCTCAATACGACTCCCTCGGCGAAACATTGTCATTCGATAACTATGATGTGATTATTCGCTACACCCAAAACGGCGGCTGTTCGCCCAAAGGCGGCGGAATCATTATCCAAACCGGCCCCGATGATTTTGTCTTTGCGGGCATGAATTTCAGAGCAGAGGTTCTCGCCAAAAAAGGCGAAGGATGTTTGGTTGACTATCTGTATCTGGAAGAGGGACGTTTTGACAACGACAGCTGGATCCCCTGCCGCCGCCTAAACGGTGACGAGTACCACTTAGCTTTCGGCTCAGGACCATATGTGATAAAATGCGGAGTGTATAAGTATAATTAACAGTTGTACATTGTCAACTGTCAATTGCCATCCTCCCCATAATCCTCGTGACGCATATGAGCGGGGAGCAGTCGGCGTCGATGACTAGATCGGCGTGCTGATTGTATATAGGCGCACGGCTGTTGTAAAGTTCTTCTACCTTGGATTTTTCTTTGTTTGCGTTGGGGCGGTTGCCGCTGTTTTTGATGCGGTCGTAACAAACCTCAAACGGAACAGAGAGATAGATGAGACTGCCGCCGATTTTGGCGGCTTTTATGTTTTTGAGCGATACCATAGCCCCTCCTCCGGTAGCTATAACGATGTTTTTCTGAGCCGACAGCTCCTCTATGGTCTGAGATTCAAGCTCTCGGAAATATCCCTCACCCGACTCGGCAAAGATAGCGGGAATCGATTTTCCCTCGGTCTTAACGATATACTCGTCAAGGTCGATAAACCTGCGTGACAGCTTTTTTGCCAGCTGTTTGCCTATAGTCGATTTTCCGCATCCCATAAAGCCGTACAGATATATATTCTTCATCTATTTTACCCCGATTGATTCTATTATAGCCGCAATGTCGTCCGGGTTGTACCTTGCACCGTTCCATATAGTTCTTGCCGCCGCCGCCTGCCACACAAGCATGGTCATGCCTCCGCATACCCTGATTCCGTGGCTTCGTGCAATACGCATCAGCATCGTCTCGGCTGGGTTGTATATGACATCAAAGACATTGACGCATTTTTTTATTATATCCTCACCGATACAGCATTTGTTTATATCGGGATACATCCCTGCGGGTGTTGTATTAACAAGCAGGTCAAACTCCCCTGATATATTGCCGTGTGTCGTTATTATCACCCGTTTGCCTGTGTCGGTATATATTTCTCCCCGCAACTGCTCGGCCTTTGCAAGACCGCTTTCTCGGACGGCGATGGTTAGTTCCGCCCCGCCCGATGCCGACTCTATCGCCGCCATGCGTCCCGTTCCTCCGCTGCCCAGTATGAGTACCCTTGTTCCTGCGAATGACGATATACCCAGCGACTCTACCGACCGCCTGAATCCCTCTACATCGGTGTTGTAACCGATTCTGCCGTCACACTTTACCGTGTTTACCGCTCGGTATTTTTCGGCCGAACGGTCAAGCCTGTCAAGATGAGGGATTATAGCGAGTTTGTGCGGGATCGTTATATTAAATCCGTCCAGCTCAAACATTTCTTTTATGCTTGTGTCAAATCTATCGGGCGGTATCTCAAGCAGCCTATACCGGCTGTCCTCTCCGTCCTCAAGAGCCGACAGTCGCTGATGTATAACAGGAGACATAGAGTGTCCCAGCGGGTATCCTGCAAGTCCGTATCGTTTCATAGGCAACTCCTTATTTATTCGCAAACTTAACGGCATTAACGCCGTCTAATGTCTTGCCAACCATGCCTGTCAGCACCTTTGAGGGGCCAATCTCGACAAAATCGGTAAATCCGTCCCTCTGCAGCGATTGCAGTTCCCCGCAAAAATTAACAGGCGAGGTCATGTGGCGGGCAAAGTAGGAGGGCATATCGGAAAGGTCGGTCATTCTCTCTGCGGTTAGGTTGGAATAGACCGCCGTCTCAGGCTCTTTATAGACAACCGACATAGCCGCTTGTTTGAATTTTTCTGCGGCATCCTCCATCATGTTTGTGTGAAACGCCCCCGAAACATCCAGCAATATCGCCCTCTTCTTCATATCCTTAACAATAGCGGCCACAGATTCAACCGCCTCCATCTGACCCGATATGACCGTCTGGGCAGGTGAGTTGTAATTAGCGGGAATGACATAACCATCGACAGAGCGGCAGATCTCTGCGATCTGATCAGACGGCAGACCTATCACGGCACACATCCCGCCATCCCCCGATGAATGTTCCGACATGATCTCACTGCGAATTTTTATCAGCCTGAAGGCATCGGCGGCCTCAATGACCCCCGCAGCGGTAAGGGCCGTATATTCACCCAGCGAATGACCCGCAACACCGTCCGGTTTCAGTCCCGAATCAAGCGCATTGCAGTAGAGAGCAAGCGACACGGTAAAGATACCAAGCTGGCTGAATCGAGTGTCGCTAAGACGTGGCTCGGGATTGTTGGTACATAACCCAATCAGGTCTATGCCGACCGTATCGCTGCCAAGCTCGAATATCTCGGCCGCCCTTCCCTCAAGCCTGACCTCTCCCATCATACCCGCAGACTGTGACCCCTGCCCCGGAAACAAGAATACTGTTTTTGACATAAAATGCAAACCCCTCTTCAAACTCTTTCATTTTGAAATATTAACAATAGATTAATTTAAGAAAAATAATGTTGACAAACTCAGACTTTTCTAATATCATTATAGGGATATAACATTAAAAAATATTCTGACAATTGAATTGTACATCATTAGATGGTAATTGTCAATTATAACGGAGGAAATATTGATTTCGATAAAAATAACAGGCACAGGGAGTTATCTGCCGCCTATAGTAGCGGCAAACAGCGATTATGCCGATATAGTTGATACAAGTTCCGAGTGGATTCTCACCCGCACGGGTATAGAGGAGCGGAGGCTTTCGAGCGGAGAGCCTACCTGGTATATGGCACAAAAGGCGGCCGAGCAGGCGCTGATGTCCGCCGATACAGACCCCGGCGAGCTGGATGGGATCATATTCGCCACAATCAGCGGTGATTACACAACGCCGTCTATGTCCTGTGTTCTGCAGGGCAAACTGGGGGCGAAAAACGCCCTTACCATAGACATAAACTGCGCCTGTGCCGGTCTTGTTTATGCCATAGACATAGCCTACCGCTATCTGTTGTCGGGTTTTAATAAAATACTGGTTGTGGGCAGTGAGAATCTGACCAAACTTGCCGATTATTCCGATCGGGCCTCCTGCATATTATTCGGAGACGGTGCGGGCGCCTGTGTTCTTGAAAAATCGGAGGGTATATACAGCTCGCAGTTAGGCTCGGCAGGTGACGACGGCACCGCTATTTTCGCCCGATCACAGCCGCCGCAAAATGTATTTATGACCAAGGGCAGCCTGAATGAGTACGACCGTTTGCCGCTTGGCAACAAGCATTATATAACCATGGACGGCAAGGAAATATACAAGTGGGCTACAAGGATCGTACCCGAAACGGTACGGGGCGTCTGCCAAAAAGCGGGCATTGATAAATCCGAGATTGACTGGCTGGTTCTGCATCAGGCAAACATGAGAATACTTGAAGCCGCCATGAAAAATCTTGATCTGCCCATGAGCAAGACCTATACGAATCTTCAGAAATACGGAAACACCTCAGGAGCCAGCATAGGAATATGTCTCGATGAAATGAATCGTGAGGGATTGTTCAAGAGCGGACAAAAAATCTGTCTTGTGGGATTCGGAGCAGGGCTGATATACGCCGGGGTTTTGTTTGAATGGGGACGAGACAATTGACAGTTATATCAATGCAGAATTAAGAATGCAGAATGCAGACAATGAACAATTAACGATGAACGATTAGCAGGAGGGGTTAGGGATGGAATATATCGTAAATATTCAATGGGATTCTGAGGCATATGTGTGGGTTGCTACAAGCAGTGATATTCCGGGACTTGCTACCGAAGCAGGATCATACGATGCGCTTATAGAAAGAGTTCTTAATATTGTTCCCGAATTGTTTGAAATAAAAGAAATCGAACGTCAAGATATACCTATCCGCTTTGTTTCAGAGCGATTTGAAAGGGCATATGCGTGATGGCTGAATATGAGAAAAAGATTCGGGAACTATTGACTGAAAATGAATATTGCTTTATTAGACACGGTAAGGGAAGCCATGATATTTGGAGTAATCATATGAATAAAATATCTGTATCTGTTCCATCGAAAATAAAGTCGCGGCATACTGCGAATGCGATACTTAAAGATGCAAGGATAAATTATCATTTTTAAGAAAGACGCAAAGATAAATTATCATTTTTAGAACACACAACGAACAGGAGGGGTTAGGGATGGAACAAAAGACAATGCTTAATATAAATCTTGATTCGGGGCTAAAGAATGAGACAGCTGAACTGCTGGATAACTTAGGCATGGATTTTACAACGGCCATAACCATTTATTTTAAGCAAATTATAAAAAAGAGAAGAATACCTTTTGAGTTATCTGATACTCGTTTCTTTTCTGTCGAAGATGTTGCCGGAGCTGATTGGCGTAATAATTTAGATGAAATCGAGGACGAATGGGAATGAAATACCGGACAACTGCTATGCGGCTAAAGAGAATTTAAATATCAGGAGATTGTACGACTATGACGACAAAATTAACAGAGTTATTGGGGATAAGGTATCCTGTGATACAGGGCGGGATGGCGTGGATAGCCGAGGCGGGTTTGGCGGCCGCCGTGTCCGAGGCCGGCGGAGTAGGCCTTATCGCCGGAGGAAACGCCCCTGCTGATGTAATACGCAAGGAGATACTCAGAGCCAGAGAGCTTACCGACAAGCCTTTCGGGGTAAACATAATGCTTATGAGCGAACATTCGGCCGATCTCATGCAGCTTGTCTGCCAGGAGCGGGTTGCTGTTGTTACCACAGGAGCGGGAAGTCCGGGTAAATATATAGAGAGCCTCAAAGCCGCAGGTGTCAAGGTTATACCGGTTGTTCCGAGTGTGGCGCTTGCCAAAAGGATGGAACGCGCAGGAGCAGACGCCGTTATAGCCGAGGGCTGTGAGGCCGGAGGACACATAGGCGAAACGACCACAATGTGTCTTGTTCCGCAGATCGTAGATGCCGTAGATATACCCGTCATTGCGGCAGGAGGAATAGCAGACGGCAGAGGAATTGCCGCAGCGCTGATGCTGGGAGCAGAGGGAGTGCAGATAGGCACGCTGTTTTTAGCGGCGGACGAATGTAAAATCAGCCAGACATACAAGCAAATGCTGCTTGACGCAAAGGACACCGACAGCATTGTAACAGGGAGAATCACGGGACATCCCGTGCGTTCGATAAAGAACAGGTTTACACGGAATCTGCTTGAACATGAGAGAGAAAACGCCGATCCCATAAAATTCGGAGAAATGACATCGGGTTCGCTCAAGAAAGCGGTCGTAGACGGCGACAAGGACGAGGGCAGTTTTATGGCGGGGCAGATTGCGGGATTGATTGACAAAACAGAGCCTGCGGCCGATCAGATAGAACGTATTTTTAAAGAGGCGGAAGGGGTGATCTTGGGATGGCAAAGACAGCTTTAATTACAGGCTCTTCACAGGGTCTCGGAGCCGCTATGGCACAAAGGCTTGCGGCGGACGGATTCAACATAGCCATAAACTGCCGCAGTGATGCTGAGCTTGCAGACGGAGAGAGGGTAGCGGCATCATGCCGTGACAGCGGAGTGCAGTCGGAGTGCTTTATCTGCGATGTTTCGGATTTTTCATCCTGCGAAAGGATGGTCAAGGCGGTCAAGGAGCGGTTTGGTTCGGTAGATGTTTTGGTCAACAACGCCGGAATCACCAGAGACGGACTGCTTGCCCGAATGAGCGAGGAGCAGTTTGATATAGTTACGGATGTAAACTATAAAAGCGTATTCAACATGACCCGCCATGTCAGCGGGATAATGATAAAACAGCGAAGCGGGAGAATAATCAACATATCATCGGTAGCGGGGGTTTTCGGCAATCCGGGGCAGTTTAACTACAGCGCCTCTAAGGCGGGTATAATAGGAATGACACTAACGGCCGCAAAGGAACTCGGCGGCAGGGGTATAACCGTAAACGCCATCGCTCCGGGATTTATCGAATCGGCCATGACCGATGTTTTACCGGACGAGCTCAAGGATAGAATGAAATCCGCTGTTTCTTTAGGACGGTTTGGCAAGCCCGAAGATGTTGCAGGAGCCGTATCCTTTTTTGCGGGCAACGATTCAGGCTATATAACAGGACAGGTGCTTGTTATAGACGGAGGGTTAGTGATGTGACCACCCCGTCAAACACTATCGCAACCTTGTTGCGAGTGTTTGCCACCCCTCCCCAGAGGGGAATTAGAAATTATAGTATGCAAGCCCCAATTCCCCTCTGGGGAGGGGTGCCGCCGCAGCGGCGGGGGGGGCTGTAGGGGCGGCAATCTGCCGCCCCGGGTTTTTGCGGCGCGGGGGGGTGGCCCCCCCCCGGCACT
>Ga0099364_10014161_pt1 | contig 10639 bp, 7 predicted proteins | sample TergutTh196P3_FD_73070 | JGI IMG/M metagenome (GOLD analysis project Ga0099364, IMG submission 73070) | Microcerotermes parvus P3 segment gut microbial communities from Pointe-Noire, Republic of the Congo - Th196 P3 | ecosystem: Host-associated > Arthropoda: Insects > Digestive system > Gut ...
TTGTACGTTTCCAGCTGCAGCGGCGCGCCCTTTCCCGGCTCCGTGCCGTTGTTCAGCAGCCCCACGCGGGGGGATTCGATCTTCAGAACGCCCTGTGCGTAATAGTAGCCCATGAAGGCAAACTGCAGGAGGTATTCCGGGTTACACTCGGTATTCGCACCGGAGTCGATCAGTACAAAACCGCCGCCGGAGTTGGGAATAAACGGGGCCAGCGCAGCCCTCCGCACACCTAGTACCCGTTTTACGATAAGCGTCGCCCCGGAAAGAATAGCGCCCGTGTTGCCTGCCGAAACACAAGCGTCGCCGCGCCCGTCGCGCAAGAGGTTGAGCGCGACGGTCAGCGACGAGTCCTTTTTCATCCTGACCGCGTTGGCCGGGTCGTCTTCCATCCCTATCACTTCGGAAGCATTCACTATTTCAATGCCTTGCGGGGGGGACCTGAGCCCCGTCCGCTCTATGACGCGCGATACCTCCTCCTCCCTGCCGCACAGGATAATATCTACGCCTAATGCCCCGGACGCATCAAGCGCCCCCTTAACGATCTCCTCAGGTGCATTGTCCCCACCCATAGCGTCAACAATAATTTTCATACTATTCACCATTTGCAATATGTAATTTGGTTTCGGCAATCTGCCTAAGCGCTCTTTCTGATATCGCCAAATTCTTGTTTCGCTTGCCTTTTACCTTTTCGCCGAGCGGCTCTATCAAACCGAAGTTAATGTTCATCGGTTGAAAATCTCCGGCGGCGCCTCCCGTGGTATACAAAGCGAGCGCGCCGATAGCCGTCTGTTTTGGAAAGTCGGCGGGGGGAAGCCTCAACAGTTCCCGTGCTGTCTCGATCCCTGTAAGCATGCCCGACGCTGCCGATTCAACATACCCTTCGACTCCGGTAATCTGCCCCGCGAAGCTGACCCGGGGGTTTTCTTTTAGCCTGTTATACCTGTCAAGCAGTTTAGGGGAGTTTATATATGTGTTCCGATGCATTACGCCATATCTGACAAATTGTGCCTCACGCAGAGCCGGCACCATCGAAAATACTCTTTTTTGCTCCTGAAACTTCAAATGAGTCTGGAAACCGACGAGATTATAAAGCGTGCCCTCAACATTGTCCCTGCGGAGCTGGACGACTGCATACGGTTCCTTGCCTGTCTTCGGATCTTCTAACCCCTTCGGCTTGAGCGGGCCGTAACGGATCGTATCCTCCCCGCGTCTTGCCATGACCTCGATGGGCAGGCACCCTTCAAAAACCAGATTATCCTCAAAATCGCGGACAGGCGCTTCTTCCGCGGTTATCAGCTCGCTGTGGAACTCAGTGTATTCTTCTTTGTTCATCGGACAATTTATATAATCCGCCCTGCCTTTGCCGTAGCGCGAAGCAAAGTACGCGCTGCCTAAATCCACGCTCTCAAACGTAACTATCGGCGCCGCTGAATCAAAGAAACATAGCATTTCTTCGCTTTCAAAAAGTGAAACTAATTTCACGGCAAGCTTGTCCGATGTGAGCGGGCCGGTCGCAACGACAATACGGCCGTCCGGCAGGTCGGTAACTTCGCGTTCGGTAATCGCTATAAGCGGGTGGCTCCTGATCATCTCTGTTACCACCGCCGAGAACCGCTGCCTGTCGACAGCTAACGCGCTTCCTGCCGGGATGCGGGTTTTGTCGGCGCACAGCATAATCAGGCTCCCAAGCCTGCGCATTTCTTCCTTTAATAGCCCTACAGCATTCGTCAGCTCGTCGCCCCTGAATGAGTTTGAGCAAACAAGCTCCGCGTAGTCAGCCGAAACGTGCGCCGGGGTCATCATATGCGGCTTCATTTCGAGGAGTTCTACCGCGATCCCGCGCTCAGCCAGCTGCCAGGCAGCCTCACAGCCTGCCAGACCCGCCCCTATGACTTTTACCCTCACGCGTTGTCACCGGCGGGTTCTTTTTGCACCGTAGCTTTGCTTGAAGATGCGCTTTTGGGGGCGGCGGCGCTTTTACTCTTTGATGTGCTTTTGCCCTCGGCCTTGCCCTTACTCTCTGTTTTGCTCTTGCTATCTGTCTTGCTCTTAGCCTCAGCCTTGCTCTTGCTTTCGGCCTTGCTCTTGCTGTCGGCTTTGTCCTTGCTCTCGGCCCTGCTCTTGCTTTCGGCTTTGTCCTTGCTCTCGGCCTTGCTCTTGCTTTCAGATGTGCTTTTACTCTTGCTTGTGCTTGTGCTTTCGGCTGTCGTCTTTGCCGCCGCCGTCTTTTTTGCAGGCGTTTTTTTCGCAGCCGTTTTCTTTGCGGGAGCTTTCTTTGTTTTCTCCGTGCTTTCTGCTTTTTCCTCCGCGCTATCCGAAGTATCTGCTGTACTGGCCTCCGCGCTTTCTGTTTTCCTCCTGTAACCCCTCTTATCCTCCGGAAGGAAATTCCCGCAAGCCTCATTTACGCAGAAAGGTTTTTTGGCGCCTCTGCCCGAAGCCTTGAACATTGTTTGCTCGCATTCGGTACAGACGTCCGCAACCGGTACGTCCCAAGTCATAAAACCGCATTCTTTGAGTTTTTCGCACGCATAATAAGTGTAACCATTTCTGGAAGTCCGCTTTAATATGCGCAAACCGCATTTCGGGCATTTGCCGGGCATTTCGATAACCAACGGCTTAGTAAAGCTGCATTCGGGAAATCCGGGACATGCGAGGAATCTGCCGAAACGCCCTGATTTTACCACCATTTTGCGTCCGCACAAGTCGCATATCTCGTCTGATTCCTCGTCGGGAACTTTTATGCGCTCGCCCTCAAGGGCAGTTTCGGCTATTTCAAGCGATTCTTTCAATCCGCCGTAGAATCCGGCCAGAACGTTTTTCCAGTCGTCATTCCCCTTTTCAACGCTGTCGAGCGATTCCTCCATGCGGGCAGTGAATTTCAAATCAACTATATCGGCAAAACGCGTCTTCATTAATCCGGTCACTACCTCGCCAAGCGGCGTCGGTCTAAGGTGCTTTCCCTCTTTTACCACATACTCCCTGTCGAGAATGGTAGAAATTGTCGGAGCGTAGGTGCTTGGACGTCCAACGCCAGTTTCTTCCATAGCACGTATCAGCGTTGCCTCAGTATAGCGCGCGGGCGGCTGCGTGAACTTCTGTTCTTCGTTTATTCCTTCGAGGCCCAGAGGATCCCCTTCCTTAAGCTCCGGTAGGGGCGATAGCTTTTCAATTTTGTCATCGTCGCTGCTTTCCTCATATACTGCCGTGAATCCCGGAAACTTCACAGCTGTATGATTTGCCCTGAATATATACCCTGACGACAAGACGTCAACGGTAACGCTGTCATATATTGCTGCCGACATTTGGCTGGCTACAAAACGGCTCCAAATCAGCCGGTAAACCCTGTACTGATCGTTAGAGACGCTGCTTTTGATTTGATCCGGCGTAATAAATACGCTGCTCGGGCGTATTGCCTCGTGCGCATCCTGGGCGCTACCCTTTGATTTGTATCTGTTCGGCGAAGCGGGATAATGATCGCTCCCATAAGTCTTTGTAATGAAATCTTTCGCATCACGCACAGCCTCATCAGAAATGCGCAGCGAGTCCGTCCTCATATATGTTATAAGCCCGACAGTGCCCTGTCCGGGTATATCCACACCTTCGTACAACTGCTGCGCTATCGACATAGTACGGCGAGGCGTCATGCCCATCTTACGCGAAGCTTCTTGTTGCAGCGACGATGTGATAAATGGCGGCGACGGGGAACGTTTTTTATCGGTGCGTTTCACAGAGCGTACTGAAAACGGCGCATCACGCACAGCGCCGACAACCGTCCTAACTTCATCCTCGCTAGTCAATTCCATCTTTTTTTGCTCGTTGCCGTGAAATGTGGCCGTAAACTTGCCGGGTTTTGGAGCCAAGTTTAAATCAACGCTTAATATCCAGTACTCTTCCGGCAGAAAAGCTCGTATATCTTCTTCCCTATCTACTACCATCCTCGATGCGACAGATTGCACACGTCCGGCTGAAAGTCCGCGTCTTATTTTTTTCCAAAGAAGCGGGCTAAGCTTATACCCCACGATTCGGTCGAGAATACGCCTTGCCTGCTGCGCGTTTACAAGATCCATGTCTATTGCCCGAGGGTTTGCGATGCTGTTTTGAACGACATTTTTTGTGATTTCGTTGAAAGATATTCTGAACGTTCTATCATCCGGCAGGTTCAAAAGCTCTTTCAGATGCCAGGAAATGGCTTCGCCCTCACGATCTGGGTCCGTAGCCAGAAATATGTTCCAGCTGCCTTTAGCGGCGTTTTTCAGCTCTTTTATCGTAGTTTCCCTGCCTTTTACCGGCTGGTAATCAGGGGTAAACCCATTGTCTATATCGACGCCAAGCGTACTCTTTGGCAGGTCTCGAAGATGCCCCATCGAAGCCGTAACCTTGTAACCGGGACCAAGATATTTACCTATCGTTTTTGCCTTTGCCGGAGATTCAACTATAACAAGATTGCTTTTTTCATTTGCCATTTTACACTCTCAACTCTCCACTTTTCTCTCTCTATTCTCAAAACGTACATTGTATCTTGTACATTGAGTTAACCCGTCCAACTGAACCTTTTATTTCCAGCATAGTGAGCGCGGTCAATACTTGTGGCGCCGGCAGGCCGGAGTTAACGATAATATCATCGACATGCATTGAGTTTCTTCCTATCGTCTGTGCTACTGCCTTCTCATCGCCTGTCAGCTCACTCAGAACTTCATCTAAGTCAATATATTCTACCTCCGAAGCGTTGTCAATCTCTATTTTGCCGATATCCGGGCTGTCGTTTGCATTGGTATACTGTGTTTTAACAAACAAACCGGTACTCTTTCTGTCGTGCGGCGCCGCTTGCTTTTGATTCTCCGGATTTATCTTATCCGGAAACAGCTCCGCGTACTCAACGGCTATATCCTCGCCTGACATAATAGGTATCGCCCCTTCCCGCAGAAGCAGATTGGAGCCTTCGCAGCTTTTTGCATCAACATTTCCGGGAAGGGCAAAGACGTCCCTTCCCTGCTCAAGCGCTCTTGCCGCCGTTATCAAAGCGCCGCTCTTTTTCGGCGCTTCCACTACAGCCACGCCAAGCGATATGCCACTGAGAATCCTGTTTCGCGCCGGAAAATGAAAAGGTTTTGCCGCTGCACCCGGCGGATACTCGCTGACTATCGCCCCATTTTTGACTACATCGCCGAACAGCGCCTTGTTCTCAGGAGGATAAACTACGTCAAGACCGGAGCCGATAACTCCAACTACCCGTCCCCCGCCTCGCAGAGCGCCGCGTGCTGCGGCGGAATCAACCCCTCGGGCAAGGCCTGTTACAACAAGAAGTCCGCGCCGGGCGAGCTGAAAACTAATATTCTCGGCTGCCTTAAGCCCGTATGGCGTACAATCTCGCGTACCAACAATAGCAACCGCAGGTTCATCGTCTATCATTGGCAGCTCACCCTTGACATACAGTATTATCGGCGAGTCGTAAATATTCCTTAGTCTGTCAGGATAAATAGCATCCTGAAGCGTTATGACCCGGCAGCCGATTTCCGCGCACATTGCGATCGTCTTGCCGGCAGATTCAATATCTTTGCGCAGCAACTGTGAAATGTCCGATGCTTTTAAACCGTCAACTTCCTTATAATCTTCAGCGCTTGCGAGAAACACATTCTCCGGTGTTCCAAAACGACGCAGCAGCGCAGCCGCGGTAACTGCCCCAACACCGCGCAGGGATGAAAGCCAGACCCAGTATTTTAATGATGACATAAATATTATATCCTTGTAAGAAATATCATACAGGTAAGACGCTGTAAATCGTATCTATGAAAAACGCGCCGCTGATTCCAAACCTGGTCGCTATAGAAATACTGGTCGGTTCGTTGAAATGCCACCATTCTGATGAAACGGATGTGAATCCCTGATTAATAAAATAACCTCTAAGCAGCGTCGCCCCCGTTGTCGCAGTGCTACTGTTCATGACAGCCCACGGGCTCAGCTCATGCATCGCGGACGGCATTTCATACTCCTCGTACTCAACTATATGCGTGAATGTGTAATTGCCGATAGTTCTTTCGTTATGCGAAATAATGCGCGCAAGGCTTGCATCAATAGCAGCTGCTCTTTGGTGATTTGATAACGAAGTGGCGATAAACGCTCCGATACTCCAAGGCGGCGTGTTAATAGCGTTCCGCACAACTTCGTTAGCAGCCATTAAATCTGTGAGACTTCTATAAACGTTCTGCTGAGTTTCATGCGGACGGAAAGCCTCGAAAATAATAATCGTGTTCCCGTCTGCAAGCGCCGCTCTTTGCATCTCAGAAACTCTTTTGCTCATTTCGTACATCGAGGGCACAATGAACTCATATTTACCTAAACGATTATTATATGCCCATGCCTCATAGAGTGCCTTCCCGGTGATACTCGGGATATCATACCCGCTGGAACGCTTGATAGAAGAATATGAGTTCGTAATATCATAAATGATAGACGGGATGACGTCAGGAAGGTTAATAAAGCAACTGCTGTGCTCAACCCACCCGGACATGCCGCCGCTGAGCTGAATATTCCACCAGTTGCCGCGCTCATGCAGAATAGTAAAGCCCTGTCCGGGTGCAAGGTTTGTAATAACATCAGAGACTGACTCCGGAGTTCTCCTCAGCGGGAGAACACGCGCCGCCCATCCGGTAGCGCCGTTGACCGGAAGCTCAAATAATTCTTCTTGCTCCTGAGTGATAATACTCGGCTCTTCATCTTCGGTATAATCTGATTCAGGATCCGGGGGTATATCATCATCCGGAGGTTCGGGAACCGGAGATATTTCCTCCCCGGCAGGGGGCTCAGGAATCGGAGACATTACAACATCGTCCGCCAAATCCGGCGCCGGGAATCTCTCCGTCAAATCCGGCAGCGAAACCTCCGGCGGTGGCTCATACTCAATCAATTCGGCGCCCGGAGCGTTTACCTGTTCACTCAAAACGGCAAGACCGATAATAACAAGCGCAACACACAAACAAACGACAAAAATAAATACTTTCACTTCGTCACCATTAATAATAAGTCACAACTTATTGCATAAAAGACCGCAAAGCAGCCCCATATATAGTGCTAATATACCACACCTGCCGCAAATCCGCAACTATTATTTATTGAATGACACACAATATTCTATTGCAAAACAAGCAAATTTCGGTTACGCTATTCAAAAAGGAAGTGATGTAAATGGTAGACAGAGACTTTGTAAATAACATGTTCAGCATAGCAGACAAAGCAGCCATAGTAACAGGCGCCACAGGAGCGCTTGGATTCGCGGTGGCGGCAAGCTTCGGCCTGCAAGGCGCAAAAGTCGTCCTGACAGGCAGAAATGAAAAAAAGCTGCAAGATGCGGCCGCCGAGATGAAAGCGTCAGGCTGCGACTGCGTTATTGTCACAGGCGACCCGGCAATTGAGGACGACGTCAAGCGCATAGTCAAGTTTGCGGTCGATTCATATGGCGAAATCAACATCCTCGCGGCATGCCACGGTTTCAACGCCCCCAAAAATATCGTTGAGCAAAGCCTGTCCGAGTGGCAATCCATAATGGATGCTGATTGCAAAAGTATATACCTGCTTGCCAAGTACGTCGCGCAGCAAATGATCGCGCAAGGAAAAGGCGGAAAGATGGTTATCACATCTTCCGCGCGCTCGAAGATGGGCATGGCGGGCTACACCGGTTACTGCACCGCAAAAGGCGGCGTAGATCTCATGGTGCAAAGCCTTGCTTGCGAACTGACAGCACAGCACGGCATTAATGTAAATAGCATAAACCCAACGGTATTCCGCTCCGACCTTACCGAGTGGATGTTCGACCCTGATAGCGCTGTATACCAGAACTTTTTGAAACGGCTTCCGTCAGGCCGGTTAGGCGAACCTTCCGATTTTATCGGACTGACAACATTCCTCGCCTCCCCTGCTTCAAACTTCCTGACCGGCGGGAACTACGATGCGACTGGCGGCTACTGGGCATGTTAGTAACCGACGGACGAACAATGCATACAAAAACAAATTATTTCGTTGTCCATCAGTTGCTCGGCGCGTTTGCGCGTCGCGTGAGCAAGCAGTATTTCTAACAAGTTTACCTGGGTTGTGGACGCAGCTCATATTGGTATTGAGGAGGTTAACTATATGGAAATCAATAATATCGCCATAATAGGCGCAGGGCTGATGGGGAAAGCTATTGCGTTTGTATTCTCATCAAAGTATCGCGTAGCAGTCTATGACAATCAGCCGGTAGACCTAATCGGAGGCATAAGGGAGATCGTACAGGAACTTGTTGAACGCCATGCTCTGTCAGAGGGCGAGCTTGAGCGGCGCTTGGGTCAAATCCAATTAGTGACAGCGATGGAACATGAATCTGTCGCAAATGCCGACCTCATAGTCGAAGCTATATATGAAGATATGGAACTCAAGCGCAGGACATTTGCGCATCTCGAGGAAATCTGCCGCGACGACTGCATTTTCTGCACGAACACCTCCGTTATGAGTCCCTCAGAAATCAGCAAAGACCTCAGGCGGCGCGAACGCTTTGCGGCAACGCACTTCTGGAACCCTGGGCATCTTATTCCGTTGGTGGAGGTCGTCATGTCCGACGCCACCAACCCTCAAATAGCGCAAGTAATAATTGATGTGCTCAAAGGAGTCGGTAAAAAGCCGGTGCTCTGCAAAAAAGACGTTCCCGGTTTTATAGGCAACCGCTTGCAGCACGCCTTGTGGCGTGAAGCGTTTTACATGATTGAAGAAGGAATCGCTGATCCAAAAACAATTGACGACGCGTGCAAATACGGCCCGGGACTCCGCTGGCCTGTTTTGGGGCCTATGGAAAACTCAGATCTTGTTGGCCTCGACCTCACATATAATATACACAACTATCTGCTTAGCGCACTCGACGTCAGCCCCGAACCGTCGCGCCTTATCAGCGAAATGCTTGCCAAGGGCGAAAACGGTGTAAAAACAGGCAAAGGATGGCATGAATGGACGCCTGAGGAAATCAGGCGCCTCAACAACAAGCTGCGCGAACACCTTATAGATTTTACGAAAGACCTGTAAACAAACCAATGTAAAAAGGAGCGAACACATATTATGGGAAAGAAAGTATTCGTAGATCTGACACATCCATTTGGCGCTGAAATACCTCGCTGGCCGTATTTTGACAAACCTGTGATCGACAACACGCACACAATGGCAAAAGGCGGTGTACTGACTCAGAAAATCACATGCACGATGCACACCGGCACGCACTGTGACGCCCCTCGCCACGTAATGGAATACGAATTTGACGGGCGGCGCGCCCGCTACACACACGAAATGCCGGTCGACGCATACACAGGAGACGCTGTCTGCCTCCAAATTGATATTGAACCCTGGGGGCTTATCACCGGGAAACACCTTGACGCCGCATGCGCGAAGTTCGGAATAAAGCCGTCGGAACTGGAAGGAATGGTGGTTTGTCTCGACACCGGGATGCACAAACTCTTTGACGACAGCAAAGCTTATTACCATTACGCCGCCGGCACAGGCGTCGAAGCCGGAGAATGGTTTGTGAAACACAAAGTCAAATGCGTCGCGATGGACTCGCAGGCGCTCGACCACCCATTGCATACAGCGATGGGCAATAACGGAATGACGCGCATGAACCTGCTTGGCGCGACAGGCAAAACTCTGCACGAGGAGTACACAGAGCTCTTTGGTGAAGAAGCGAACGCGGAATTTGATAAATTTGAATACATACGTATCCACGGACAGGAAGCATATGACAAGAAGTTCGGAAAGCTGGAAGACATTGGCTGTTGGGGAACTTGGGAACCATGTCATAAGCTGATGCTAGGAAACGGCATTGTCGGCGTCGAAAACCTCGGCGGCGACCTTGCAAAAGTCTCCGGAAAACGCTTTAAATTCTTCTGCTTCCCTCTCCGCTGGTGGCTCGGTGATGGCTCGATGGCCCGCTGTGTCGCAGAAATCGACGAGGACGACTTGAACGCTGTGCCTGAGCGCACCTACGAATACGGAGGAACCGGCTATGCGGACATAGAGGGCGGCGGCGCCAGTGGCGTCGAATACATGCAGAAACTTTTCAACCGCAATAAACGCTGACAATCAGGAGTGAGGAGGCCAATATAATGTCCGACTTGACGAATAAACGTATAATCACAGTTGCCACAACAGGCGCGTGGCCTACAAAAGAAAACACGCCAAATGTACCGATAGAGCCGCACGAAATAGCGGAAGAAGTATACAACTGCTGGAAAGAGGGCGCTGCAATCGCGCATATCCACTGCCGTAACGACGAAGGTAAAGCTGCAATGGTCTTTGAAAAGTTCGAGGAAACCATTCGCCTAATCCGCGAGCGGAAAGACTGCGACATAATCCTTAATATTACAACTTCCGGCGGCGTCAATCTCAAAGAAGAAGACCGGCTGCGTCCCTTTTACGAACTGAAGCCGGAAATGTGCTCATACGACTGCGGAACAATGAACTGGCAGCATAACGCCGTTTTCGAGAATAACCCGCAGTTTCTGGAAAAACTCGGCAAAATGGCGCAGGAGTCAGGTGTCAAGCCGGAAATCGAGATTTTTGACCCGGGCATGATCTACAACGCTCAGTACTATATAAAACAAGGTGTATTAAAAACGCCTTGCCA